>Ga0209443_1001188_pt1 | contig 16710 bp, 16 predicted proteins | sample LauGreBMM110DCMD_2_FD_187571 | JGI IMG/M metagenome (GOLD analysis project Ga0209443, IMG submission 187571) | Freshwater lake microbial communities from Lake Michigan, USA - Su13.BD.MM110.DCMD (SPAdes) (version 2) | ecosystem: Environmental > Aquatic > Freshwater > Lake | place: Lake Michigan... | reverse complement strand
GATCGTAAACGTAGCGCCGTTAACTAAAGACACTGGGCCATCAGAAAATTTCGCTAAGCGAATCTTTGGACCTTGCAAATCGGCCAAAATACCAACACCTAAGCCCGTGGCTTTTGAGGCGTTGCGAACAAACTCGTAGGACTTTGTGTGCACATCGTGATCACCGTGCGAAAGATTCAAGCGCGCAACATTCATGCCTGAATTAACTAATGCGGTAACGATTTCTTGAGAGGCAGTAGCGGGGCCAAGCGTGCAAACAATCTTTGCGCGACGCAATATGTGTTCCTAACTAGCGTTGTTATCTCTAGTCTAACTAGGTTTTACGGCGCCGGCCGGGTTGGCTTGATTGCGGTGGCGTCTGCGGCGCGGGTGGTTGTGTTGGCACTGACTCTTGGGCAGCCTGTGCAGTATCCGGCTGCAAAACCGCTGCCTCGGCAATTGACTCCTGCGATATTTCAGAGTTGCGATCTTGGAGAACTAATTTTCCACCGAACAGAACTTCGCGTCCTGGATTTTTTTCACTTGATCTAACCAAATAAAGCAGCGCGCCCGCGCCAATAAGCAGCGCAGTAAAGACATTGAGGCGAATGCCCAGAATCAAACGCGCATCGTCAATTCGGATAGTTTCGATTAAGCCGCGCGCAGCGCAATACATCGCAACATATAGCGCAAACACCCGGCCATGACCCATGACGTAACGTTTATCAGCTCTAAGCAAAAAAAGCCCAATTAACGTGCAGGCAATAGCTTCATACAAAAAGGTGGGGTGAAAAGTTTCGAACTGTGTGAAATTAGTTGGACGATTAGCGGTGTCAATTTCCAATCCCCAAGGAAGTGTCGTTGGCCGGCCAAATAGCTCTTGATTAAACCAGTTACCAAATCTTCCAATAGCTTGTGCAAACGCGACACCTGGCGCAATTGAATCTGCAAAGGGTGCAAAGGCAACACCTTGGCGTTTTGCGCCAATCCACGCGCCCACTCCGCCAAGTGCGATAGCGCCCCAGATTCCCAGGCCACCTTCCCAGATTCGAAGGGCGCCAAGAAATCCTTTGCCGCCTTCGCTAAAGTAAATTTCCCAGTCAGTCACCACGTGATACAAGCGTCCGCCAACAACTCCAAATGGCACCGCCCACATCGCAATGTCAGTTACTTGACCATCTAGTCCCCCGCGCGCAATGAAGCGCCGGTTGCCTAACCAAACTGCTTGAAAAATTCCAACCAGAATGCAAAGCGCATACGCCCGCAATGGGAAAGGCCCTAGCTGCCAGATACTTACTGACGGGCTTGGGATGAAGGCCGGAAGCGCAAACATAACTATTAAGAGTTAGGAGTACTAACTCTTGGTCGCAGCCTCAATAGCAGCAGTTAACGCAGCTGGATCGAACAAAACTTCGCCAGGAAGTTGCGTGCCATCCAAAATTCCCGTTGGAGTTGAGGATACACCTTCAGAATCAAATGCTGAATATGAATTAGCAACCCAGCCAGCATATTTTTCAGTTGTTAGGCAGTCGGTAAAAGTTGTTAAAGCATCGCCTGTTATTCCGGCAGTTTCAGCAAAACCGATGATTGCGTCGTTGGAAAATCCTGCGCCCTCTTGCGGTTGGTTAGCAAAAAGTTGTGCGTGGTATTTCACTTCGGCCCCAGCATCGACTGCGCAACCAAATCCTAAAGTTGCGCGCTGTGATGAGTTTGGATTTCCAGCAGCAGTATTTTGCGCTAATAAGTTTTTATCCAAGAAAATAGTTGGGCGATATTCAACACGAACTTTACCCGCGTCAATTAGTCCTTCAAGTGTTAGACCAGAAGCAGCTTCAAAACTGCCACAAGCTGGGCATTGGAAGTCTTCCCAAATTTGCAGGATTGGAATCTTGTCAGCATCGGGTGCGTCCCAGGCTGGACCTACTTTTACGCCGTAAGTATCGGAAGTTACACCTGCTGGTAGCGCCGCATTTGTTGGGATAACAGCATCAGTATTTGAAAGCACGGGGATTGCGATTAATGCTCCCATTACTAGGATAACTACAGCGCCGCCTATTAAGCGAATCTTGCGTTGTCGTTTTTGTTCAACGCTGGCAGCCTCGTTGCGGGCAGCTGCAGCTGCAGCTTTAGCGGCTTTTGCACTTAAATTTTCTTCTGACACGAAAACTCCAATAAAACTATGAACCAGTGGTTTCTTCTTGAACCCTAATTATGACGCACTCTAAGAATACCCGAAACTTTCAAAACGCTTTGCGCTATCGAGATAACCCTTGCGAAAGTGCTTGCGCTAACGCTTTTGCTGCTGTTGGTCCACCATTGGCTATTGCGGTTACAAAAGCACTGCCAACTATGACGCCATCGGCATATTGAGCTATCTCGTGAGCTTGCTCAGGTGTAGATACGCCAAGCCCAACAGCAACTGGTAAATCGGTATAGCGACGTACTTTTGCAACTAATCCCTCAATGGCATCAGAAAGTGAGGCGCGAGCACCAGTAACTCCCATGACCGCTCCAGCGTAAACAAAACCAGTTGTGACACTTGCCACTTTTGAAATTCGTTCATCAGAACTAGATAGTGCCACGAGAAATACCCGCTCAACATCCTGTTGATCAGTTGCGACAATCCAATCATCAGCTTCTTCTGGTGTTAAATCTGGCGTAATTACCCCCGAGCCACCTGCGGCATGAAAATCAGTTGCAAAACTTTCCAGTCCATAGCGCTCAATTGGATTCCAATAAGACATAACAAGTGTTGGCACACCCAATTGCGAAACGCGCTTTACGGTATTAATCACGGTGGCTGACTTAGTTCCGCCCCCAAGTGAAATGCTTACGGCTTCTTGAATAGTTGGTCCATCCATAACAGGATCGCTGTAAGGAAAACCAATTTCGACTATGTCGACGCCGCCGGCAACCATGGCTTCAATACATTCCACTGCGCCATCAGCAGTTGGGTAACCTGCAGGCAAGTAGGCAATTAAAGCAGCGCGGTTTTCTGACTTAGTGCGCGCAAAAACTTCGTGAAGCAAACTCATGGATTCATGTCAAACCACTTGGCAGCGGTTTCAACATCCTTATCTCCACGACCTGAACAATTAACCAAGATGATGGCGTCCTTGCCCAACTCTTTTCCAATTTCAAGTGCGCCAGCAAGGGCGTGCGCAGTTTCAATTGCTGGAATTATTCCTTCAGTTTCACACAACAACTTAAAAGCATTCATGGCTTGCACGTCAGTTACCGAACGATATTCGGCGCGACCAATGTCTGCCAAGTAGGCATGCTCTGGACCAACACTTGGATAATCCAAGCCCGCGCTGATTGAATGACTTTCAATAGTTTGGCCATCATCGTCTTGCATTATGTAAGAACGAGCACCGTGCAGAACTCCAACTGCGCCGCCAACAATTGTTGAAGCGTGCCGACCCGTTTCCACACCATCGCCACCGGCCTCAAGTCCAAGTAAACGTACTTCGCTATCTGGAATAAACGCAGTGAAAATACCAATTGCATTGGAGCCGCCGCCAACACACGCAGCTACGACATCTGGCAAGCGCCCAAAGCGTTCCAACATTTGTTCCCGAGATTCATCGCCGATGATTCGGTGGAAATCGCGCACCATTTCTGGAAATGGCGCAGGTCCGGCAACTGTGCCAAGCATGTAGTGCGTGTCTTCAACGTTTGCCACCCAGTCACGCATAGCTTCGTTGATTGCATCTTTTAGAGTTCTACTTCCCGAAGTTACTGGAATAACAGTGGCGCCAAGTAATTTCATGCGAGCCACATTTAACGCTTGGCGCTTAGTGTCTTCCTCGCCCATGTAAACCACACATTCCAAACCAAGCAGCGCTGCAACAGTGGCGGTTGCTACGCCGTGTTGTCCCGCACCCGTTTCGGCGATCACACGAGTTTTACCCATGCGCTGCGTTAGTAATCCTTGACCAAGAACATTATTGATTTTGTGTGAGCCAGTGTGATTTAGATCTTCGCGCTTGAGTAATACTGTGGCGCCGCCAGCAAGTTCCGAAAATCGCTTTGCGTGCGTGATTGGACTTGGGCGTCCGGTGTAATTAACTTGCAGGTCGTGCAGCTGGGCAAGAAAACTTGGATCAACCATGGCTTTACGAAATGCGTCATCTAGTTCATCAAGTGCGGCCATTAAAGCCTCAGGTACGAACCGGCCGCCAAATTTTCCAAAGTGGCCGCGCAAGTCTGGCATAACTAAAACTTCATCAACACTCATGTGTCTGTTTCCTAACTGCCATTTGCCAAATAATTTGCGCGGGCAAGTTCCCCTGCCTGAGTCCATTCTCTGACAGTTTCGCTAGGAGTACCACCTGTGACCAAAGCCTCGCCAACTAAAACTGCTTGCGCGCCACTATTTGCTAAGGCCTGGACTTCCTGGGTGCTGGAAATGCCAGACTCCGCAATGGCGACAATGTGTCCTGGAATCAAAGGCAAAAGTTCAAAACAAGTCGCTAAATCAACTTCCAGGGTCTTTAGATTTCGCGCGTTCACCCCTACTAGGGCTGGCTTAAGGGTAATCGCACGCGCTAATTCCTGCGCGTCATGAACTTCTATCAACACCGACATACCAAGTGTTAACGCGAGCGAGTTGAGCCGGTCGAGTTCGGAATCAGAAAGAGCTGCAACTATCAATAAAATTAAATCTGCGCCATGGGCACGGGCTTCCCAAACTTGGTAATCGTCAACCATAAAATCTTTGCGCAGCACTGGAATCGAAACTTTACTGCGGACTGCGTCAAGGTCGGCAAGCGTTCCACCAAACCTGCGCTCTTCTGTTAGCACGCTGATGACTTGCGCCCCACCGTTTTGATAATCAAGAGCAAGTTGCGCGGGATCAGAAATTTGGGCAAGGTGACCTTTACTCGGACTGGCGCGCTTGACTTCAGCAATCACGCTAAAGGATCGGTTGCTAAGTAATTGTGCTGCGGGAAGTGCTGGCGGCAACTTCGCAATTTGCGCCTGCAATGTTTCAATTGAGACATTTTGCATTCGAACTGCAAGGTCCTCGCGCACTCCAGAAATAATTGAAGTTAAAACTGAAGTCATTTAACGCAGCCCTCCTAGCGATGTAAACCAAAAAATATTTATAAAGTTAGTTGCGCCTTACTAACTTGCAGATTTACCAAACCCAAGCAGAGCTAGTACTTTCCCAGCGATTAGCGCTACTGGAAGCAGTGCGACACCAATCCAAAATACCGCTGGTCTAGCAATCACAACACCTATGCACCCAACAAGAAATGCCAACATCGCAATACCTACTGCAGTCCAGGCAGCCACTGTATGGCCGTGATCTTCGTGGGCTTGCGACATGTTGTCTCCTTGTAAATTGGAAAAATTAATAACTAAATAGTATCAACTAACGAATTTCGCTTTCGATGGTTGGGTCAATTCCTTGATCCAAGGATTGCCAAGGTGTTAAATTCTTGGGATTGCCTTGCTCTCGCTCATAGCGCTTAGAAAGCCGCGAATCAAAAGTTTTTCCAGCCATCAGCGAGCCGCACGTTGCAATGATTAATCCCGCTGGGATTACGAGCCAGGCATAAATAGAACTTTCTTGGCTCCAGCCTGAAACATCGCGACCAATTGCATCGGCGAATTCTGATCCGACTAACTCTTCTAAGTTTTGCATCACATCGAATGTGATAAAAGCTATGCCAATGCCAATGGCAGCCATAACAACTCCGACTAAGCGTCGGCCAAATCCGCGAGTAGCTATTGCCCCCAAGGTAGAGGCAATAGCTGCAATAGCAAGGCCGCTAAGTGCGGGCGTTAGTTCATTCGCAGTTAAATCCAGTGACACATTTGGGAATCCAGATTCGACATACTCTGCGCTAACCCACTTCCTGGAAAGTAAAACCAGAACTAAACCAGAAGCTAAAAACGCGCTCGTAACAATATTTCTAAAAGTTAACTTCATTTAGGCGCGTCACTTAACGTGTTTGCCACTGCAATGGCATTAAGAACTGCCATGGCTTTGAATTGGCATTCCGCATCTTCACTTTCTGGCACAGAATCAGCCACAACTCCCGCGCCCGCTTGCACATATGCCATTTGATTTTTAATCACAGTAGATCGAATTGCAATTGCAGTATCTACGTTGCCTGCAAAATCGAAGTAGCCTACGCAACCGCCATAAACTCCACGCTTAGTTTTTTCTAGTTCCTCAATAATTGTCATGGCCATCGGTTTCGGTGCACCTGATAACGTGCCGGCTGGAAAAGTTGCGGCAACTAGATCAAAAGCGCTTACTTGTGGCGAGATTTTTCCAATCACAGTGGAAACTATGTGCATGACATGGCTATAGCGTTCAATACTCATGAAGTCAGTGACCTCTACTGTGCCCGGTAAGCACACCCGACCTAAATCATTACGACCAAGATCAACCAGCATCAAATGTTCAGCGCGTTCTTTGGTATCTGCCATAAGGCTGCGCGCATGCGCTTCATCTTCTTGTGGCGTGGCCCCGCGAGGTCTGGTGCCTGCGATTGGGTGCAACATGGCTTCGCCGTTACGTAAAGTAACTAATGCCTCGGGACTGGAACCAACTATGTCGAAAGCGACTTTGGCACCTAGCGGTTGATCTGGTCCAGTTAATTCTGGGATGCGAAATAGAAACATGTATGGACTGGGATTTGATTCGCGCAAAACTTCATAGACATCTAGCGCAGATGCTTTGCAAGAAGTTGCAAATCTTTGACTCAATACGATTTGAAATGCATCACCGGCTTTGATTCGTTCTTGCGCACTTCGCACTGTGCTTTGATACTCAGCACTTTGCGTTTCGCGGGTGAAATTAGCTTTTGCTGTGCGATCAAAGCTTTGTGCTTTGGAAACATTTTGTTTGGCAAGAGCTTGCTCCATGGCCGAAAGGCGGTTATTCGCATCTGCCCAAGCTTCATCTACGCGCTCATCGGAATTGTCATAATTAATGGCATTGGCAATCAGCGTTACGGAACCATTTTCATGGTCAAGCACAGCTAAATCAGTTGCAACCAACATTGCTAATTCAGGTAATTCCAAAACATCTATAGTGTCATTGGGCAATCTCTCTAGCCGCCGCACAATGTCATAACCTAAATATCCAACTACCCCGCCAGTCAGTGGTGGTAATTCTTCGCTTGTAATGCCCTCATTTACTCCTGGCGTAAATAGCAGATCAAGGGTTTCGCGTAAAACTTTAATTGGATCATCAGAGTCGCCAACACCACTGGGAACTTTGCCCGACCAATGCGCCTGACCAGCACGTTCAGAAAGCATTGCAGAACTTGCAACACCTACGAAGGAATATCGCGACCAGGATCTGCCATGTTCAGCGGATTCAAGTAAAAAAGTTCCAGCTCGTTCATCTGCTAATTTGCGATAAAGACCCAGAGCAGTTTCGTTCACTACTGATACTTTTCGAAATACTGGAATTACTCGTCGAGTTTTAGCTAACTTGCGGAAATTTTCCAAGTCTGGGGTAGTCATTGACTTACCTCAGGATGTGTCGTGTGATCATCAAAGCAAGTGTAGGAACCCGTATGGCAAGCATTGCCAGTTTGGTCAACGGTAAGTAATAACGTGTCACTGTCGCAGTCTTTAGCCAATGCAACAACACGTTGGTGCTGACCAGAAGTTTCGCCTTTAACCCACACTTGGGCGCGACTGCGACTCCAGTACGTTGCTTTGCCAGTACTTAAAGTTTGCGCAACAGTCTCGGCGTTCATCCACGCCACCATAAGTACTTCTCGAGTGTCGACTTGCTGCACCACGACAGGGATCAAACCCTGTTCGTTGAACACTAGATTTTCCACAAATGCGCTGCGATCCATGCCTCTATTGTGTCGTGCTGGAACGGGCTATTGGAAATCAGCACAAATTTTCCAACTGGCTAGCGAACTTCGATTCCAGTTGAACGCAGTTCATCCTTAACTTGCGCGATGGAAAGTTCCATGAAGTGGAAAACGCTGGCTGCTAATACTGCGTCGGCGCCTGCTGATACTGCTGGCGCAAAATCAGATAACTTACCGGCGCCGCCGCTGGCGATAAGTGGAATGTCTACGACTTCGCGAACGCGAGTGATTAGTTCCAAGTCGTAACCATTTTTAGTGCCATCTGCGTCCATGGAGTTAAGAAGTACTTCGCCAGCCCCGCGCTGGGCAGCTTCGATGATCCACTCCAAAGCATCTTTACCGCTACTTTTTCGCCCACCATGGGTAGTTGCTTCAAAGCCGCTGGGAGTACTCGAGCTCCGCCTGACATCTACTGAAACCACAATGCACTGGTCGCCAAAACGGCTGGCAGCAAGTGAGATCAATTCTGGATTTGCTAGGCCTGCGGTATTTATTCCAACTTTGTCGGCGCCTGCTCGCAACAGCGCATCTACATCGTCCACTGTGCGAACACCACCGCCAACAGTAAGTGGGATGAATAACACATCGGCAGTGCGCTTAACCATTTCAATCGTAGTTTCGCGGTTTGCGCTCGAGGCAGTGATGTCTAGAAAAATTAATTCATCTGCGCCCGATTCGCCGTAATGCTTTGCTAACTCAACTGGGTCGCCAGCATCAGCGAGATTTTCAAAATTTACACCCTTAACAACGCGGCCAGCATCAACGTCTAGACAAGGAATAACTCGAATTGCTACGCTCACTTAAATTTCCTGCGGTCCGGCAACTTCGATTGCTTCAACAAGTGTGAAAGCTTGCGCGTAAAGTGCCTTGCCGACAATCGCACCCTCTACGCCAATTTCCGTTAGTGAGCGCAACTGCGCGATGTCAGCAAGGTTGGCAATACCGCCACTTGCAATCACTGGTTTATTCGTGCGCTCACACATCTGCTTTAGAAGTTCTATGTTTGGTCCACGAAGTGTGCCATCTTTTGTCACGTCAGTTACGACATAGCGCGCACATCCATCTGCTTCCAGGCGCTCAAGAGTTTCCCAAATGTCGCCGCCGTCTTGCGTCCAGCCGCGCGCAGCCAGCACGGTACCGCGCACATCAAGACCTACTGCGATGCGATCTCCAAATTCAGAAATTACTTGGGCAGTCCATTGCGGATTTTCCAATGCAGCAGTGCCAAGATTTACCCGACGAGCACCTGTGGCAAGCGCCGCGCGAAGCGATTCGTCGTCACGAATACCACCTGAGATTTCAACGTTGACATCCAAGCGCTGAACTACTGATGCAAGAAGTTCGCTATTTTCCCCACGTCCAAATGCGGCATCTAAATCAACTAAGTGGATCCACTGCGCGCCACTAGATTGCCAGTCCAAGGCTGCAGCTAACGGATCCCCGAATGAAGTGGCGCTGTCAGCTTGACCTTGCACTAAACGAACCGCTTTTCCGCCAGCAACATCAACAGCTGGCAACAAGATAAGTGATGACATCTAGTTGGCCTCTTTACTTAATCGATGTGGGAATGTTTGGCTAAATCTTTTAATCTGAAAACTTTTGAATGATTTCATTTTATTGCGGTAATCCAGTTTGCTAACAATGTCAGTCCAGCGTCACCTGATTTTTCGGGATGAAATTGAGTTGCCCAAAGTGGTCCATTTTCAACAGCTGCAACAAAGTTCTCACCATGATTGGACCAAGAGACTTTCGGCGCTGCCAGTTTCTCGTGCGGGTCTAGTTCCCAATTTCGAGCAGCATATGAATGTACGAAATAAAACCGCTCATCTTCAATGCCAGTAAACATTTGCGACTGTGGTGCGCACGAGACATTATTCCAACCCATGTGTGGCAAAACTGGAGCATTAAGTTGATCAACAGTTCCTGGCCATTCATTTAACCCAGCATGAAACCCGGTTTCGGCGTGCTCAGTACTTTTTTCAAATAACACCTGCATCCCAACGCAAATTCCAAGTACTGGTCTGCTGCCAGCTAACCGGCGGCCAATAATTTGATCGCCGCGCACATTCTTCAAGCCAGCCATACAAGATGCGAAAGCACCAACGCCTGGCACAAGAAGGGCATCGCAGTTCATCGCTTCATCGAAATCAGCAGAAATGGAAACGGTTGCTCCAGTAGTTTCAACAGCGCGCTGGGCCGATCGAACGTTTCCAGATCCGTAATCCAGAATTACCACTGAGGTCACGAGCTAGAGACTTCCCTTTGTTGAAGGTACGTCAACTACTCGCGGATCAAGTGCCACCGCATCGCGAAGTGCCCGCGCGACAGCCTTGAATTGGGCTTCACTCACGTGATGGGCATTTCGACCGCTGAGAATTCTGATGTGAATGCATATTTGGGCAGTGGCGACTATGGACTCCCAGATGTGACGAATCAAGGTGGTGTCAAAAGTTCCAATCAACTCAACTATTTCGGGTTGTTCATGTACTAAGTACGGACGACCAGAAAGATCAACTGCTGCGTGGCAGGCAGTTTCATCAAGTGGTACGTAAGCATCACCAAACCGGCGAATTCCTACTTTATCCCCTAGTGCAGCTCGAATAGCTTCGCCAACGGCAAGAGAAGTATCTTCAACGCTGTGATGTGAATCAACTTCCACGTCACCCTTGGTTTCTACCTTGAGATCAAACCCACCATGTCGGCCTAACTGCGAAAGCATGTGATCAAAAAACGGCACACCAGTGTTGATGTCAATCTGGCCTGTGCCATCAAGATTTAGCTCAACTAGAACTGAACTTTCCTTGGTAGAGCGTTCGATACGAGCGGTACGTGCTGTTCCTGCCATGGTGGTCACCTTCTTATTCGTTAGTTGTAACTTTAAGTAATGCGCTCTTGAATAGCGAATTTTCCGCCGGAGTTCCAATACTTACCCGCAACCAGCCGGCTGGACCGGTTTGCCGAATCAAAACCCCTTGGTCAACCAGTTTTTCCCAAATCAGGTTTCGATCACTAAATGTTCCAAAAAGTAGGAAATTTGCGCCACTCGAAGCGACTTCAAACCCAGAATCAGTAAACCACTTAGTTAGTTCATCGCGTTGCGTTCGAATTAAGTCAACTTGACTTAACAACTCGGCGCTAAATCGCAGTGCCACTCGAGCAGCCTCTTGTGTGAGAGTCGATAAGTGATAAGGAAGCCGAACTAGTTGTATCGCATCGATAACTTTAGGGTCAGCTATCGCGTATCCAATTCGGGCACCTGCGTAAGAAAAAGCCTTGCTCATAGTTCGAGTCACAATTAAAAGTGGGTGCTTTTTCAGGTTGGCTATGGCACTTGGTGTCCCAGGTGCCCGAAATTCAGCGTAAGCCTCATCAATGATTACTACACCTGAAAAATTTGCCAGCAGATATTCAATTTCCACTTGCCCAACTACGGTACCCGTTGGATTGTTAGGCGAAGTTAAAACGATGATGTCAGGCTGGCGAGCTAGGGCCTGATCGATAACTTGAAAGTCAATTTCAAAATCTGGTTTTCTAGAAACCGTTTCATATTTTGTAAACGTATTTCGACAATAATCCTCATACATCGAATAAGTCGGATCAAATGTCACTAACTTCTTATCGGGACCACCAAATAGTTGAAGTAACTGCTGCATAACTTCATTGGAACCATTTGCTGGCCAAATATTTTCAGCAGTTACTTTCACTTGGCTTTCTGTTGCTAGGTAAGTCGCTAAGTCAGCGCGAAGTAACATCGCTTCTCGATCTGGATAGCGATTAAGGTTTGCGCCAACTTGGGAAGTTACCCGAGATAACTCGGCCACTAGCTCAGGAGATGGATCAAAAGGATTTTCATTTGTATTTAAGCGCACTGACACATCAAGTTGGGGCGCGCCATAAGGTGAGCGGCCGACAAGATCTGCGCGAATTGGCAACTCATTACCTGAGCCGTTACCCGGTGTCATTGGGAGCGAATCTCAATCGCAGCCGCGTGACCGGGTAGGCCTTCAGCTGTTGCCAGCGTTATGACAGTTTGCGCAACATCACGTAGGGCATACTCGTCGTATTCCACGTAGTGAATGCCGCGCAAGAATGTCTGCACTGATAATCCCGAGGAGTGGCAAGCGCAGCCACCAGTTGGCAGCACATGATTAGATCCAGCAGCGTAATCGCCGAGTGAAACTGGGGACCAGTCCCCCACAAAAATTGCGCCAGCATTCTTTACCCGGCGCGCGACTGCAGCAGCGTCGCGGGTGTGAATTTCTAAGTGCTCGGCAGCGTAAGCATCAACCACAGCTAGACCATGATCTAAATCATCTACTAAAACAAATGCACTTTGTTGGCTGGTGAGCGCGATTCGGATTCGATCCGCATTCATATTCAGCGGTACTTGACGTTCCAGGCAGATGCGAACTTTGTCAATAAGTTCTTGACTATCAGTTACTAAAACTGACGCCGCAACAACATCATGTTCTGCTTGACTGATTAAGTCAGCTGCCACAAATTCCGGGTTAGCAGAATCATCGGCCAAAATTGCAATCTCAGTTGGCCCTGCTTCAGAATCAATTCCGATCAGTCCTTTTAACATTCGCTTCGCGGCTGTGACATACATGTTGCCTGGGCCAGTAACAAGGTAAACCGGTTCAATCTCGATTGGACCGGCGCTACCGTATGCCATCAGCGCAACTGCTTGTGCGCCTCCTGCTGCATAAACTTCTGTGACGCCAAGTAACGCACAAGCTGCCAAAATTGTTGGGTGCGGCCAGCCACCAAATTCACTTTGCGGCGGCGAACACACAACTAAAGATTCCACACCAGCAATCTGAGCTGGAACTACATTCATAATTACGCTACTTGGGTATACGTAAACACCACCAGGCACATAAAGTCCTACTCGCTGCACCGGGACCCAACGTTCACTTACTTTGCCGCCGGGAGCAACTTCGACAACGGATTCTTCCCGCCGTTGCTTCTCGTGCACTATTCGCACTCGGCGAATTGCTTCTTCTAGGGCTGCACGAATTTTAGGATCAACATCAGCTAAGGCTTTCTCAATTACACTTTGCGGGACTCGGATTTCTGGCGCCGTAACCCCATCAAATTTTGCCGACCATTCCTGCACAGCAACAACTCCGCGCTCGCGAACATCTTCCACAATTGGACGCACAATTTCTACTACTGCGGCCAGATCAAACTTGGCCCGGGGCACAATATCCCGCAAATCTACAGCTCGGCGAGATCCCCCGCGCAAATCTAACGTCGACAACATATTGCTAAGTTTAACGGGAAAATCAACGCAATAGAATTACCAGATATGGCCACCGGTACACCAGCAACAACTTTGCTATCTGCTGCTGGAATCATCTATGTGGAGCATGAGTATCAACACGAATCAAGCGCTGCCTCATTTGGATTAGAGGCTGCTGAAAAACTTGGAATTGATCCAAGTCAAGTTTTTAAGACCCTGGTAGTGGCAGTAGATGACTATTTTGCAGTTGCGATTATTCCAGTTAATCAACAAGTGAGTTTGAAATCTCTTTCGCGAGTGCTTAACGCAAAAAAAGCAACTATGGCTGATCCCGAAGTTGCCGCCCGAATGACTGGCTACGTGGTGGGCGGAATCAGCCCGCTTGGTCAAAAGAAGTTGCTCCCAACTGTTATTGCCGAGTCAGCGCAACTACTTGGCACTGTTCTAGTTAGTGGCGGGAAGCGCGGATTTGATATCGAGTTATCACCAATTGATTTAGCTGAACTGTTGCAGGCAAAATTCGCTGACATTGCGGTTTAGAAATATTGCCTTGCTTGTTAAGTTGTAAGTAGTTGCGGCGCCTCGAGGCAATTAGCACCTAACAGCGCTTTTAAGTCGCCAAACAATGATGGCGATGGTGAAACTCTAAGTTTGTCGTCAGTCTTTACCGAAACAAACTTGTCAGCTTGAATCACTGTCAAGTTAACTTGCGTTGTCCCTGGATGCGCACTCAAAATTTGGCGTAACGAATCCATAACTGCTGCGTTAACTCGTGACTCTGGAATGTAAACAGTTACTGGACCAGAGAACGCCGTGCTGACATCAGGGATTGAAACTTCCAGCGCTGCAACGCGTGGACCCTCGTCATCTCTTTTTTCAATTCGAACTTTCATCAAAATTATGGCGTCTTCATTAAGTAGAGCGGCAACTTTTGTAAAAGTGTTTGGCCACACCATAACTTCAACAACGCCCTCTAGATCTTCAAGTGAAACAATCGCCCATCTGTCGCCAGAACGCTTGGTAGTTTTAATTTGTACGCTGCTGACTAATCCGCCCAGTGTTACTACTGCGCCATCGGAGGCTTCAGCAACTCCTGAGATTGGCATTGAAGTGTTCATAGCCAATAAGTGCTCGACACCAAATAGTGGATGGTCACTTACGTAAAGGCCAAGCATGTCGCGCTCTTGGGCCAACATAGTTTTCTTATCCCACTCCTCAATGGAAATGTTTACATCTACACCGCCGATTGCATCTTCCGAATGATCTTGTGATGTCCCAAACAAATCGAACTGCCCAATTGCCTCAGCTTTTTTGGTATCAAGTACTGAGTCAACTGATTCCACATGGATCGCAAATAGCCCACGCCTGGTGTGACCTAGCGAATCGAAGGCACCGGCCTTAATTAAGGATTCGATAACTCGCTTATTGCAAACTTGAACATCGACTTTTGTTAAGAAGTCGCCAAAGGATGCGAAGCGACCTTTCTTGGTCCGGCTTACTTTAAGGGATTCAACAACGTTGACTCCAACGTTGCGCACTGCAGCAAGTCCAAACCGGATGTCAGTTGCAATTGCAGTGAAATCAACGTCAGATTCATTTACATCTGGTGGCAAAACTTTTATGCCCATGCGCCGGCATTCATTTAAGTAAACTGCCGACTTATCTTTGTCATCTTTAACGCTGGTAAGTAGCGCTGCCATGTATTCAGCTGGGTAATTTGCTTTGAGATATGCCGTCCAATATGAAACTAAGCCATAACCAGCACTGTGGGCTTTGTTGAATGCGTAATCTGAGAATGGAACTAGAGTTTCCCAAAGTCGATTGATGGCAGCTTGGGAAAATTTACGCTCTTTCATGCCGGCTTCAAATGGCAGATATTCTTTATCTAGAATTTCTTTCTTTTTCTTACCCATGGCTCGTCGAAGCAAATCAGCTTGGCCAAGTGTGTATCCAGCCACTTCCTGAGCGATTGCCATTACCTGTTCTTGGTAAACGATCAAGCCATAAGTGTCGCCCAAAATTGCTGCTAAAGGTTGTTCCAAGTCAGGGTGAATTGGAACCTGGACTTTACGTTTGTTTTTGTAATCTGCGTAGTCAGTGTGTGCGTTTACACCCATTGGCCCTGGTCGATAAAGCGCAAGCACCGCAGATATATCGCCAAATGAATCGGGATTCATTGAACGTAGCAGCGAGCGGATTGGACCACTATCGAGTTGGAATACCCCAAGTGTGTCGCCACGGGACAGCAATTCATAAGTTTTTAAATCGTCAAGTCCAAGTTCTTCCAAAACCACAGTTTCATCGCGATTTGATTTGATGTTTAGCAAGGTGTCATCCAGGACTGTGAGATTTCGCAGTCCAAGGAAATCCATCTTCAGCAGTCCCAGGGATTCGCAAGCTCCCATGTCGAATTGCGTAATGATTGCGCCATCTTGATCGCGACGCCAAATCGGCAGGATGTCTAGCAATTCCGCTTTACACAAAATCACACCAGCTGCGTGAACGCCAGGCTGTCGCTTTAGACCCTCGATGCCACGCGCAGTATCTACTACAGTGCGAACGTCAGCGTCGTCGTCATAAAGTGCTCGGAACTCGCCCGCTTCACCAAAGCGATCATGGTCCGGATCAAAAATTCCAGAAAGTGGAATGTCTTTACCCATGACACCTGGAGGAATTGTTTTATTAATCTTGTCACCAAGCGCGTACGGGAAGCCAAGTGCCCGAGTGGCATCTTTAACAGCTGCTTTTGCTTTAATCGAAGCGTAAGTGATGATCTGAGCTACGCGTTCCTCACCGTATTTATGCGTGGCATATCGAATCATTTCGCTGCGACGACGTTCGTCAAAGTCAATGTCAATGTCAGGCATAGAGATTCGTTCTGGATTCAGGAATCGCTCAAAAAGTAAGCCGTGTTTGATTGGGTCTAGTTCAGTGATACCCAAAGCCCAAGCGATCAACGCACCGGCTGCCGAACCTCGACCTGGACCAACGCGAATACCTTCCTCGCGCGCATGACGACATAAGTCAGCAACCACAAGAAAGTATCCAGGGAATCCCATTTGTTCAACTACGGCAAGTTCGAATGCTGCGCGCTCTAAATGTTCAGCCGGTACTACAGCACTGTTGAAACGTCGCTGCAGGCCAATTTGTACTTCTTTAACTAACCAAGTGTTTTCCGTCTCGCCACTTGGTACTGGGAATGACGGCAAAAGATCCTGGCCCTCAACAAAATTGATATTGCATCGTTCTGCAATTAATAATGTGTTGTCGCAAGCCTGCGGCAATTCGCGCCAAACTTCGCGCATCTCGGCAGCCGTCTTCAAATAAAAGTCTTGCGCATCAAATTTAAATCGCTTCGGATCATCCATGGTGGATCGAGTGCCGATACAAAGCAGAACCTCATGCATGCGAGCATCTTCTGGATAGACATAGTGCAAATCATTTGTTGCAACTAATCCAAGATTTAAATTCTTGGCAATTTTTAGTAAGTCCTCGCGATGTCGGCGTTCGATTCCTAGACCGTGATCCATTAGCTCAACAAAATAATTTTCTTTGCCTAATATCTCGCGCATAGTTGCAGCAGTACTTAGGGCTTTGTCGTAATTACCTGCTTGTAACCAGCGATTAACT
>Ga0209443_1001187_pt1 | contig 16728 bp, 13 predicted proteins | sample LauGreBMM110DCMD_2_FD_187571 | JGI IMG/M metagenome (GOLD analysis project Ga0209443, IMG submission 187571) | Freshwater lake microbial communities from Lake Michigan, USA - Su13.BD.MM110.DCMD (SPAdes) (version 2) | ecosystem: Environmental > Aquatic > Freshwater > Lake | place: Lake Michigan... | reverse complement strand
GATTCTCCACTATATGTTACAAGACTTTGGGTACAACCACTAACTAATATAAATGGCGAGCCAGATTATACTCCAGCTTTAGTAAATATAAAAGATCAATTTCAACCGGGTTCTACTACTTTAAAATATAAAAAAGTGTATATGGACACGTATGATCCCGGAATTTCAAATTATGAAGAATATGGGAATATATCAACAACAACCTTTTCATCAACTGGTAAAATAATTTCAGTTTCATATTGTAATTAATTTAAAATAATATATAATACATGATAATTAACCTAAAACAGGTACGAGTACTAGATACTGATAATATTAAACTTGACAAAATTAACTATAATTTTGATCAGTTAATTGCCAATAGTGGAGGTCCTAGGGGTTATACTGGAACTAATGGAAACACAGGATTTCAAGGATTTCGGGGTGCTCAAGGATTTCAGGGATTTCAAGGATACTTAGGCACACAAGGAATAGATGCTAATCCTATAGATTCATTTTGGAAGTCTACTCCTCAAAATTTTACAGCTTCAAACAATTTTATGTCGACCCTGTTTTCAAAGCACCCTATCGATAGCCTTGATGAAACCCAATTTGCTGCGGTTATTGCAGCTGGTTATAAAGGACCAGATATAAACGGACAAGGAGGAGACAGTAGATACAGTCAACAACAACTAGATGATAATTTACCAAGATATCAGTGGGTTGTTAACAGAAGAAGTGCTAAAGTTGCTTCAAATTTAAGATTTACAAGCGGTGGTGTTTCTAATAATTCGTTCGATATTACTATGGATAATTCTGGTGGATTATATAAATTATATTTAGGTTTCGTTGATAATATAAATTCTCAATTAAATTTAAAAGCAGAAGATCACGGTATTATATCCTCTACTAATGCGGCAGAGTTGTTTAAGATTTCCACCACTTCCGGAAATACATACAGCAATACATTTTTTGAAAAACCAGTTACATTTAATGCGCCATTAAGTATTAAAAACTCTAATCCTGCCGTATCTAATCCTGCCGTAAATAAAATATTAACCGCAATTAATACAGCCGGAGAAACAACATTTAAAACAACTGAGGAACTTGGAGGTAATGTTAAAGTAGGTACTATTATTTCTATATTACCTTCAATATTTAGCAGCTCATCTAATTTTATTAATTATCAATTCATAGATACAAATCTGGATCCAAATAACCCATTAAAAATAAGAATGGGAGCTGGAATCGGAGATTATGATGGTTGGTATGTTTGTAACGGAGAACAATGGACCGATGGAACTGTAGCAGGAACAACATTGGTTCCCGATCTTAGTTCATTTTCATATCAAATATTGGCTAACCCACTTACCGATAATCCTAATAGTCAAGGGTATGTCAGCGTAACTAATAATGAAGTTCAATTAATCGGAGGTGCAGCACATTTAGTTAACGCTAGTATACCTGGCACTGCTACTTCTGCTGATTACAATATTAATATAGTTAATCAGTCTGATGATCCGATAATAGTAATTAATCCAGCAGGTGGACAATTTAGAATTAAAAAGTTACCTCAAATTATTTATTTAAGCACTAGTAATTTATGGTGGTCACAACTAGGAACTGGTCAAACAGCATTAGGTGATTATTCTTCTGGAGATTATTTATCAACAGATTATAATACATTCTAATTAAAAATTCTAATTAAAAATAAAAATAAAAAGAAAAATGGTACAATTTAACGACATAGCAGCCCTAATCCTAAACCTATTACCAACCGGTCAGCAAATAACCGCAGCTAATCATAGAACGGTTGAAACTGCTATTTTAACTTTTGCAAAAGAGCAATGGTTACCCGGAGACATAAAAATGATTGATTGCACTAAGGTGTATATTGATGCTAATTTTGTAACTTCAGGTCCAACGCAAGGTCGCGGACTTCCGGGAGGTGAGAGAGCGGGCTGGGCAATTTGCAATGGATTAAATGATACAAAAAACAGGTGTGGTAGAGTTTCTGTGGGTTACGACTATAATCGAACACTATTTGATAGCGGTCTTCCAAATGGAATAGGTGAAACTGGAGGTGCAGAAAAGCATCCTTTATCAATTACTGAAATGCCATCACACAATCATACAAGAGCTAAAGGTAATGATAATAATTTAGGTGGTGGAGCAAATCAATTTGGTTGGCAAGCGATTGATGATTTATTTGGATCGTATGCGACAAGTAATACAGGTGGAGGTCAATCTCACAACAATATGCAACCATACATAGTTACCCTGTTTATTCAAAAACTATAATAGTATACTCTCTAAAAATTAGAATATATAATCTAAATATAGATAGGTATGCCAATTAGTCTTAAACATATAAATTACACCTTAGATTCTGACACTATTAAATTTGACAAAGTCAATTATAATTTTGATCAGTTAGTTGCTAACGGAGGAGGACCTAGAGGTCCTCAAGGCGCTGTTGGACAAACCGGAGTTCAAGGTAATACCGGGCAAAAAGGATTCCAAGGACCTATTGGAAATACTGGATCGCAAGGACCTGAAGGTCCTATTTCTATTAACTTTTGGGGAAGGATCCTCCCTGATATCATTGATGCAGACACTTTAATACCTATCGGTATACTTAGTCAGGCTGCAACTAATCAATTTGCTCCAGTTATAAATATCGGATATCTAGAACAAGATCCGGAATATGGAACAAAAGCTGCTTTAGTTGGAGGAAAAACCCCGTATCAATGGAATATCCATAGAAAACAATATTCTATTTCTAATTTAAGATTTTTAAACGGTGAAGATATTAATATCTCTGGAAAATCATATGATTTTAAATTAGAAAAATTGTCTGGAAAAGATCAGATGACAATGGGATTTTTTGATACTAGTCTTGAAAACTCTAGAAGTGCATATCAATCTGCAGGTACTAGTTTTCGTAGTTCTATTTCGTCATCAGATAGTTTATTAATTAACGATAGTGGAACATTCTTTAAAAAGAACACAGTATTTAATTCACCTGTTATTATTAAAAATGATTTGGTTATTGAAAACGCAGGTGCAGGTATCGATAAAATTGCTGTTTCAAGTAATGATAATGGTCTTGTTAAGTTTAAAGGTATACAAGAAATTGGAGGAACCGTTCCTACAGGTACAATTATTTCGACATTACCTTCTATGTTTGCGGATAACGATAATTTTATAAATAGTGAAACTATAACATCGTTAAGTGACACAAGTCCATTACTTATATCTGCCGGTAAAGGAGTAGGAATTTATGAAGGATGGTACCTTTGTAATGGAATGGATTGGACGGACGGGGTTGATGTATATACAGTTCCTATGTTAGGTAGGTTTAACTACAAGATATCTGATAATACGTTTTCAACCAGTCCACTAGGACAAGGTTCAATAGAAACAGGGAAACAAAGAGCGCATATTACCGGAGGTTCACGCGTGAACATGAATGCAACTCCAGTTGGAGCAACTACTTATAATGTTACATCTACAGTTGACAACTCCTTAACATTCGTAGGACCTGGAACTACAAATGGAACTTTTAGAATTAAACAATTGCCTCAAATTATTTATTTAGGCAGAAATGATTTATATTGGTTTGATAGAGGAGAAGGACAGTCTACTCCGGTTCCATTAACGATTTTATTAAATGACACAAAGGCTGATGCACCTAAATTAATACCAGACCCTTACCCTTTATTCAGCGTAACTAACAAAGGTGCAGGAGAATCTTATACATTTACGGCAACAGTTACTGCCCCTCTTGGATATTATTGGAAAACACCAATTCCAACAGCGGCTGATATTACTGGATTAATAAGTGGAATTCAAATTACAGGTATAACAGTAGCTTCAGGATTATATCCAACTACGATTACTATATCTTTTAATGTAACTTCGCATCCGGCTGTTGCAACACAACTAACTTTAAATATTGATACATTTAATTTTATACGTGAGGCTGCTGTGAATATAACACTTAATAGAACAAATAGTACCCATATAACTTGTGTTACTCCGGAATCAACGACTGTATCCTATAATTTCTATACGGGGGCTACATTTACATTAGTATATAAAACAACTCCATATTATTATATTCAAACAAATAATCCAATAGGTGGAATAATTCAACCACCTGTGGGAGGAGGAACTATAACTGTTTTAAATTCTGTTTTATCAAATCAAGGAATTACAGTAACCGAGTACGCTACGGCGATAACGATGACGGTTAAGTTATCCGGACTTCCATTGACTACTTCGGCGGGAACAATTGTTCCATATGCTATAAATGTTAATGAATATTCGTATAGTCCGCTTATTTCTTATGTTTCTGACGGATTAATTGAAATTAGTCCCACTGATGGTACTGGATTAGTATCTAAAACTGTGACAGTAGAAAATTGGACAGGATTTCCTATTGAAATATCGGTTTGGGCTCACCAGTCAACAAATTTTTGGAGTGGAATTCCAGCAGTAGTTACTGGACAATTTCAAAGTCTGCCCGGCAGCACGCCCTTTTTTAATTTAGCCGTTTCAACTCCCTCGAATACTAGTGGTGGTTATTATAGCGCTAGAATTCCATTAACGGATCGTGCTAGTGTTACCGGTACTTTTTCTAGACAACCAACAAATGATAGCGGACATTTCGTAAATTTATTCTGGACATCGCCAACTCCTTTGCCAGGAGGTAGCTCAGGCGGAGCAATGCCTTGGTCTGGCGATCCTGCTATAATCTGGAATCCATAATAAATACAATAACTAATATGATAGACTTTAAAAAATACATTCCGACAAATAAGAACACTATACAATTTATAGTCCTAATAGTTCTTGTTTTATTATTAACATATCAATGCGATCGAAATTCAACTCTTAAACAGGACGCTGAAAATGCACAAAAAGTTGCAACCCGAAATTATAATAATCTTAAAGCATCTCAAGATACTATTAAATTTGAAAGAAATAAGAATGGCGAACTAGTTGCAATCAAACTAGGCTATGAGTTTGATATTAACACTCTAACTGCCGAAAATAAAGAGGTTATTGGAAAGTATCAAAAATCTTTGGGTCTTAATAAAGACCTTAAAGGAGTTAATTCTCTACTAAGAGCTGAAATTAAAGTAAAAGATTCTATTATTAATGCCCAAAGTTCAGTTGTTCAAACAAGTGATTCAACTGCGACAGTATCGATTAGTAATGAAAAAAATTGGGATAAATATAATTGGAGTAAGTTTAATGGAACTGTTGACCTTTTAAGAAATAAAAAGACTAATAATATCTCAGTTCTTTCAAATAAATTTAACTTTGAGCAGGGAATTGAACTTAAGGCTGCAATTATAAACGAAGAAGGTGTTAACAAATTAAAAATCACATCACCGTCTCCTGGAGTATTATTTACTAATATTGAAAATATTAATTTAGTTAACGACAAATTAAACCAAAAACTTGAGAAAAAATCAGGTTGGTCTCTTGGAGTTGGCGTTGGTTATGGAATTAACCTAAACAATAATCAAATTATTAGCATCGGACCTTCATTAAATGTAGGACTTATATGGTCTCCAAAATGGCTTAGGTTTTAAAAAATTATAAAGTAATGGCAAAATCATCAAGATTCGTTAAATTAGACGACGACGTATTATTAGAATTCATGTATCATGACCAATCAAACCCTGATTTGGTCAAAATTGAGAACGATAATAATGGGAGTCAAATCAAGTATTTAGATACTATTGATGGAGATAATAGTGCCTCAAAATTTTTAATACATGAACTGGGTGCAGCAGTTGTAGAGTTTACAGTAACAACATCTAATAGTTTTGTAGTTATTAATAATTTTGCTTCCAGAATGTTGCTATTAAAAAATGGAAGCACTTACAAATTTGACTTAGATGATGTTAGTATTAATAATCTAGCAGGATTTAACATTCCAGGTGGAAATGGTTATTTAGATGGAACTACATATATTTATACACCGACAACTAATGGCAAATATGCATATGAATATACAAATCTAGGCGGTACTCAATTTACTGGAGGTGAAATTCAAGTATCGGATCGTGCAAGTTCCCTATTTTCAGTTCCATTGGCAGACACTGGAAATGATATTAGAACCGGAGCAGGACAGTCTGGAAGATACTACGCAGTTCCTACATCTGAAACAAGCACGTGGGCACTTCTTGAAAATAATTTAGCCTACTTAAATTCTGCTGAATGGCAAGGAACAAGTTCATCTGCTTTAACACCAGTTCTAACCAACGTTGTTCAGGCAGTTTGGTATGACACTATTAAATTGCACTTAAGAACAGGTTATTCTTTTAGTGGTAGAGGAAAGGATGGATTCTTATTCCAAACTAAAGTTAAAAGAAACTCTGGAGTTTATAATTATTTTAATTCAACTGTTTATTTAAACACTTCAAATTTTGAAATTCAAAACCCAAATCCATTTATATTAGGAGAGTCTTCATATTCTAAGTATATCGAAATTAAAGTTCCTTCATTAGTACAGATGTTTACACCTGCGACAAATGAAGATTTTAAAAATACTTTTTTCGGAGCATCTGGAACAAATTCTATTCCAACAACTGCAAACTACGAGTTTGATTTTAAATTAATCGATAGCAAAGTTAATCTTGGAGGTTATGATTATATTAATGTTGCTGAAGGAAAATCATTAACATTAGCGCAAGAAGATGAATATACAGATATTTCAATTAATGTTGAACATGCTACGGATGGAGATTATTTTAAAATCTATGGGACTTATAATGGGAATCAACCAGCATTTGAAAATTATATAACTGGAAGAATTGCAACTTCCGGAGATGACATTACCATATTTTACGAGGTTCAAGTCGCAGAACAATTAGGTCTTAATTATATTAATACGTTTAATAATACTTTTACACAGACTTCGAATTATGATGAAGCTATTGTATTCCGACCAGTTATTTTAAACTCTTCAGTGTCAAGTAACTTCTTATTATCGGTTAATATGAGAATTTATAATGAAACTGATAATACTCAAATTGTAAAGACGGCTTCTTTAATATATGCACAACCTAAGAAATATGGTAAGAAATTATTAAAATTGGCACTTAATTCTAATTTTGCTCCAAGTGTGGTCTATAATACATTACCAAACACAAGTGTTAATAGAGAACTTAATCAATTTGTAAATTCTATAAGACCTAGTGTTGGAGAAACTAAATACGTTCCTGTTGCCCTTGATACTTATAGAATTATGGGAGGAAGCACTTCAGTAACAGTAGATGGTGCTGCAGTAAATGATACAACATCAATGGATTATAAAAAAGAAGGAGATGGAATTATTAATCTTTCAAAGGTTTCTGATAATTATATTAAATTTAAAGTTGCTCAACCCGACGGAGACTCTATGAAAAGTGTAAGTCTAGTTAATGCTGAGGATTTGATACTTATTATTAAGAGTGGAACTATTGAACAGCAAATATCTCACGATCCTAGTTTTCCAGGAGTAGACTTAGGAGTTGGAGAAGTTTTCTTTAAAGTTCCAAAAAGTGTAGCAGTACGATTTGACCAAAGCGATACAAATCAATTTGCAGATAGATTTTATATTAATATTAAAAACGGAAGTACTGAGTCGCTGCTTTACTACGGAAATGTAAACATCATATAATGATATTAAATAGTAGAAATAATTTATTCAATTTTAAGTTTCCTAGGACTTTTATTCCTAAAGAGGTTGCTGACAAATATAAGAAGTATTTGAATAGACTTCCAGGTAATTTAATTACAGAACCTATCGATTTTATAAACTATTCAATACAAGGTGTTGGTCTTCCAGGAATTAGTTTTGACCCGATTGAAGTTTCACCGAATGACGGTACAATAACGTATCACAGAGGTTCCATTCCAATACAAAATACGATTGATAGGCAGTTTAAAGTAACGATGCAACTCTTAGACGGTTATATAAATTATTGGATTATGCAAGATACTTTATTGTATTATTATTCAAAGACGGTTAAAGAACCTTTTATCAATGATATCAAGCTTCAAATAATGGATGCAGAGGGGATTCACTTAATGAGTGCTGTTTTTGAAAAACCAATACTTAATTCAATTTCAGATTTGGAACTTAATATGAGTTCAAATATTGCAGAATTTACAACCTTTGACCTGAATTTTTACTATAACAAATTTAATATAATATTAGAAATAGATTAAACATGAAAACATTTTTAGATTACATAGCAGAACAAGACATAACGGAGACAGAACTACAGGTCTTAAACGAATCCCTTCAAACCGAATGGACCGAAGAACTTGAAGCTAAAGTTGACTCAGCCCTAGAGCAATTTTCAAAGACGTATAAAAACGCAGATGGAACTTATAATATCCAAGCATTCAATGAAGAGATTACTAATGAAGGTATTTTAGGTAGTATCTTTGGTGGACTTGCAGGTTTTGCTCTTGGTAAAACTGTTGGGAAAACTATTGCCAATATCCTAGGAATCCAAAGTGGTATAATGTATGATATGTTAACCTCAAGACTAGTAGGAGCCGCTCTTGGTTCTTCTCTTGGCAGTAGAATCTAAATGAATTTTGTAACAATTGACTTTTCCTTAAATTCCCCAGGCATTTGCATCTTCTCAGGAGGCAAGTACTATTTTATTGGGTATTTAAAACCAAACACAGGTACCAAAGCAGAGCAAAAACTCCAAGAGGAATTGCATCTACTCGAAGATACCCAGATCTCCCATCAGCCGGATTGGACGAATAACGAGGCCTATTCTAAAAGCGAGATGATTAAAATCCAGCGACACACCCAGACTGCAAGTGACATTATTAATATGATTATTGAAATTGCAGGCGATGATTCACCTTTTGTGATTGCCTTTGAAGGTTCCTCTTATGGTTCTTCAGGTGGAACTAATAATATTATTGATATGGCGGCTGGAGCTGCAATCCTAAAGATGGAGTTAATGTCGAGGCTTAAAGTCCAAGATATGATGACCATCGCGCCTTCGACGATTAAGAAACATGCAGGTAAAGGTAACATGAAGAAGGATGAACTTTGGGTTAAATTCCTGGATAACGTTTTAAACGATTCAGTGCTTGAAACCTCGTCACTGCTTGGATTCTGTAAGGCCAACATCGGAGAGACTAAAAAAGTCCCAAAACCTTTAGATGATTTGGTGGATGCCTATTTTCTGAACCACTTAGCCCGGACTCTATTTTACCCGGAGGCTTAAAGACTTTAGTTATATTCAACGTATGAGTTTTTGTTTCAAGAATCTTAAAAAATATTTTAAGAAGGTAACTTTATGTCTTCAGAGACAGGTTTCCCTAATAAAAAAGATATATAATTCATATAGATTCTTGAAACAAAAAAGATAGTTTCTATATAACTATCATAAGTAATTAAAGGGCCCTTAAGACTTATTAAATTAAAGTTTAACTAAATTAAAGCAATTAAAGACATGGCAGATTTTGACATTTTTAATCTTGGCGTAAATGACGTCGACACACACGAAACACAAGCTTCATCTGGAAGCGATCTTTACAAACCTACCGCAGATGACGGTAAGGATGGAACTTATAAAGCAATGATTCGCTTTGTTCCAAACCCAACAAACCCACGAAACTCTTTAGTGAAAAAATACGTACATTGGCTAACAAATGCTAATGGTGACGGTAAAATGGTAGATTCTCCATCGACAGTTGGAGCTCCATGTCCTATCGCAGACGTATTCTTTAAGTTACGTAAAAGTGACTCAGCAGTTGACCGTAAAATGAGTGATAAACTTAAAAGACGTGAGCAATACTTTGCACTTATTAAAATTATCAAAGACCCACAAAATCCTGAACTAGAAGGACAATACAAAGTCTTCAAATTTGGTTACAAAATCAAAGAGAAGGTTGATGAGGAATTAAAACCAGCATTTGGTGAACCAACTCAAGTATTTGACCTATTTGCAGGTAAAAATTTCGAATTGATTATCACAAGACAAGGAGAATTTAACAACTACGATAAATCAAAATTCTCTTCAAAAACTTCACCAGTTGAAATTGATGGTAAAGGTGCAACACGTACTCCTGAATCAATGGGTGCTATTAAAGCAGAATTGGAATCAGCTCCAAGCTTAGAGCCATACGAATACAAAGCATGGGACGGAGAAACTCTTGATTTTGTTAATTCTATTCTTAGAAATTACTTAAATCCAGGAAGTTCAATAGATTCAGTTATTTCAAAACCTGCAGCTAAAAAAGCTCCAGCAAAATCTGAACCAACTTCAGAATCTAGCGACTTTGAATTTCCATCTGAGATGGTAGGAACTCCAGGAGGTTCTACGAATGTAGATTCATCTGATGACTTAGATTCATTCTTGAACGACTTAGATATTTAATTTAAAGTTATTTTATAAACTAAAGGGCTAATTAAACTTAGCCCTTTTTTTCTATATAATAGTATGCAGAGTCAAAAAATCACAGAAGATTTAAAGATAAAAATCAGAAGTCTGGTAAAACAGGCAATTGTAAAAGCTCACAATGAGCCTAGCAAGCATATGATTAAAGAGATGCCAGGTAGAATAACAATGGCATGTCCTTATTGTGGTGACTCGACTACCGACCATAAAAAGAAGCGTGGAAATCTCTACTGGGACACCTTACAATTCCATTGTTTTAACTGCGGCGTTCATTCAAATGCATACCAATTATTAAAAGACCATCATATAAAATTTCAAAGTACTGATGATTCTATCCAAGTTATTGACTACATTCAAGAACACAAGATGGAAACAAATGAAATTGAAGTGCTTGAACATGATGTGTTTAAATTAACGTATGACATGGCTCCTACCCGAGTAGAACTTATGGAATGGTTTAAATTTAAAGAAGTCGAACCAGGAGACCCTGCATTTTTTTATCTTAAGAATAGATTATTGGCCAGTCAAATGAATCGTTTTATGTACTCTCCCAAAGATAAAAGAATTGTGGTACTCAATGTAGCACCAAATAATAAAGTTATCGGCTTTCAAACTCGTTCAATCGACAAGCGTTCTAATTCTCGTTATTTAACTTATGACATTGAGAAGATGTATCAAGAGATTCAACGGGAGATTGTGCTGACTGATGAAGAGTTGATTGGCGTTAAAAAACTTTCAACCCTTTTTGGAGTAATGACAGTTGACTTTGAACGTGAAGTTACAATGTTTGAAGGACCTATTGATGCAATGTTTATGCAAAATTCGATTGGATTAGCAACTGCAGGTCGTTCAACCTTAGAATTTGATGAGATACCTACAATACGATATATGTTTGATAACGATACTACCGGTAAAAAGAAGATGATGGAAAAGATTCGAAGAGGCAAACAAATATTTACATGGGAGAAGTTCTTTAAAGATACAAAAATTGACCAGGACTGGGAAGACTTTTTGCAAAAATTGAACAAAGATGAAAGAGATAAATATCCTAAACAAATAGGTGATTTAAACGATTTGGTTATTGCGTCTTGGCTAACAAAAAATAAATGCTTAGCACAGATTCAAAAGTATTTTACTAACTCTCGACTAGATGCATATTACCTATGATAAAAATAGATTTTTTAGAAATGGTTGCCCAAGAATTCGAAGATTTTGAAAACGAAAAAAACAAAAGAAAGAATATTAAGATGATGCTAGATTTTAGTACATCAAAATATTCACACACTGAAAAAGAATTTAAAATGACTAAGCCACGATTAAAGGCCAGGTTAAAAAGTTCAGTATTTATTAAAGACAACAACAAAGGAAATTCACTTTTTTAAAAGCATCATATATGATAGATGTCAAAGACAAGATAACACAGCTTGACGAATACTTAATTAAACAGCGAGAAGATTGGACCCAGAAAATAAAAGGTCTAACTGAGGAACTTAAATTAGGTAACAATTTAGAGAGCGTAAGTGCATTCACGCTTAGTTATCGACAAATATTGGTTGAACACCTCGCAACCATGGGTAATCGAATCAAAACCCAAAAATCAGTAGTAGACCGAAAGTATAAAGATAAATGGATTGAGTATTATAGTTATGACTATAAGCTCACCGATAAAATGCGCGAAAAATTCGTCGACGCAGACATTGCAGACGATACAAATATCCTTGAGTTATTAGTGACTCAAAAAAGTTTTTTTGAGGGATCAATTAAAACACTCGACAACATGGGCTTTGCAATCAAAAACAGGTTGGACATTAGTCGTTTATAAAAATATCAAATGAGATTTGATTTTAACATTAACGGATGACAATCAATTTTTAAGAATTGATGAAGCAACCGAAATTGAGTTAGAGCAGATTAGAATCTCTCTGACCAAAAGAATAGAAAGTTGGAGGTTTCACCCTCTAGTAAAACGCGGAGTTTGGGATGGATATGTATCATATATTAAAGATGATAAATGGATTCCAGCCGGACTTTGGCGTCATGTTATGACAATATGCAAAGAATACCGATACGAACTTAAAATCGAGGGTATTAAGCGTCTTATTGACTCCAATATTAATGCAGAACATTTTGAGGAATGGGCTCTAGAATTCTTTAAAGGTTCACAGTTTACACCTCGTGATTATCAAATAGAAACTGCATATAACATACTAAAATTTAGAAAGTGTCTAGCAGAACTTGCAACTTCAGCAGGTAAGACACTTATTAGCTTCATGACCGTTGCATACATGCTTGAAAAGAGACATGCCCAACGGATTCTTTTTATTGTACCGAATGTTTCATTGGTTGTACAAGCCCATGAAGATTTCCATGAATATAATTGTAAAAATAGAATTGACCTAAGAATTCAACAAATATTTGCAGGACAAGAGGTTAAAAAGAACAAAAATATAATTATTGGAACCTATCAATCATTGATTAAAAAAGACGCTGCCTATTTTGCAGAGTTCGACGCAGTTATTGTTGATGAAACTCACAAGGCAAAAGGAGCTAGTATTAAAGAAATCCTGAGCAAGTGCGTTAATGCCAAATATAGGTTTGGACTTTCAGGTACAATTCCAAAAGATGGAACACTTGACAAATTAACCCTAATGAGCCAAACCGGACCTGTTATTAGTGAGGTTAAGGCAAGTTTTCTACAAGAGCAAGGACATATTGCACAATGTGTAGTTAAGGTTATTGAAATGAACTATGCAACTCCAAAGCAGCGAACAGCCTTTATGGAATTAGCCCAAAACCGATATGAAAATAAAGATGTGTTCTCATTGGAACAAAACTTTGTAATCACTAGTGAGGCAAGACTTAATTTTATTTCAAACGTAATTGCAAGAGTTCCTAGGAACTCATTAGTACTTTTTCATCGAATCGAACATGGCCAGAGACTATATGAAAAGTTAAGGCAAGAGAGCAACAAACGAGTATTTTATGTTGATGGTGGTACGGCCTCAGAAATCCGAGAGGAATACAAAAAGAAGATGGAGGCTGGAGAGGAAATTGTAATTGTTGCAAGTTTTGGAACATTCTCTACAGGTATTTCAATCAAGAAAATCCACAACATATTTTTCACTGAATCATTCAAATCAGAGGTGATTATTAGACAATCAATTGGACGTGGGTTGAGACAACATCACTCAAAAGACAAGGTGTTAATTGTTGATTTTGTTGATGATATTAGAACAGTTGAATGGGATAATTATTTATACAAGCACGGAAAGGTGCGACAATCAATATACAAACAAGAGAAATTTGAATACACTGTAAAGAAAGTGGATTTTGATGGGGATATATAAACATAATAACGTAATAAAAAAACATATTAAAAATGGCACAAGTTAACAAAATCTCTACATTTAAGAGTTTTACTGAAGTTAAGAATCAGGAAGCTACGATGAAACTAAGAGAAACAAACAATGCAAAAAGACAGGAAACTGTTGGTAAAATTGGAGCAATCCTTGATGAAATGGGTTTAACATCTCTATCTGAATTAGATGAAGAGAAAAAACAAGCCTTAATTAATAAAATGTTTGGAAACGTTTCAGAAGATGAAGCAGAAGATATTGAAGACGAACTTAATAAATTAGGAGAACCTAAAAAACTAGAAGAGGGAAATGCATTTATATTTGCAGCCGGTAAAGCTAAACAAGATGGAAAATCTGAGTTTGAATTTAATGGTAAAAAATATAAAGTAACCATTAAAAAAGACACAGGTCTTAAAGAAGGTAATGCGTTTGGAGCTGCTGTTAAAAAAGCAAAAGAAGATGACGAAGAAGAATTTAAAGTTAATGGTGAAACTTACAAAGTAGAAGAGGTTAAAAGAACTAAATTTACTGGTAAAACAGCAAATGACCTATATACCCAAACTGGTGGAAAATCTGTAGAGGTTTTTGTTAAGAATGACTGGTACTCAGTTAACCCAGAAGAATTAAAAGATGACAAAGGAGATTCTTTTATAGGATATACTCGGGATGGTTCGGACTATGAGTTCTATCTTAAAGATATTAGTTTCATACAAGAATCTTTAAATGAAGGTTCGCATGGAATGGCTAAAAAAATACTTCAATCTATTGTTGATGGAGATTCTTCAAGAGCAGAAGGTATTAAATTATCAAAAGATTTAGCTGACCATTTTTTAAACTGGATTAACACATCTGCATTCGGTAAGAAAAATGAAAACTTACCATTGAACATGTTAATAAATGCAAGTTTTAACTGGGGAATTGAAAGACAATTAGACCCTAAATTAAAAGGAGAACTTGCAGATTTAAAAGCAAGCCAAAAGAAAAATGAAAGTGTAGAGTTTATTAGTGAAGCTGCTACAGACTTAGTAAAATATGTTAATGACGCCGCTCAAAAAACATTTAAAGCAGGTGGAAATGGACAAAACTTAATAGATAATGCAACTGAACTTGCATCTCATATCGAAAATTACACATTAGGTAGAGATACTAGAGGATATGAAGAAGATGGTTTTTATGGTCCAGCTACAATAACTTTATTTAAAAGATTAGTTGACCAAATGTCTTCAGACGATGCAAAAAACAATAATAATTCTAAATACGAATCAGTATCATCTATTGATGAAGGTCGTACAATTGCTAAAATTCAATATGACTGGTCTAAACTGACAACTACAATGCAGGCTACCGCACAAAATTGGAAAGCCGCTGAAGGTCCTGCTAAAGAAATGTTACTTGGGAAATTAAAAGAAATGACTGCTCAAAAGAAAGCCCTAGAAGCTGAATTGGATGTGACAATTGCCGATAAAGACAAAGACCTAGAATTAGTAGTTTCTGAAGCATTCTATAGATTACCAAAAGACGTTATTGGAACTGAGTTATATGCAGCAAACCAAAATCTACAATCTCTTTACAACAATACTTCTGCCGGAAGTGATGTTGACCCAAAGGCTTTAGATTCTATTATTAAAAATTTACAACAAGTAAAATCTCTTACTAAGAAATTTAACAAACCTGAAGAGGTTCATGGAACTGTTTACGAAGCAGTCTCAAACCCAAGTGAATTAACTAGCTTTATTAATAAGAATGAAAGTCATTTTGCAGCATTCTTAAAACCTAAAAAAATAAACACTTCAGTTGAAGGTAATAAAGCAATTATTAAACCTGCATCTGGTAGTTTTACTATAACTGTTGATTTTGACAAATCAACTATAGATAGCACAGGAAAACCAAAACACCCAGAATCAACGTCATACGTTGAAATAATGGAGTACATCAAAGGAAACACTAAATTTAAAGTTCTTAATGAATCTGTAGTTAATGAAGCTGACACTGTAAAATCAGAAGCAATATCTAGACTTGCAGATTTTTTCCGTATAAGTCCTTACGCTCTTTCAAAATTTAATTTTGATGGAAACGATAATATTAAAGAACTTACTAAAGTTTTAAACTCTACGTCAGATGCAGGTACTAAACTTTATTACGACACATGCATTAAATTAGCCAAAAAAGATTTAGGAATTGATGAATCTACAGTTAATGAGGCTGAAAAATTCAAATCAACTGAAGACTTTGAAGAGTTCTTAGAGGAAATCGATGGTATGCCAGAGGTTAGAATCAAAAGAATCATGGGTAAAGATTACATCGATACTCCAGGAGGTTTTAGAGACGAGGCAGATGATTACGATAATGACATAGTAGAGTATACTCTTTCTAACATGGGTCGTAAAGATTTTGAAGAACTTAAAGCATGGTGGGAAAACAATGTTCAAGAATCTGTTAATGAAGGTGCTGCTAAACAATTTGATGTTGACTTCACAGCGATGGTTAAAAATATTAAATCAGGATATGGTTGGATCGATCCAGAATATGTAGCAGATACTTGGGAAAATTCAAGTACCTCTATCGATTTTGAATTAGTTAAAGGAGAAATCTATAAAAGATTAATTGCATCCGGTTTATTAGCCTACGCTGATGATGAGGACGAAGAAGTAGCAGGAAAATATGTTAAATCACTAAAAGAACTTGGAATTAAAGAATCTACAGTAGTTGAAAGTGGTTTCCGTCATTCTGCTCCGAGTGCTGAAGCAACTCGTAAAGCTGAGCAATTGAAAAAATTAAAGAAATTAAGAGACCATAACGAAGAAACGGACAGAATCAAAAAGGCCCAATTAAAAAGAGCTAAAGCCGCTGGATCTGCTAAAGAATCTGTAGTTGCTGAAGGTAAAGATGATTATATGGCAAGATCTGGAAATGCAGACATTAACATTAAAAAAGGCTATAAGCATTTAGTTGAATAT
>Ga0209443_1001186_pt1 | contig 16737 bp, 22 predicted proteins | sample LauGreBMM110DCMD_2_FD_187571 | JGI IMG/M metagenome (GOLD analysis project Ga0209443, IMG submission 187571) | Freshwater lake microbial communities from Lake Michigan, USA - Su13.BD.MM110.DCMD (SPAdes) (version 2) | ecosystem: Environmental > Aquatic > Freshwater > Lake | place: Lake Michigan... | reverse complement strand
ATCATCTTTTCGCTCGCAATCGCAGGAGGCTATTGGTACCTGCCACCCAAGAACTTTTGGGTCCTCTTTTTTCTGATTTGGTTCCCGTATATCGCGCTCGCATGGTATGATTACTCGTACAACTGTCGGGACAAGCTCGGCCCGACGGTTGTACCGTTTGGACGGTACTTTTGGCTCCCCTTTAAGCCACAGGGCTATAAGGATGAGTTTAACAAGATGGCTGATCAGCAGATCCAGGTGATGAACAAGGTTGATCACCTTGTCGGCTGGACGGCGCTCATCAGTCTCCTCGTGTTTTACTTTCGCAAGAAGCTCTAGGCGGGCGCGGCAGTGTACACAGGCGCCGCCGGCTTGGCCGACAGGACAGACAGCATCTTCACCAGGATGACATTCTGCTTCTCCAGGTGCTTGGCGATGGCATCCATCGAGCCAGCCAGACCAGCCAGGATGGTCGGGATCGTATCCCCCTCCTCAGTGGTCAGCAGGTTTACGAGCATGTCCTCGCCAAACTCCCCCTCTTCGTCCTCATCATCCATCATAAGCTCCTCATCCTCAGGCACGCGATCTACAGACATGTGTACTTTAGGCGGACAGAAACTTTAGACTGCGCTGACGCGGTGCGTCAATTATTTTCTTGGCTAACTACAAAATGGCTGGTGGTTTGATGCAACTCGTTGCTTACGGTGCTCAGGATGTTTACCTTACCGGTAACCCCAAGGTGACTTTCTTCCAGGCGGTGTACAAGCGCCACACGAACTTTGCGATGGAGGTGATCCAGCAGACGACCAACGGCTCCCCGGCCGCTTCCGGCCGTGTGTCCGTGACCATCGCCCGCAACGGTGACCTGGTCGGCAACATGCACTTGGCCCTGACCCCCGTGTCGACGGCCGGTCTGTCTTCCAACAACACCGTGTACGACACCAACTGGATCGCCGAGCGCGCCGTGGCTGCCGTTGAGCTGACCATCGGTGGCCAGCGCATCGACAAGCACTACCAGACCTGGTGGCGTCTGTACGCCGAGCTGTTCCTGAGCGACTCCGACAAGTACGCGTGGGGCAAGATGACCACCCAGGGCAACGCGACGCCCTCGTCGACTGGTGCCCCCAACATGCGCGTGTACCTGCCCCTGCTCTTCTTCTTCAACCGCAACCCCGGCCTGTACCTGCCCCTGATCGCCCTGCAGTACCACGAGGTGCGCCTGGACTTTGACCTGACCGCCTACTACGACAAGTACTTTGGCACCACGAACGCCTTTGAGGTGTGGGCCAACTACATCTACCTGGACACGGAGGAGCGTCGCCGCTTCGCCCAGAAGGGTCACGAGTACCTGATCGAGCAGGTGCAGCACACCGGCGGTGATGCCGTGACGTCCTCCGCGACGGCCGGCAGCTCCGAGGGCTCTCCCCAGCTGATCCGCCTGTCCTTCAACCACCCGGTGAAGGAGCTGGTGTGGTGCTACACCAACCCGTCCGTTGCGTCCACCCAGGGTGCGACCGGCTACGGCTCCAACCTGAACGCCATGTGGAACTTCTGCTCCAACACGGCCAACGTGAACATCACCTCCAACGTGCAGGTGCTGGTCGCCTCCAACAACTTCGTGCTGCCCCACCTGACCGGTGTGCCCACGCTGTTCAGCATGGCTGGCCAGCTGCCGGCGTTCGCTGGTTTCCAGGGTACCACCGGCGTGCCCCCGACCGGCAACGCCTACTGGATCGAGGAGGGTCTGAGCATCGGCAACACCAGCGCCACCGTGACGAACGGTGCCGTGGAGGTTGGCCCGCTCAACCTGTTCAAGGTTGTGCTCAACGGCCAGGATCGCTTCAAGGAGCAGACTGGCAAGTACTTCAACCAGGTGCAGCCGTTCTACCACCACACCGGCACTCCTTACCCGGGCATCTACTCCTACTCGTTCGCCCTGCAGCCGGAGGAGCACCAGCCCACTGGCACGTGCAACTTCTCTCGCATTGACAACGCCCAGGTGTCGATCCAGATGAAGTCCCAGATGCAGACGACTCTGCAGAAGCTGTTCGCCGTCAACTACAACATCCTGCGTATCCAGAGCGGCATGGGCGGCCTTGCCTTCTCCAACTAGACGTACAACCGCAGCACAGCAGCAGCACAAAATCAGGAACTTGTTCCAAAAAAACACAACACGAAGGATCCAGCTTCCTGTTGTTTTTTTCTCTTGCTCAATGTTAAATGGCTGGTGGACTCATGCAACTCGTTGCCTATGGCGCTCAGGACGTTTACCTCACCGGTAACCCCAAGGTTACTTTCTTCCAGGCGGTGTACAAGCGCCACACGAACTTTGCGATGGAGCTGATCCAGCAGACGGTGAGCGGCACTCCGGGGAACCAGACCCGCCTGTCCGTGACGATTGCCCGCAACGGCGATCTGATTGGTAACATGCACCTGGCCCTGACGCCCCTTGTTCCCAAGGAGACTGCACCGGGTGCAGTTCTGCTGACGTCGACCAACACCAACTGGGATACCAACTGGATTGCCGAGCGTGCCATCTCCGCCGTGGAGCTGACGATCGGTGGTCAGCGCGTCGACAAGCACTACCAGACCTGGTGGCGCCTGTATTCCGAGCTGTACCTCAACGAGTCTGACAAGTATGCCTGGGGCAAGATGACGACGCAGGGCAACTACAACACGACCCAGACGTCCCGCCCCAAGGTGTACCTGCCCCTGCTCTTCTTCTTCAACCGCAACCCCGGCCTGTACCTGCCTCTGATCGCCCTGCAGTACCACGAGGTGCGTCTGGACTTTGACACGACGGCGTACTACAACAGCTACTTCCTGGGCTCGGCTTTCGAGGTGTGGGGCAACTACATCTACCTGGACACTGAGGAGCGTCGTCGTTTCGCCCAGAAGGGTCACGAGTACCTGATTGAGCAGATCCAGCACACCGGCGGTGATGCTCTGACGTCTGGCTCTTCCGAGGAGGGTAACGTGCAGCTGGTCCGTGTGGCCTTCAACCACCCCGTGAAGGAGCTGGTGTGGTGCTACCAGAACCCCACGGCGTCTGCCCAGCAGACGACCCAGCTGAACGGCATGTGGAACTTCTGCACGTCGACGGCCAACGTGAACGTGACCTGCGACACCCGCGCGTTCTGCCAGGCTGGCCAGTACATCCTGCCCCACCTGACGGGTGTGCCCCACCTGTTTGTGCCGGCCGGCTTTGCCGCTGGATCCAACGTGACCGGCACCGGCCAGACGACGTACAACGCTCTGCCGACGCAGTTCTCCATCGTCAACTCCAACCTGATCTCCTCCAACGTGCTGTTCAGCGCGACGTCCGCCAACGTGTACTGGGTTGAGGAGGGCACGCAGGCTGCCACCTCCAACATCGCCTACGGTGTTGAGGTGGGTCCTCTGCACCTGTTCAAGGTTGTGCTCAACGGCCAGGATCGCTTCAAGGAGCAGTCCGGCAAGTACTTCAACTCCGTCCAGCCGTTCTACCACCACACTGGCTGCCCCTACCCCGGCATTTACTGCTATTCCTTCGCGCTGCAGCCGGAGGAGCACCAGCCGACGGGCACCTGCAACTTCTCGCGCATCGACAACGCTCAGTTGGCGATCACCCTGAAGTCCAACTCGGTGGCGACGACCCAGAAGATGTTTGCGATCAACTACAACGTGCTGCGTATCCAGAGCGGCATGGGCGGCCTTGCCTTCTCCAACTAGACGCACGCGAATCAAAAAAACAGGTCAGCAAAAGCAACAGCTTTTGGCCTTTGGCCTCAAGAACGTCAAGGTTCTTGAGGTTGAAATTTGTCAGTGCATAGTATAATGCATCAGTGCGCCGGTATCGTGCTCGGACTCGTGATTATCTTCACCCTCATTGTTCTGTACATGTCGCGGTCGAGCGGGTTTCAGACGACGCCCGTCAGTGTCATTCCGACGCAACTCCCCATGGTGCCTGCGACGCCCCCGACGAAGGTCATAGAGCCGAGTCCTGTGATTGATCACCAGTACATGTCCAACGCGATCCCACTCACGGATTTTGACAGCTTCCCGGACAGCATGTCGTTCACGTCACTCAAGGTGACGAGCGAATTTGGCACTGATGAAATGCCCGTACAGGAGGTAAATCTGGTTGAGTTTTCCGGCCATGTTGAAGATGAAGATGACGATGAAGATATAGAGGTGGATACTATGTAAAAACAATGGAGTCCGTAAAGAGAATTGCCATGCGTATGAAGCTTCGTAAAGTGGAGGGATCGATCGTCCACCACTGTGCGATTCTGTGTAAATTGCTCGACGTCAAGGCGCACGTCGTCAAGGGGTTTTGCGTAAGTCCGGGCGATGTATGCGAACACTATTGGGTTCGGACCGATGCAGAGGGGCTCGATCTCGATATCGGTATGGCGTACGCGACGCTGTTTTCACCGGATCTCGCAACCATGCGTACAATGCTCCTCGAGGAGATTCCACCGGAGTTGACGTCGATCGAGGTGAAGAAGCAGCCTGACAATGCCAACTTGTATGACTTGTACGTGACTGATCCCAAGACGTTTTGGCAGGAGGCTCCGTCGTCCGTGAGAACCTTCAGAATCTAGCCGCCACGTAGGCGTAGAACGAGGTGAAGAGTCGACTCTTTCTGAATGTTATAGTCTGCCATCGTGCGATCATCCTCCAGTTGCTTGCCCGCGAAAATGAGTCGCTGTTGATCCGGCGGGATACCCTCCTTGTCTTGGATCTTAGCCTTGACGTTGGCGATTGTGTCGCTTGACTCAATCTCGAGCGTGATGGTCTTTCCAGTGAGTGTCTTGACGAAGATCTGCATTCTTTTAATACTGTGCATGGTTTTTTTAACCGAGGAACATGCGTTTCGGAGTCACCATGACACGGCAAAATGGACACGACGTTCCAAACCGCATCTGACACACGGAACATGCCATGTGTCCACACGGATCCAGAAACGTGTCGACCGAACGTTCGAGACATGTGAAGCACATGTACTTTTCACCGATATCATCCATGCACAAGACGGATCGAAGCTTTTGAAATTTTGCAAGCTGATCATTCATAGACAGTTTAAACTCTTCGAGGCATTCAGTCTCTTCAAACTTTGCAATGAGACGCTCAATCTCCGGGACGTATTGGTTCGCCATATCGCTTCCAAATGTATCGACAATCTCAGTAAGCTTGTCGAGCCGACCCCGTTTGTCCGTATACTCTTTGTGTCGGTTGAATATCTCGTCGACGAGTGCAAGATACTCGCGCTTTAGTTGAGTCACCACCTCGAGTCGTTCGTCTGTGGCATCCAGGGGAGTCGCTGACGGCATCTCGATGTGTTTCAGGTAGTTGAGACGAGACTGGAAATCAAAGTACTTGTTGGCTTGAATCTCTGCATAGTACTGCATACCTCTCAGGATAAAAATGTCTTTATATGGTAAATGGCCTCAGGTGGTAACTTTATCATCGGTATCGCATCAATCTATCTGGTCGTGTCGGCCATCCGTGATCTGTACGACAAGAGCCGCGGCACGGGGAACATGTCGACGTGGTTCACGTCCGTGCTCCAGTTCATCCTCGCTTTTTTCCTGTTCATGTTTGCCAGGAAGTAGGGCGCCCCGTGAAATCGAGTGTTCCGTGAAAAAAAATCACAGCATAGACTAATGAGCGCGAACAACGGTAATATGGGTCAGCTTGTGACTGGTATCGTCGTCGCTCTCCTCGTCGCCATGTTCATGGCGGGTGCATTCATGATTGTCGAGGCGACAGGCGACAACCAGACGATGAGTGACGACGGCAAGACTGGAATTGTGGTCGAGCCGAAGAAGATGTACTTTGGCATCGTGATGTTGATTGCGGCAGCCTTGTTGGGTTTGCTTTTCGTGTACACGCTGTACACGGGTGGTAAGAACAACGCATATGATGGCTACCCTGTTTAAATTTGACTGTGTCCGGGTGTGACTGGACCCATCGACACCGTCTGTGACAATGCACGGAAAAGCTCCGGTGTGTTGGTCTGCGTGTCATAGCCCATCGAGGTACGAATGCCCAGCCGCTCTGCATTCATGATTGTATTCTGATTCGCTCCCAGGTAGACAAATGACCATCCGTCCTTCGTCTGCTTGCCTTCAATGAGATCCTTGACGTGTGCGCTCGTGTACGTCTTGGACGAATTCTCGTCACCGTCCGTGAGCACGATACACACCGTGTCGCGCGGCAAGTCCATCTTGAGGACGTGGCCGAGCGCATCGTACAACGACGTTCCGCCGCGTGGGACAAAGGTTTGAGTCGTGAGCGGCACAACGTCAGTGACCGCCTTGTTTTCGTAGAGGACATCCACCTCGTGATCAAAAAGCACGAGGGTCATTGTTCCTCCGTTCGCCTTTTGCGCATCGACAAATGCATTGAATCCTCCGATTGTATCGTCGCGACAGGTCTCCATGGACCCGGAACGGTCGAGCAGAAATACGCGTGACGCCATACACCACAGGCGCATGTCTTTTTTATATGGTGCGATGCACGTAGACGATTGCTAGGAGAATCAAGAGCACGGCGCATGCGATGAGCACATTCCTTTGCTTGTCGTCGGGGCCGCGTGCACACCGAGCTGACCAATACCGATACGCCTGTTCATAGGGCACCTCGGGTTTGTTGAGCTGCGTATTGACCAAATTGTGAATATCGATCGACCAACGGAACATATCCTCCGTGTCAACCGGCAAGAGCTTGAGATTCTCCTTGAGGTGTTTGCCGCACATGGAGCACGGGAGCACGTCGGGCATGGCTTCGAAAAAGCGAATGTACGCCTCTTTTTTTTCGTCGGTGAGACCTTCGTTTGCGCTGAGTGCCGTCATGTGGATGACACTCCAAAAGTATGGACCGAATGTCGTCGGGCAGATCTTCATCCCTGAATCTCCTTGACAAAAGGAAATACAGACTCTAGCGCGCGTGAACATGCGTGCGCGAGTTCACTGTGCTCCTTCTGCGTCCCGTTCCCCATGCGAACCTCGAGGTAGTGAATCCAGGAACGAAGGGATCCGTTCATGTAGAGGCGTGACGGGGTCAGACCCTCTGGGAGGATCGCCCGTGCCTGTTCCTTTGCAATCCCCTTCTTGAGTGCCCAGTCATATGCCGTACGCGTGAATGCTGCAACTGTTACCTGACACTCCTCCCACTCCCTGATGATATCAGCGTCAGTCGTCTCGGTGCTATTCTGGCGATTCTTGGTATCCTGTAGGCGTGCCTCCCGTACGATATGTGTTTCCGGTACGACGGCATACCTCTGACTAAACTCCTGGAAGGAGAATGATCGGTGGCGAAGGAGCTGCCGGGCAATGTCGCGCGTCGTCTCAATTTCGAGACACACGTTGACCATCTCGAATGGCGACCAGTGCTTGTTCCTCATGAGGTATCGAACGAGCCGTTCGGCCGTCTCGTTCGATTCCTGGTGTTCTGGATTGGAGACCCGGGCGACATATGCCACTTGCTCAATCAACGACTTTTCATCTGGAGTTTGGGTGTACGATACAACTTTGGCACTCATTTATGAGTATACCGGCGACAAACTCTAACTACAATGAGTAAGGCGTCTCCGGCGACTTGGTGCTCATACCGTCGATAGTCTTGGTGTCATCGGCGGCGTGCATGTACGAGTGGTAGGGGGACACGGCGCGCTTCGCCAGCGACACGAGCATCATAAACACCACGGCGTGCAGAATGAGACCACCGAGCTTGGCCGTTCCCTCGGGCGTGGCGATCCAGCCGCCGAGCACGCTACGAGTGGCGCGGTAGACAGCCGGGTTGGCCGCAATCAGAAAGCAGATGAGGATAATGATGGTCGACTTGAACATTTACGATAGGCCGACATAAAAAATGGGCACCCTGACAAGGCAATGTTCTGCTCCTGGTGTCAAGACACTCTGGTTGATCAAGTCGAAGACAGCAAACCCCTGAAGAAGAGCTTAGACGGAGCGGTCGATGGTGAGACATGTCCATTGGAGTCCTCACCGGAATTGCCAATGTAGCCGATATTGATACGCGGCTTGTGTTAGCCAAGGCGGGGGTCTATGTTCCACGACGCCCCGTACAGATTCCCAGCATCGTGTTGATCCCATGGGAACACCATGAGTTTTGGATCGAACGTCGGATTGGTCGATTTCAAATGACGTGGTACCCCAAGTACGGATTCACTCATTTTAAGAATCAACGTACAGGCATGGATCGCCGAATGGATGTACACGTGACGATGAAAGTCGTTGGAATGGACGGTAAAGTTACATACCACCCTGACTATTCAGAATATGGTACGGATCGGTTTCACCGGCGAATTCTACCTAGAGCCGTCCCGCGCTCGTTTACCAAGTAAAATGCGGGTCTATACATCCGACTGTGTCGCGTGCGAAATCAACCCACACTGGAGTCACTTGCTCATGAACATGGTGGGCCTTGAGGGCCCCATCCCTTTACCGAATGTCGATTCTATGACGCTCGGCAAATTGAAGTACTGGCAGGAAATGTCGGACGAAGACCCGATCGACGAGTCGTGGGACACGCTATGGAGCATGGCGCACGCGGCTGACTATCTCGACATGCCTGCGATGCTTGACAAGACGTGTCGGGCGCTCGCCGGACAACTCAAAGGGAAGAGACCCTCGGAAATTCACAAGCTGATCAAGCCTTAAAAAAGGTGAACGCCTTCACTGTAAGAATGGAGTACGAAAAGCTCACACACGTCGAGCACATCTTGAAACGCCCCGATTCGTATATCGGGTCGGTCGTTCCTGATGTGGTCGATACATGGAAGCTCGCCGAAGGTCGGTTCGAGCGTGCACACGTCACTATTGCACCCGGACTCGTCAAGATTTTCGACGAGATTCTGGTGAATGCGATTGATCAGCACACCTTACACCCCAAGAAGGTGACTCGGATCGACGTGTCGTGGAAGGGTGAGTATATCACCGTGAAGAACAACGGCGACGGTATCCCGATTCGGAAACACGAGAAGGAACAGGTGTGGCTTCCCGAACTCATCTTTGGCCACCTACTCACGTCGTCAAACTATGACGACACGAAGGAGCGTACGACCGGTGGACGAAACGGCTACGGTGCCAAACTCACCAATGTCTTTTCGAAGGATTTCACAGTCAAGGTGGTTTCGAGCGGCCAGGTGTATATGCAACGCTGGATGGACAACATGTCCAAGATGGTTGAGCCGCTGATCGAGGAACGCAAGACGGGCGGTGGTGTCGAGGTGTCATTCATGCCCGACTGGACCAAGTTTGGCGGGAAGCACATCGAGGCTCTGTATACAATCATCACGCGTCGGACGTGGGATGCCGCAATGTGTTGTCCCAAGGCGCACGTCTATCTCAACGGCGTGCGGATCGAGATGATGACGCTGGATACGTATGCCAAGATGCACGTGACGGGGGTGACTGTTTCGCTCGGCCCGGATATCGTTGTGGCGCACACGGATACGGGTAAGTTTGAACAGGTGTCGTACGTCAACGGCATTGCAACCACGCAGGGCGGAACGCACGTCGATCGACTCGTCAATCAGCTCGTGTCAGCCTTGCCCATCAAGGAGATTCGACCGGCGCAAATCAAGGCGTCCCTCTTTGTCTTCATGCGCGCCGTACGTGATCGACCCACATTCTCAAGTCAGACCAAGACGGAGTGTACGACCAAGGATACGACCGACTATACGTTCAAGCCGGCGAGCATCAAGGCGGTCATGGCATGTGGCCTTGCCGATGACGTGTCGGCTCTCCAGCTCGCCAAGAATGAAAAGGAACTCAAAAAGACGGATGGTGCAAAGAAATCACGCATCCTGGGAATTCCAAAACTCGACGATGCAAACTGGGCCGGGACACACAAAAGTCACGAGTGTACGCTGATTGTGACCGAGGGGGACTCAGCAAAGACGCTCGCTGTCGCCGGTCTTTCCGTCATTGGTCGGAACGCCTACGGAGTTTTTCCTTTGCGCGGTAAGCCTCGGAACGTGCGTGACGCAAGTGTCAAACAGCTGACCGACAATGAGGAATTTTCCAACCTCAAAAAGATACTTGGGCTTCAACATGGCAAGACGTATACTTCTGTGCGAGAACTTCGCTACGGTCGATTGATGATCATGACGGATGCTGACCTGGACGGGAGTCATATCAAGGGTCTGGTCCTGAACATGATTCACCACTTTTGGCCAGGGCTTATTCAGTTGGGATTTGTGGTTGCAATGGTGACACCTGTGATCAAGGCGGGCAAGGATTGGTTCTTCACCGAGGCGGCGTACGTTGCGAGCGGGAACCGAAGCACGCATGTCAAGTACTACAAGGGTCTGGGGACGTCGACGAGCGTCGAGGCGAAGGAATATTTCAAGATGATTGATCGTCTGACGGTCAAGTTTGCCGGTGATACCGACACGGACAAGTCGATGACGCTCGCCTTTGCAAAGCCCATGGCGGATGCACGCAAAGAGTGGCTCGTCGGACACATGGCAAAGCCTCCACCGAGCGTCGAGTATGGAAAGGTGACGCTTCTGAATGTGACTGATTTCATTCACAAGGATCTGGCCAACTTTTCAGCCGAGGATATCCATCGAAGCATCCCACACCTGATGGATGGTCTCAAGCCGAGTCAGCGCAAGGTGGTGTATGCATGCCTCAAGCGAAACCTGACGACGGACATGAAGGTGGCTCAGCTTGCAGGCTATGTCGCCGAACATACGGCGTACCACCATGGCGAGGCGTCTTTGCAGGGCACGATCGTCGGTTTGGCACAAAACTTTGTCGGGTCGAACAACCTGAATCTGCTCGAGCCGAGCGGTCAGTTTGGCACGCGACTTATGGGCGGAAAGGATGCTGCATCGTCCAGGTACATTTTTACAAGGTTGGCACCTCAGACGCGTAAGATTTTTAACAGCGATGACGATGCAGTGCTCAAGTATACCGAGGAGGATGGCCAAAAGGTGGAGCCCGAGTGGTATGCACCGATCGTCCCCATGGTCCTTGTGAATGGCGCCGAGGGGATCGGTACGGGCTTTTCGTCCTACGTCCCGCCGTACAAGCTCGAGGATCTGATGAAGAACATTCGACATGCTCTCGACGACAAACCGATGGTTCCGATGGTTCCCTATTTCAAGGGGTTTACGGGGACGGTGACAAAGAAGGCTGAACACTCGTGGACCCTGAGCGGTGTCGTCACGAAGGAGGGGTCTGCATGGCGCATCACAGATTTGCCGCCGGGCAAGTGGATCCAGGATGTCAAGGAGCACCTGGACGAGCTTGTCGACAAGGGAACGGTCCAAAAGTACGAGAACCACTCGACGGAGACGCAACCGGATTTCAAGGTGTGGTGTGACGAGGCGCCCGAGATTACAAAGACGATCCACACGTCGAACATGTATCTCATCACACCCAAGGGGATCAAAAAGTATGCGAGCCCGGAGGAGATTCTGTGCGACTACCTCGAGATTCGTATGCGCGTGTACGCCATGCGTAAGGGACACATGCTCAAGCGGATGGCGTCCGAGTGCGAGACGTTGTCACTCAAGGCGAAGTTTGTTCGCGAAGTGATTGAAGGTCGGCTCGTCGTGTTCAAGGTGGCACGCGAACAGCTCGAGGCAACCATGGCCGGGAAGGGGTACCCGAAGGAGTTGCTCAACACAAAGACGTACGAGTATACGAGCGAAGAGGTGGCGCGACTCATCGAGCGCGTAGCTGAATACCGCGAGGCGATTCGCGTGCTCGAGGAGACCAGCGTGTCAGACCTATGGAAACAAAATCTGCGTACGTTGTAGTTATGGACCTCCAAGGGAACATATTGCAGCTCATTGCAGATGACACAGAATCCGTGTCCAACATCTACGATGCGACACTAGGATATCTTCAAACGGCGCCGCTCAATGCAGACACGCGCACGGCTGTCAAAGCGTTTAGCGACACGATTGCAACGGCCCAAACGAAACAGGATGTTGCCGATGCACTGTACACGTTCTCGACGACGATCAACCAACGAACGGGGAAGTTGCTCGAACCGACCGTGGTGACGAAAGTCGAAGCGCCCGTCCAGCAGACTGTCGTTCAGACGACGTCGGTCCTCGGGTTTTACGGGCCGTCCATGGTCAAGGATGGATCCTTTATGGTGTACTTTACCGAACCGACACCCGGCATCGATATTGGAAAGGGGTGGACAGTTTCGGGTCTCTCTGGTATTTCGGGGAATGTCACTATGGTGGAGTACACATCCAACGTCTATGGTGATGTTGTGATTAACGCCGGGCCGCCCGCAGTTTCGTTCCCCTTTGTGTCGAATGCCGTTGTCGTTTCGGACATGTCAAACTACATCCAGGCACCGAGTTCAATCATGCGTCTGACACTGTCACAAATGTCGAACAACTACGTTCCGAACGTTTTTTCAAACGCAACCACGTCATTCGGACTCTCGTCGTACGATCTGAGCGCCTACGATGCGTCCAAGATAAAGGGTGTTTTCGGGGAACTTCGCGAACTCAACTCGAATGTCGCAACGTCCGAAGGCTTGAACGAACTCAAAACAATCGTCGAGCGGGGTGCAGGGACGGGCGCACTCTTGTCCATGGCGGCTGTCGGTGCCCAAGAAAAGTACCTCTTTGGTGGTCAGTCGCAGTGGCTTCCAAAGTTTAAGCAATACACGTCATTCTCCATGACACAGCGTCTCTCCGTACCTCTCCGTCTGACCAGTCGGACCTACCTTGGATCGGTGACCCAAGTTGATCTCTTTCCACGCGAAATGGGTGATCTCATCTCAAACATGTACCTCCAGTGTACATTGCCAGCCCTTCCGAATGGCTATTCGTACAGCGAGCTCGTTGGTCGAGCCCTCTTTAATAAAATTGAGTTTCTCGTGGATGGTCTGCCGTACGAAACAATCACAGACGATTGGTACGTCATTCGCGATCAACTCTTCTTGGATGCCGACGAACGCGACGCCGTCTACAAGGCGGTGAGTGGTGGCGTTCCCGAAGGCACAAACGTCCCAGCTGACACGCCGGTCAAACTGATCATCCCGCTCGAGTTTTTCTTTTGCAGACGTCACACACATAGCGACCAAGTCAAGGAGCGGCTCGAGAAGCCCTTCTTTCCCATGTGCGCCGTGTCGCGGTCGGTCATCACCATCAGATTCACATTCAACACTGCGGCGTGGATCACCAACGCAGCGACAAACGTCTCGAACGGACTCATCGACATACTCGAGCCTCGCCTTCTCATCGAGGAAATCCTCCTCACACCCGAGGAGCGTCTGTACTACCAAAACACGAAGCTTCAGTTTAACGTCCCGCGCGTCTGGTCCGAGGCGGTTCAGCCGTATCAGAATGGTCTGATGCGGCTCAACCTGACTGCCAACTACCCAGTGACGATGATGGTGTGGTTTGTCCGAAATCAACAGTATGAAACCCAACAAAGTAATTTTTACGATTCGCGATACGCCTACGGCTACACGACAAAGTACATTCAGGCTGCAACACCCGTCACATTCTTTAACGGGGCAAACGTGCGCTACATTGACACGATCGAGTACGCGACGCTCTACCTGAACAATCAGAACGTCCTGTCCAACTTTCCCGGCGGGCTCTATTATTCGTACAAACAGCCACTCGATCACGGACTCACCGTGCCTTCAAAGAACCTGTATGTGTATTGCTTCGGCAAGTCGCCGGCCGAGTACACGCAAGAGGGTGCGCTCGATTTCAAGACGCTCAACTCGCAGACGACCCACCTCGACATCAAATTCCTAGACACATACACCCCTCAAATTGCGAGTCAGTACCTTTTGCACCTTTACTATTACGGCTACGTGACGCTTGAAGTGTCTGGCGGCTACGCAACACTTCTTTCGTAGTCATATACTCGATGATGCCATTGGTGATGCACCACCGAATGAAGTTGAGCTGGGCGACGGTGGTTGTCATGCCGTGAAACTCGATCCGCTCCGTACGACAAAACGGATCAAAGAGCTTCTTCGAATATCCATCCAGACTCGACTTGTACGCGACGTGCACGGTAAACTGGCGACCGGCCGGTGTCATGTACGTGACGTGTTGGTTCTTGGAATAGTTGGTCACGAACCACTCGAGGTTACGCAGCGAAATGCCGTTGCGGTGACCCAGAATATCTATAAGCTGTTCGCGGTGCTGCGGGACATCAAAAAAACGAGACAGTGCGTCAAGTAACAGCTCACACTTGCTCATTATTCTTACTAGCCTCTCTAGCTCTAAGCCTCTCTGAACGACGAAGTTTTTGTTCAAGTTTGATGATTTCACGTCGACTCGCCTCGCATGGTTCACACTCGAGCTCTTCGCACACCTCTTGGATCCTCTGCTTCTTGTCTTCGAAACCCCTCCTGCGCGGCATACTAGGGTCGAGCAATTTACTTTGCGCCGGCAGCCACGAGGACCATGGTGGACGCGAGCACTAGCCCGATAATCATGTACCAGAAGATGAAGTTGTCGCGCCAATCATCCTCTATCGCACAGTCGCACCCCTTCTTCTTGAGGTCCGGGATATACGTCAGGATCGATCCCACGTTGACCAGGGCTGCCAGACCATATACGGTCACGAACCCCAACAGGCCCTTCATGAACAGGGGCTTGTTCAGAGCGCCCAGAATCTGCTGCCGAAAGAACGAGCGGGCCGTCAGATTCATAACCATGAGTACAATCACGACAATGTTAAAGTACTTGATATAGTCGCGACGCCAATCCTGGCCACACTCGCACTTCTTTTCATTCTTCAGGATCCACGAGAGGACAATCGAGCTAAACGCAATGGTGCCGAGAGGGCCGATAACTTGAGACATTTAGTATAGCGTAAGATTTTATTACTCAACAGAATCGCCATCGGTGTCCGCAGACGCAGCTGCAAAAATTGGTTGCTGGTTCATCTGCGCTGCGTGTCTGCATCTGGTAGTAGCTCGTCTTCTTCCCCTTGCACTTGGGACATGTGAGCAAGCCTTCGTACGCGTCATCCTCCTTCGCCTTGAGCATCTGCTTCTGTAGATCAGTCTCGCGGTTCTTGATCACCGCCTTGGCGTACGGCCCATCTGGCCAGAGTTGATCTGGTGTCATCTTGCCAATCTCGGCAGGGTTCACCGTCTTGGTTTGTGTGACCGCTTCGACCAACGCTGGATTCTTGCGCAGGTTGAAGAGGATGCTTTGGAGGCGCTGCTTGTAGAGCGTCCGGTAGTGCGGGTTTTCCCACGAGGCATTCTCCTCTGGGTTGGCCGTGTGTGCGTAGACCCAGTTCTGGATCGAAATCTCCGTGTTGCGAACCTTGGCACTGGTCACGGGAAGGCTGTAAATCTCGGCAATCTGCTCAACAGCGTACGTGCGCAGAGGCTCCATTGTGAGACGGGGGGTTGAGTGCTTTAACGGCGCATGTCATTGTCCGGTGGAGACAAAACCTCCTTTCAGTCCCGGCCATGGGGGCCGTGGTGATCCCGACCACCACGTCCATGCCAGTCTGGGCGCGGTCCCCAGTGCGGGCCATCATACCCGTACCCCCATCGACCTGGCTGACGACGCTGGTCCCGGCCATAGATGAGCCATGCGATGAGCGCGATGAGTGCCAAGATGACGACGGTCTGGTTCTCCATATAAAAAGCAGAGACATTTATTCAGAAAATGGTCGACACTGCTGAGATTCACGATGATGTTCCCGCTGTGGTGGAGGACGACGAGTCTGTCGTCGACGAGTCTGACTCGGTGACGACCGAGGACATTATGGACTCGATCATTCCACGACGCATGCCTGCGATTCGGATCCAGGCGCACATGGACCTGCCCGCCTGGTTTGTTGTTCTGGCGTCATACATGTTTGCACTCGGGCTGGGCTTCTTTTCTAATTATTCGAGCTCGAGCTGTAAATAAGCTTCGGCGTCTCTGAATCCGCCTCGAGGTAAAAGCGTGCATTTCGAACCGCGTCGAATGCGTTGGGTGCAGACACATCCTCGACGCATACATCCTCATCAAACTGTACGTCCCATTGTCCGGGTATCGTCTCGGACGCCCAAAAATTCTTTGTATACACGCGCGAAAGACTCTTCAGTGCGGCATAGTACGATTGTGCATTCACAACGGTACCATTCCGAAACATCCAGCGAGGGCTTCTTTGTATAGGCTCGTCGCATCCGAAAAAACTGCACACTCTCTTCATCTCGTCTTACGTGTAATACCAAGCGCAGCTTCTAGACTACTTTTTGCGCGCGCTAAAGGTTTAGACCTTCTGAGCACGATATCATCCTTTGGTCCATCGACGGCGATTGTTCGTGCGAGCGTACTCGACGTTGTTGAAATGATCGGTATGAGATGAGTTTCCCACGGCATTGTCACGAAGACGTTCGATGTTGATGTTCGAAAATCTTCGATACTCATCGGTCCTCCAAACATCTTAAGAGTGACTCTCTTGGGTGCCGGGCGCGTGAGCATGTACTTGTTGTCGTTGGCCTGTTTCCTCATGAGGGCCAAAATCATCAGGACTTCACCTGATCGTGCACCCGCATTGTCGATAGCGTAGCTTTTGATACATTCCCACGAACAAAAATGTCCAGTTGTCGAAAAGTGTTTCCTGCGATCGTCGTACCTGTAAGGGTAGTGGAGGGACGGACCTGGGAATGTATGACAGCACCACCAACAACACACGTTAGACATTACTTAAAGTTGTATCTCACTTCTTTAATAGTATGTTACTTCTTTCAATTGATGTAGGTATAAAGAATCTCGCATTGTGCCTTATGGATCCC
>Ga0209443_1001185_pt1 | contig 16737 bp, 17 predicted proteins | sample LauGreBMM110DCMD_2_FD_187571 | JGI IMG/M metagenome (GOLD analysis project Ga0209443, IMG submission 187571) | Freshwater lake microbial communities from Lake Michigan, USA - Su13.BD.MM110.DCMD (SPAdes) (version 2) | ecosystem: Environmental > Aquatic > Freshwater > Lake | place: Lake Michigan... | reverse complement strand
AATACGCCCTCTGGTCTGCAATGGCAAATGCTGGCCAATCTTGTATTGGGGCTGAGCGAGTTTATGTTGTTGAATCAGTTGCTGATGAATTTATCGAAACTATTGTTGATATGGCAAAAAAGATTAAGCCTGGACAAAGTTATGGCCCTGCCACAATGCCATCACAACTTAATGTAATTCAATCTCATTTAGATGATGCAAAAGCTAAAGGTGCTAAGTTTTTATTAGGTGGGCCAGACTCTGTTAAGGGCGCTTTTGTTGAGCCAGTCATTATGGTTGATGTGCCAGAGGACTCAACAGCTATGACACAGGAAACCTTTGGGCCAACTCTTGCAATAAATAAGGTTATGAATACCGATGAAGCAATCAAGTTATCAAATGCAAGTAGTTATGGCTTAGCAGCAGCTGTCTTTTCAAAGCGGGAGGGTGAGAAGATTGCATCAAAGCTTGCCTGCGGAATGGTTTCAATTAACTCAGTATTTTTATTTGCAGCAATTGCTGCTGTTCCATTTGGTGGGGTTAAAGATTCTGGCTACGGACGTATCCATGGGGCTGAAGGCTTACTTGAATATACCTATGCAAGATCTGTTGTTAAAACTAGATTTAAGATTCCACTTAGATTTACTACCTTTAAGCGAACTAAGTTATCTGAGAAAATTCTTACTTTATTGATTAAAAAACTGCATGGAAGAAGAAAATAGATTATAAAACTTTAATAAGCCGATCAAATGCCTGATTAATAATTTCTTCACTAGTACCAAAGTTAAACCTTACAAAGTTTGAATGCTTAGGTCCATATAAAATTCCAGCGTTAAGTGCTAACTTACCTCGTTCTAAAATTTGAGCGGCTGGATCACTACCTAGTCCTAAAGAGCTAACATCAAACCAAGCTAGATAACCAAAATCAGGGATACGATATTTAATAGTAGGTGTTTTGGTATCAATTAATTTTTTAACTAAATTTCTATTTTCATCAAGAGTAATCAACACGCCATCAAGCCACTCCTGAGAATCACTATATGCTGAAGTAGAGGCAACTGCTCCAAATAAAGATGCCCGCCAGGTTACTGCTGGTGGCATAGCATTTATTTTCTCTTTTAATTTAATTGATTCAGTAATGATTAATGCACACTTTAATCCAGCAAAATTAAAAGACTTACTTGCGCTAGTAATTATTATTCCAACCTCTTTTGCGTCATCACTTACAGATAAAAATGGTAAAAAGTCTTTTTTGTTAAAGGTTAATGGGCCATGAATCTCATCACTTAAAATAATGACGCCGTACTTTTTGGCAAGTGTTGCTATTGTTTCTAACTCTGATCGAGTATGGATAATTCCAACTGGATTATGTGGGCTACATAAAATATGTAGTTTTACACCTTTTGCATACTCACGCTCGATCGCCTCTAAATCTAATTTATAATTTAGCCCATCCTCAGATAGTGGTACATCAACTAGCTCTGCGTGAACTTCAGTAATCCATTTCCAGATATTTTCATATACAGGTGAGTTAAGCATTACCTTATCGCCAGTTTTAATAAGAGTGCGCATTACTTCAACAATTCCAACACCAACATCTGTTGCCATTCTTATCTGGCTTGTATCAGGTTGCCAGTTCCATCGGCTTTTAGAAAATTTAGCAAATGCTTCAAATAACTCAGGGAATTCTCCTAAGTAACCAGTGTCTGATCTATCGAGCATGTCTTGCAGGCCAGCTTTTACAGCAGGCGCCATTGGAAAATCCATCTCGGCAACTGGCAGAGGCAAAATATCATTTGGATAGTGTCGCCACTTTGAACTTTTTCGCTTACGTAATTCATCAAGTGCTAATGCGCGTACTGCCTTAGTCATAGTTGCTAGTATGCCACTAAAGCAAACATATGATAAATATTTTTAGTAAGTAGCCCGACCACCTGAGATATCAAAGGTAAAGCCAGTAGTAAATGAGCATGCTTTTGATCCCATAAAAGCAATAATTTCTGCAACCTCACTTGGTTCACCAAGGCGTCCTGCTGGAATCTTTGAAATCATATAATCCAAAGTTTCCTTTGCGGTATTAACATTAATTGGAGTTGCAATTACTGCAGGTGCTAATGAATTAATAGTAATTCCATCTGTTGCAACCTCTTTTGCCACACCTTTAACAAATCCAATTAAACCAGCTTTTGCAGTATTATACGGCGCCATCTTTGGATTACCTTCTTTACCAGCTATTGATGCCACCTGAACAATTCGGCCATACTTTTGTTTTTTCATAACTGGTAGCACTGCTTGAGTCAGCCAGATCGCACCAAATAGATTTACCGTAATAACTTTTTGGTAATCATCCCAACTAATGTCCTCTACAAATTTTCCAGTTGGGCCTGGATAGCCTGCGCAATTAATTAGCGCATCAATTCTTTGGTGCTTATTCACAACTGATTTAATTAAATCATTAATTCCATTTTGATTTGAGATATCCAACAGCGCACTCTGAGCTTGGTGACCAGATTTTGTAATTAAGTTAACAGTTTCATCTAGACCTACCTGATTTAAATCAACACAAATTACGTTTGCACCGCGGGATGCAATTAATTCTGCGCTAGATCTGCCAATTCCGCTAGCGGAACCAGTAACAATTACCACCTGGTGGGCGTAAGAAGTCTGCTCAAAACCGCTGTTGTTACTCATTATTATCCGATTATACTTGCCACCTCTTATATATAAAAGTGATTTGAATGGAGCATCATGGCAGCTTGGCCAAGCACGCGTGATCCAAAAGGGCCAATGAAGCGCTCAATTGGGATATTAAATAAACAAAAAATTACTCATCAAGATGCAGATGCTTTGCCAGAATCTGCTAAACGATTCGCCGATGGCACGCGGTATAAAATTGAGATTCCATCTGTTGAGGGCCCAGCTGCTTTTAAAACCGTAATTGATGAATCTAAGAAACATAAAATAATTATTCATCGAATCTCCCAGGGCTCTGGAATTATGATGCAAACTGATGCTGAGATTAAAGAGATGGTGGCGATAGGTAAGAAGGTGAAGATTGAGGTTTGTTTATTTGTAGGACCACGGGCGTCTTGGGATATTGGTAAACAGGTATCAGCTACTGCTGGCGTAATCGCTTCACCAACACTTCGTGGAGCCGATCAACTTAGATTTGCGTTAGAAGATGTAATACATGCAGTGAATTTAGGGCTACGAAGTGTTTTAGTTGGAGATATCGGATTACTAAAAGTACTTGGCCAAGCTAAAGTAAAGGGAGATTTGCCAAAGGATTTAATATTAAAAACCTCAGTTGCAATGGTCTGTAATAATCCAGCAACTGCTGCCGTACTTGAAGATCTTGGTGCATCTACTCTTAACCTTGCAACAGATCTATCTTTGCAGCAGATTGCATCCATTAGATCACAAGTTGATATTCCAGTTGATGTCTATGTTGAAGGTCCAGATGATTTTGGCGGCGCAGTTAGACATTATGAAACTCCAGATTTAGTAAGAGTGGCTGCCCCAATATATTTAAAATTCACTGTCAGAAACTCACCGGGGCTATATCCATCAGGAGCACATATTCAAGGATTAGTTGAATCCACTGCTAAAGAGCGGGTTCGCAGGGCTGCTTTAAGTAAGGGCATATTAGATAGGTATGGTTTTAAAAAGTAATATGGCAAATCCTACTGCGCTTAAATTATTAATATTTGGTGGCAATGGCGTCCTAGGTACTGCAATAGCTAATAAGTTTAAAGCCGAAGGATATGAAGTAACTTTTGGTGTTCGAAAAGTTACTAATTCTGCAGATCAATTCCAACTACCCATAACCGATGAACCAGTGCCAGAGCTGCTAAAGGGTCAATTATTTGATTCAGTTGTATTTGCCCAAGGTGCTAATAACAATGACTCAGTTATTAATTATTCAAGTGATGATTTAAATCGATTATTTGAGGCAAATGTTACTTTTATAAGCCAGACAACAAAGGCTTTAATATTACATAATCTAATTAAGCATAAAGGAAAAATGGTAATTTTAAGTTCATTTTGGGAGCAAGTAACTAGGCAAGAGAAAATGTCATATACCATCACAAAAGCAGCAGTTGGTGGCTTAGTTAGATCTATGGCAGTTGATCTAGGAAATGCAAAAGGTATTTTGGTAAATGGTTTACTACCGGGCGTAGTTGATTCACCAATGGCAAGAGGATTACTTAAGCCTGAGCAGATTGAAAATGTTCAATGGCAGACTCCAGGTAAGAAGATGGTTACACCGAGTGATGTAGCAAATGCCACCTATTTACTTGGCTGCGAAGATAACACTGCAATCTCTGGTCAATCTTTATTTGTTGATTACGGATTTGCTATTGCAAGAATTCTCTAGGTATTACTAAAGTGAGTGTTGTACTACTTGATCAAGATAGCGTTATTAATTACCTAATTAGTAAAGAAGTTATTTCAGCCTCTGATAGTGCCCAGGTTGAGGTTTTAACTGGCGGTGTTTCTAATGTGGTACTGGCAATTACAACTGCCACAAAAAAATTAGTATTAAAGCAAGCACTAGCCGAGCTTGCAGTTAGTGAAAAATGGGAGGCAGATCAAAGGCGGGCAATTGTTGAAGCAAATGCTATTGAACTATTTAATCAATTAAGCCCAGCGCACGTGCCGAAGTTAGTTTTCTTAGATCCAGAGCGATTTATCTTAGTTTTAGAACGAGTGCCTACTGGCAGTACAGTTTGGAAATCTGATTTATTAGCTGGAATTATCAATCCAGAAGTTGCTCGCCTACTTGGAAATACTTTAGCCTCCTGGCATAACTATGGTGAGGTAACACCTTCGGCAAAAATTAAATTTATGGAGGACTCATTATTTGAACAACTTCGAATTGATCCGTTTTATCGGTTTGTGGCAGATAAGAATCCACAGATTCAAGTTGCAATAAGAAAGTTAATTAATGAGCTCGAAGGTGATAAGACCACAATTGTGCATGGAGATTTTTCACCAAAAAATATTATGGTGTCTATGAATGATCAGGTTTATATTTTAGATTTTGAAGTTACCCATGTCGGTAATCCGGTCTTTGATCTAGCTTTTTTAATCGCCCATTTGCTGTGTAAATTTTTTAGAGCAGAAGATCACTTGCAGGTGAAATTACTTACTAACACCGCAAGTGCCTTTGTTAAGGAGTATGAAAAACTGCGGCCAATCTCAGCCTCAGTTACAAAACATGCTGCTCTAGTTGCACTTGCTCGGGTGGAGGGTAAATCACCAGTAAATTATCTAAATGATGGAGCGAAAGAGAAATTACAAAGACATACTAAAAAATTGCTGTCTAGTAATGATGTAATCTCAGTTGAGCAATTATTTGAAATTAGGGCTAAATGAAAATAAACAAGGTAATTGGATATCAGGTTTTAGATTCAAGAGGTCGTCCAACAGTTGCTGCTGCGATCTCTTTAACTGATGGCTCAACTCATACCGCCAGAGTTCCATCTGGTGCTTCAACTGGCATGCATGAGGCAAAAGAATTACGAGATAAAGGTGGTGAGCACGAAGAAAAGTTTTACGCGGGACTATCAGTACAGCAAGTGGTTAAAAATATTAATGAAAAGATTGCGCCAAGATTAATTGAAGAACAAATTGATCTAAATGTAGTAGATGCGCATTTACTTGAATTAGATCCAAGTGTTGATCACTCAAGCCTTGGTGCTAATGCCACACTTGCCGTTTCCGTTGCCGCAGCGATTGCAGATGCTCATTCACAAAATAAATCACTTGCTAGATTTTTTAATTCAGATGGACCATTACTAATTCCAATGCCTATGGTTAATATTTTATCTGGCGGTGCTCATGCAAATCGAAGTATGGATATTCAAGATTTACTAATTATTCCGGTTGGCGCGAAAACCTTTACCGAGGCCCTTTCTTGGATTGTGGCAGTTAGAGAGGCAGCAGCGCATCTTGGAAAAGTGGCGGGCCACTCCACAAATCTAATTGCGGATGAGGGTGGGATATCAATCCCATTTAAATCAGTGGATGAAGCATGTGAGTTTGTAATAAGTGCAATTGAGAAAGTTGGTCTTGTTGTGGGTGCCCAGGTGGGCTTAGCTTTGGATGTTGCTTCTACTCAATTTTTTGATGGTAGAAAATACAACTTAACAAATATTAATAAAAGCTACACATCTGAAGAGTTTGTTAAATACATCAACAATTTAGTCTCTAATCAACCAATTATTTCAATTGAAGATCCATTTGCAGAAGATGACTGGTCTGCTTGGCAACAGTTTATGACCATTGCTCCTAAAAAACTGCAGGTTTTAGGAGATGATCTACTAACTACAAATCTTGATCGATTAAATAAAGCGATAGATCAAAAAAGTGCTAATGCAATCTTGATTAAAGCTAATCAAAATGGCTTGGTTACATCAACTTTAAATGTATTAAAGCAGGCTAGGGCTAATAACTTTAATACGGTGGTCTCAGCTCGTTCTGGTGAAAATGAGGACTCTTGGCTTTCTGACTTAGCAACTGGTTGGAGTGCAGGTCAGATTAAGGTTGGTTCAACCCATGGCTCAGAACGAAATGCTAAGTGGAATAGGTTGCTTGAGTTTGAAGCGGTTGAAAAAACTAAGTTTCTAAACCCGTTTAATTAATGTGAATGGCGTGGCACATAATCGCCACTGCCACCAACTAAGAAATCAAGATCAGCGCCAAGATGGGCTTGTTGCACATGATCGATATACATCTTGCTCCAACCACGCTCAGCTTTTGGTTTTGGCGCAACCCAAGCAGCTTTACGCTTTGCTAACTCATCGACAGAAATAAGTAAATTTAATTTACGGTTTGGCACATCTAACTCAATCTCATCACCATCTTGCACAAAAGCTAGTGGCCCACCTGCAGTTGATTCTGGGGAAACATGTAATACAACTGTTCCATAAGCAGTGCCACTCATTCTGGCATCAGAGATTCGAACCATATCCGTTACACCTTGTTCTAACATCTTCTTTGGCATTGGTAGATTTCCAACCTCAGGAAATCCTGGATAACCCTTTGGACCTGAATTTTTTAAAACCAAAATAGTATCTGCAGTTACTGGAAGATCTGGATCATCTGCAACCTTTAGATACTCTTCAATTTCATTAAACACTAATGCTTTTCCTTTATGAGTTAATAATTTTGGTGATGCGGCTGAGACTTTAATAATTGCACCATCTGGGGCAAGGGAGCCGCGAACTACAACAATGCCGCCGCCAGCTGCTTGAAAAGGTTTATTTGCTGGCGTGATTACCTCTTTATTCCAATTCTCAGCGCCTTCAATATTCTCTTTAACAGTTTTACCAGTGACAGTTATGTGATCTGTGTGAATTAAGTTTGAGATCTCCTTCATTACAGTTGGCACACCACCTGCATCGAAGAACTCCTCCATTAAGAACTTTCCACTCGGCATCATGTTGGCAATTACTGGAACATCTTTACCTAATTTATCAAAGTCATCTAAAGAAAGTGGCACGCCAACTCGGCCGGCAATGGCTAGTAAGTGCACAACAGCATTTGTTGATCCACCAATTGCAGCTAAGATTTTTATGGCATTTTCGAATGCTTTACGATTTAAAATCTTAGAAAGCTTTAGATCCTCTTCAACCATTTTTACAATTCTGCGCCCAGATAGATGAGCTAATGTGAATTTACGTGAATCAACCGCTGGAATTGCAGCAGCTCCTGGAAGTTGCACACCTAGTGCTTCAGTTACACATGCCATAGTTGATGCAGTTCCCATGGTCATACATGAACCTTGGCTACGCGCAGAACATGATTCCATCGCCATAAACTCTTCAAAACTTATCTTGCCACTTCTAACTTGCTCGCTATATTTCCAAACTAATGTGCCAGATCCAACCGCTTCACCGTGGTAGCGACCATTAAGCATTGGTCCGCCTGTGATCATTAATGTTGGTAGATCCACACTAGCTGCTCCCATTAATAATCCAGGAGGTGTCTTATCGCAATTACCTAATAACACAACGCCATCTAATGGGTGAGATCTAATTAATTCCTCAACCTCCATTGCAAGCATGTTGCGATATAACATCGTGGTTGGCCGCTGCAAAGATTCACTAAGTGACATCGCTGGAAATTCAAGTGGAAAGCCGCCTGCTTCCCATACTCCGCGCTTAACCGCTTCAGCTATATCATTTAAAGATCCATTACATGGATTTAATTCAGACCATGTATTAGCAATACCGATAACAGGCCGGCCATCAAAAACATCTGGGGCATAACCTTGATTGCGAAGACGTTCGCGGTGGATATAACCACCCTTATCTTTTAATCCAAACCAGTATTGGCTGCGGCGATTAAACTTCTCTTCGCTCATACCCACCAATCCTGATCCTTATTACTCTCAAATAATGAGAAAAATTCTATGTTAAGGTTTTCATATTCTAGTTCATTAGAGCAAAAACTTCATCTCAATAGAAAAGAAGGAAAAATGAGAATCGCACGCTTAGGTCAGTTATATAAGGAAAAGCCGGCAGTAATTATCTCAGATACCGAGGCAGTCTTTGTTGATGATCTAATCTCTGATTTTAATCGTGTTGAGTTAGAAAATGGCGCAATTGTTAAATTACAAAAAGCAGATTTAAGTAGCAGGAGCAAGGTAGTGATTGCTGATTATCGAATTGGTTCCCCAGTTGCTAGGCCAACAAAAGTTATTTGCGTTGGTTTAAATTATGCAAAGCATGCCTTTGAGTCATTTATGGAGCCACCAGCTGAACCAGTTATTTTTATGAAAGCACCAGATACAGTTGTTGGACCAAATGATGACATTGTTATTCCGCCAAACTCATTAAAAACAGATTATGAGGTTGAGTTGTGTGTAGTAATTGGAAAAAATGCTCTCTACCTTAAATCAGAGGAAGAGGCTGCCGATCACATCCTTGGTTACACAATCTCTCAAGATGTGTCTGAGCGTCACTGGCAAGTTGAGCGAAGTGGGCAGTGGGTTAAAGGAAAATCATTTCCAACATTTAATCCAATGGGTCCGTGGATTGTTACGGCAGATGAGTTTACAAAAAATAAATTATCTCCAAGTAATCTATCTTTAAGTTGCACAATTGATGGCGAAGTAAGACAAAACTCTAGAACTGATGATTTGATCTTTGGAATAAATCACTGTATTTGGTATATCTCACAATTTATGGAGTTAAAAGCTGGTGATGTGGTTAATACTGGAACTCCAGAAGGTGTTGGTATGGGATTTAAACCACCGAAATTCCTAAAAGGTGGCGAAAGTATTATTACTACAATTGAAGGAATCGGTAGCATCAAAAATAAGGTAGTTAATTACAAGTAATTAGCTAATTATTTTATTACTTCGCACGCCATTAATAACTCTTTCAATGCCGTAAGGGTTTGAATTTTGTAGCTCTGCCGGTAATTGATTGTCTGGAAAATTTTGATAAACCACTGGCCTAACAAAGCGATAAAGCGCATCTAATCCAACAGAGGTTGTGTGGGTAGAAGATGCCGGCCATTGCCCACCATGATTTTGCGCAGCGGTAACTGAAACTGCGGTTGGAAAACCATTCCAAATTACACGCCCAGCTAATTGGCTTAATTTACTGACTAATTCCTTAACATTCTCATTTGCCCCTGCATGTAAAGCAGCAGTTAGTTGACCAGCCATAGCATTTGCAACAGTAAGGAATTGATCATATGCAACTCTGATAATTACTGAGGTTGGACCAAAGTGCTCTTCAAGTAAATCATGATAGTTATTCACATCAGCCCAATTAACTACAAAAATGGTTGGGGTAACGCCATAGCCATCAGGGTTATTCGTTCCAGTGATGCTCTTTAGCCCTTTTGATTTAGTAAAAGATGAAACTGCGTCAGTAAATCTGCTAGCTATCCCTTTATTTAATAAAGGTGCAACTTTTTGTGCTGCTACATAACTTTCTACTTGAGAAATAAACTTATCCCCTGAAGCATCATCTGGAATTACTAAAATTCCAGGTTTTGTACAAAATTGACCAGAGCCAAGCAGGGCAGAATCTATCGCAGCTTTAGCTAACTCGTCAGCTTTTTCAGAAAGAGCGGTTGGTGTAAAGAAAACTGGATTTAAAGAGCCCATCTCTGCATAAACTGGAATAGGAACTTTTCGCTCTTGTGATAATTTAATTAGCAGCTTACCGACCATGCCAGAGCCAGTAAATCCAATTGCAGTAATCTCAGGTGCCTTTGCTAACCAATGTGTAATCTCAGGATTTAATCCTTGCACAATTGAAAATAACTCTTTTGGTAATCCTTGTGATGTTATTCCTTTAATCACTGCTTCATAAACTAATTGACTTGTATTTGGATGAGATGGATGGGCTTTAACTATTACTGGACACCCTGCTGCAAGTGCGGATGCAGTATCACCGCCAGCTACTGAAAATGCCAATGGAAAATTAGAGGCAGCAAATACAGCAACTACGCCTAATGGTTGCTGCACTTTGCGAAGATCAGGCCGTGCTACTGGTAAGAAATTCGGATCTGCTAAATCAATAATTGGTAATAAATGACCACCTGTTTTAACAAGTGCGGCAAATGCTCTAAGTTGTATAACAGTTCGCATCACCTCACCAGTTAAACGAGGGAGCGGTAATGCGGTCTCTAAATTTGCTACTTCAGCTAATTTTTCTTTTTGCTCTTCAATAGCATCAGCAATCGCATTTAATAATGCAACACGCTGGGTTGGATTAGTAGCTTCTAGTTTTGCTTTAACTCCATCAGCCGCTTTTATTGCTGCACTGGTTTGGATTAAATCCCACTCAGTGATTTCATCTCCAACTGGTTTAGCAGTTGCTGGATTTTGGGCTGTAAAAGTCTTACTCATTTTCTAACTATAACTAAAAGTGTGAAAATAAAATATTTATCTAACAAAAATCTCAATATTTAGGGGCATTTCGAGTTCGCTCAACCTTTGGCTTTCTCATATTTCGCTTACTCCAACAGATGTTATGCCAATGCCTGCGCATTTCAGCATCATGCTCAAGCCATGCCACAGTGTGAGGAGTAGCCATTGGAATCATCTGATCACATCCGGGGCAGCGATATGGTTTATTTGAAGTTGAACCACTAATTTTTCTAACAACAAATATTCCATCATCATGCTCTTCTATCACCTCACTAGATGTTGTGATATCGCGCTCATCGATAGGAATTAAAGGTTTACCCTTACCCTTTGGCTTACTTTTACGCGGACTCACAGGTTTATTCTCCCAAGTGATTTAAGTATTTATTACCAATTACGGCAAGATGTCGCCATGAACACAGCTGCTGCGATCGAAGTCCGTGGTTTAACCAAGAAATATGGCAGCAAGGTAGCAGTTGCTGGAATTGATCTAACTGTTGAGCGTGGTGAAATATTTGCACTCCTTGGCCCAAATGGTGCTGGTAAAACTACTACCGTTGAAATTCTAGAGGGCTACCGAGTGGCCAATTCTGGTCAGGTTAGCGTCTTAGGTTTTGATCCAGCAACAAAAGGTGCACCTGCACAAAAATGGCGAAATCAAATTGGGATTGTTTTGCAATCAACTAGTGATGCAGCAGATTTAAGTGTTCTTGAAACAATTTCTCACTTTGCTAATTACTATGAAAAACCAAGAGATGTTAAACAGGTAATTGAAGAGGTTGGCTTGGAAGAAAAAGTTAGCGCAAAGGTGCGAGAGTTATCTGGTGGGCAACGCCGTCGATTAGATGTTGCACTCGGCATTATTGGCTCCCCTGAACTATTATTTTTAGATGAACCAACAACCGGTTTTGATCCTGAAGCTCGTAGATCCTTTTGGGAATTAATTAGAACTTTAAAATCTGAGGGAACCACAATTCTTTTAACAACACATTACTTAGATGAAGCTCAAGCTTTAGCTGATCGAGTTGGTGTGATTAATGAAGGAGTAATTATTGAGATTGCAACTCCAGATACATTAGGTGGGCGCAATAAGGCACCAGCTAAAGTAACTTGGCTAGAAAATGGTGTTACGCAAGAGTTATTAACTAAAAATCCAACGGAGGAAGTTTTAAAATTAAGCCAGCGGTTTAATAATCAGATACCTGAGCTTCAAGTACTGCGTCCAAATCTTGAAGAGATATATCTTCGAATGATTGGTGAAGTAAAATGAATACCTTAAAAGAAACTTTACGTATTGGCGTGCTTCGAAGTTTCCTTGAAGTTAAGCAATTTATGCGCCAGCGGGAATCTGTGGTCTTCACCTTATTTTTTCCAGTAATTCTGCTATTTATTTTTGGTACTGTATTTAAAGATACTATCGCACCAGGAGTTACCTTTAGCCAATACTTTGTTGCAGGAATGATTGCATCAGGGTTAGTAAATACCGGTTTTCAACAACTTGCGATCACAATTCCAATGGAGCGAGATGATGGAACATTAAAACGCCTACGTGGTACGCCCATGTCAGTTTCTTCATACTTTATTGGTAAGGCACTTCTGGTAACGATTTTGATGATTGTTCAAACCATATTGCTACTGTTTTTTGGCTCAGTAGTTTTTGATCTTAACCTTCCAACTGATCCAATGCTTTGGTGGAATTTCACATGGCTAGTAATCCTAGGAAGTGCTTGCTCAACCGTGTTGGGCATTGCATTTTCAGTTGTTCCAAAAAGTGGGCGTGGAGCCTCCGCTGTTGTCTCACCGATTGTAATTATTCTTCAGTTTTTTAGTGGAGTGTTTTTTGTTTTTACATCACTTCCGGTTTGGATGCAGCAGTTTGCTGCTCTATTTCCGCTTAAGTGGTTAACACAGGGAATGCGTTCTGTATTTTTACCAGCAGATTTTGCTACTCAGGAGGTAGCTGGTGATTGGGAACTCGGTAAAACTGCTTTAATTCTTCTAATTTGGTTGGTTATAGGATTATTTGTTTCAATTAAAACATTTAAGTGGAGTAGGCAATGAAAGTAAGATTATTTGTCTCTATTTTAGTAGCCACTACATTACTTACTACTAACTCATATGCAGTTACACCCACACCAAAACCAACTGCAAAGCCTAGTAAAACTGCTACCCCAAAACCTGCTGTATCAGCTAAACCAGCTAGCGCTAAGCCAAGTATGAGCTCAAGTTCTACTACAACTAAAAAACCTACTAAAAAACCAGTAAAGAAAAAGAAGAAAGTTAAAAAGACTGCTACGCCAATCCCATCACCTTCTCCTATTTGGCCGCCAGTTGGATTTACCACTAAGTCTGGAATCTATGCAAAAATTCCAACTGGTAAAGAACTACTTGGCTTACTTTCAGCAAAGGTGAAATTAGCTGCTGATGTAAAAAAATGTGAGAAAAATGCTTGTGGGGCAGTTGTTGTAGCTGCAGATATTCAATGCCGCTGGTGGGAAATTAGATCCACAGTATCAATGATTGATCCTGCAGATCCTGCTAAGAAATTATTACTTGGAAGCCTTAGAACTACCTATAACTCACTAAGTCCTAGAACTTATGCAAACATATTGCTAATAAGTGATGAGCCTTTATATTTACCGGCTGCCATAGACCCAGCAACAAATCAAGAATTATTACCGGTTGCTAGAACTGGTATTTCAGTTGGAAGTATTTCAGCAACCTGCCATAAGTCTGCTACTAATGAAACTATTCCAACTAGTATCTATACTCCATTTAAATAGAGATTGGGGACAATTTGCTCGGGGGTATTAATAACGGGTTGTATTTAATATCTTTATCTGGTTTCTTAGTAGTAGCACTATTAGCACTAATTCTTCGGTGGGCTTTTTCTAACAACAAATCATTAATTGAGAAGGATAAAGTAATTGGATCAGAGGATGAATATGGGTTACTAAAAGTTGCCCATACTCCTAAAAATCATATTGAAGGTGAAATGATGCGACAAAAATTAATTGCGGTTGGTATAAAAGCAACTCTTTCACAAACTAAGGATGGTCCTAGAATTTTAGTATTTGAAAAAGACTTAAAGATTGCAAAAGCAACTCTAAATAGTTAGCGATTTGCGCCAGGAACCCAAAGTTGATCACCGATCTCTTTATTTGCAGTTCGGGCTAAAACAAATAAAAGATCAGATAAACGATTTAAGTATTTTGCTGTAACTGGGTTTACCCCGCCGCCAAATGAGTGAATAGCATGCCAAGTATTTCGCTCAGCACGCCTAACTACAGTTCTTGCGACATGTAATAATGCTGATGCGGGGGTTCCAGATGGAAGTACAAATGTACGAAGTGGTTGTAAAGACTCATTATATTTATCAATTTGCTTCTCTAAATAATCAATTTGTGATTCTAAAACTCTTAATGGCTCTGTGGTTGGGTTGTCAACTATTGGCGTACAAAGATCTGCGCCAACATCAAATAAATCATTTTGAATTCTGACTAGAAGTTTTGTAATTTCTTCATCTTTAATACCACCCAGTGCTAATACAACTCCAATTGCAGAGTTAGCTTCATCAACGGTGGCATAAGCCTCAAGGCGTGGATCATTTTTTGAGGTTCGGCTCATATCCCCCAGTGAGGTAGTTCCATCATCACCGGTTTTTGTGTAGATACGGGTTAAATTAACCATGAACTCACCCTACCTTAAGCAATTACAATGGGGAATTATGGAACGACTACGGGTAGTTGGAGGAGCCAGATTATCTGGCACGGTCCGAGTTTCTGGAGCCAAAAACTCAGCGCTTAAATTAATGGCGGCAACATTACTGGCCCCTGGTGAATCAAAAATTACAAACCTACCTGCAATTGCAGATGTTGATTACATGGCTGAGTTATTAACGAGGTTGGGATGTAGCGTTAAAATAAATAATAAATCACATGAAGTAATTATTCAGGTACCAGAAAAATTAGGTCATAAAGCTGATTACGACTTAGTTCGAAAGATGAGAGCATCAATAAATGTATTGGGGCCATTAATTACTAGACAATCAATTGCAGAGGTAGCACTGCCTGGTGGAGATGCAATTGGATCAAGAGGACTTGATTTTCACATTAATGGTTTAAAAGATATGGGAGCAGAAATTCACTCCGAACATGGCTTTGTTATTGCTAGCGCACCTAATGGACTTAAGGGCGCAGCTATCACTTTAGAGTTTCCAAGTGTGGGTGCTACTGAAAATATTATGACGGCAGCCACCTTAGCCAGTGGTATCACTACAATAGATAATGCAGCGCGTGAGCCAGATGTAGTAGATCTTGGCGAGTTTTTAATTGCAATGGGCGCAAAAATCACTGGACTTGGTACACACACTATCTCTATCGAAGGTGTTAAGGAGTTAACGCCAACAACACATGCCACATTAGCTGATCGAATAGTTTCTGGTACTTGGGCCTTTGCTGCTGTTATGACAAAAGGTGATATCACAATTGAAAATGGGAGAGTAGATCATCTTGAGATGCCGCTAGATAAATTAGTTGAAGCAGGGGCTGTAGTTACAACTACTAGTAATGGATTTAGAGTAAAGATGGATAAGCGCCCAATTGCAGTTGATGTAGCAACACTTCCCTATCCAGGCTTTCCAACTGATTTACAACCAATGGTAATTGCACTAAATGCAATTGCTGAGGGCACATCCTTAGTAACTGAAAATGTATTTGAGGGCAGATTTATGTTTGTAAATGAGTTACTTAGGTTAGGTGCAAATATCCAAGTTGATGGTCATCATGCTGCGATTACTGGAATCCCTCAATTATCAGCAGCGCCAGTTGCAGCCACAGATATTAGAGCTGGAGCGGGGTTGGTATTAGCAGCATTAGTTAGTGATGGTGTGACAACTATTGAAGATGCTTACCATATTGATCGCGGCTATCCAGATTTTCCAGTTCAACTTCAATCTCTCGGTGCTGATGTAACTAGAGTTTAATTAGCACTCTCACCAAGAATTGATACTCGATTTTTAGAAACTGAAATAAACCCACCATTAATTACAAAATCATTTGTAGAACCATCAGTTGCCTTTATGGAAACTGTGCCATCTGCTAAAACTCCAAGCAAGGGAGTGTGATCAGGTAGCACACCAAGATCACCTTCGAGTGTGCGAGCAGAAACCATTTTGGCTTCCCCACTCCACACCCGCTTCTCTGGTGTAACTACCTCAACTTTTAGCAATGATTCAGACATTTATTATGACTTCGCTAACTCTGCTGCTCTTCGTTCAACATCATCTAAGCCACCACACATAAAGAATGCTTGCTCTGGAACATGGTCATACTTTCCATCAGCTAGAGCTTCAAAGGCAGAAATAGTTTCAGTTAGTGGCACAAATGAACCTTCAAGGCCGGTGAAGACCTTTGCTACGAAAGTATTTTGAGAAAGGAATCGTTGAATACGACGAGCTCTTCCTACCAAAATTCGATCTTCTTCAGATAATTCATCAATACCTAAGATTGCAATAATGTCTTGCAAGTCTTTGTAACGCTGCAAGATCTGCTTAATTCGGTTAGCAACTCGGAAGTGATGCTCACCAATATAGCGAGGATCTAAAATACGAGAGGTTGAATCAAGTGGATCAACCGCTGGATAGATTCCAAGTTCAGAGATTGGACGAGATAACACTGTTGTCGCATCTAAGTGAGCGAAGGTTGTGTGTGGGGCTGGGTCGGTAATGTCATCTGCTGGAACATAAATTGCCTGCATAGATGTAATTGAGTGACCACGAGTTGAAGTAATTCGCTCCTGCAACTGTCCCATCTCATCAGCAAGTGTTGGTTGGTATCCCACCGCAGATGGCATACGACCAAGAA
>Ga0209443_1001184_pt1 | contig 16740 bp, 14 predicted proteins | sample LauGreBMM110DCMD_2_FD_187571 | JGI IMG/M metagenome (GOLD analysis project Ga0209443, IMG submission 187571) | Freshwater lake microbial communities from Lake Michigan, USA - Su13.BD.MM110.DCMD (SPAdes) (version 2) | ecosystem: Environmental > Aquatic > Freshwater > Lake | place: Lake Michigan... | reverse complement strand
GAGGCATGTACAAGGGATTACAACGATATAAAGGCCATTGTGCTTTAATTTCTGCAAGTTGATTATAATAAAACACCCCCGCAATATATATGGCAAAGGCTAAATTCACGTATACAAAATTAATCCAATTTTTTCCAGATGGCATAACTTATATTATTAGTATATAATTATTAATTTAATAATACTTTTTAATACTTTAAAATTGAGTTTATATTTAAAAGTATTATTAAGTTTATATTTAAAAGTATTATTAAATTAATAATTATATAAATGAATCGTTTTTCATTAAATTTTATAAATACCCCTACAAGTAATAAAACAACACCTAATATTTTTGATAAAAATAAAGTGTTTTACGTATGTAGTTCAGGTGGGTGCGGTTCCACCATTTTATTTAACTATTTAAAAAACTTTGGAAACGTATATCATATTCATGATAGATATCCCCCTAATAAATTAGAATATATTGGAAATGTAAATAGCGAAAAAGATGTTTACAGTGAGTGGTTTAATGGTGTCCAAATTCCTGAAGAATATTTAGATAATTATAAAGTAATATTTCTTTACAGACATCCGATTCAGGTTATTTATAGTAGATTCGCACAGAAAAACGGTCCAAATACAACACATTTAAAACATATTAAATGTGATAATGGCGGAAATATAAATATATTTGATGTATTAAAAACGAGAAGAGATTTATACAAAATGGAAGAATTTTTTGATAATTATACCATTCCAAAGGAGAGAAATTATAATATATATTGTGTAAAATATGAACTATTCTGGGATAATATTTCTTTATTTAATCGTATGATGGGCATTCCAGATATTAAAAGTTTGTATCCAGTTAAACAAGAAAGACCAAAACAATTTCAGTTTTTAATACAGCTAACAACAATTTATAATTCACTGATAAATAAAATGAAAACAATGAAATTTATCGAAATAGTTCAACCGATTCAACGGGAAAATATTATTTAATGCTTTCTTTTGCTTTGTCTGGTCTTTCTACTCTTTCTACTCTTTCTACTCTTTCTACCTTTTCTACTTTTTCTACTCTTTCTACCACCACTATAACACCCCCAAATCCAATTTGGGTTACCGCCTTTTCTCCCTTTTCTTTTAGACCCGCCCGTAGTACTCATTGCTTGTTTATCATAAGCTGCATTTGCTGTTCCTTGGGTACTAGTTTTCATATTTCCGACGATTTGGGCATTAGGGTCAGCACCAGTTGGTGTATATAGTACTTGTAATTGAGGAACGACAAGAGTATCTGCCCCACCTTTTCTCCTTCTAGAACCACCAACCGCGGCGTTTAAACTAGCCTGTTTCGCATTTCCTGCAGCCATTGCAGCCATTGCCGAATCTCTCGGGTTTCCGGCACCAGGCGCGTAACCTTTTTGTGTTGGATATATCATTCCAGGAACTTCTTGTGTTGTAGTAGACATTTATATATTTATAATATATTTTAATTAGTTAAAATATAAAAAATAAATTTCTTAATAACTATAATGGAAATGAATGATAACCAAAGATTACAACTACAAAATATGATTAAGGTAAATAATGTAGTAGACCAAACCGAATTAATACGAACTTTAAGACATAGTCAGATTTTAAGAAATGAAGTAAATAATATGATTTTAATTAAGGCAAAATATAGAGGAGATGAAGAAAAAATATATCAAGAAACCGCGGTTGAGTGTAATTTTCTATTTTCACATTATACAGACATATTTAATAAAATAAGAAAGGATGAAATTGATATAGGAATCTTTAATAAATTAATTGACGTATTAAGACGCATTGAAGATGAAGAATTAGACCAACATGAAGGCTCCTTTTTAGTAGGCACTATTTTAAAAGAGCTATACGTAGATAGTGCGATAAAAAAAGGTGATAAACTAGATGAACAATATGGTGTCGAAAAAAATGAAGTAAAAAAAGCTGAAATAAATGTTTCTTGGAAGCAGTTCAAAAATATGAATAATTAATGAATAAAAATTACATAAATATATCTATACATATTTAACATATATTTATGCCGCCAAAATATTCAACCACTACAACTCTTGTAATAGTAGAATCTCCAGCCAAATGTAAAAAAATAGAAGAATATTTAGGACCGGGGTATAAGTGTGTTGCCTCATACGGACATTTACGCGAGCTGTCTTCTCTCAAAAGCATTGACATTGAAAATAATTTTTCCCCAACTTATACAATAATTGATAATGCCATAAAAAAACGACAGATAGATATTTTAAAAAAGGAAATCAAAAAAGCAGCAAATGTTATTCTTGCATTAGACGGAGACCGAGAGGGTGAAAAAATCGCGTATTGCGTAGCGCAAATTTTTAAATTAGATATAAATAAAACAAAGCGTATTACATTTAATGAAATTACCGAATCCGCAATTCAAACCGCAATAAAAACCCCAAGAACAATCAATATGGATATAGTAAATGCCCAACAAGCGCGACAAATTTTAGACATTCTTGTAGGGTTTAAGGTAACACCTATGCTATGGAAGTTTATAGCGTCACCAAAAGGAAAAGAACACTCTTTAAGTGCAGGCAGATGTCAAACGCCTGCCCTCAAACTCATTTACGACAATGAAAAAGAAATCGCAGCGGCAGAAGAGAAAAAAGTATATAATGTAACAGGTTATTTTACAAATTCCAATATCGCATTTGACCTAACTCCGCTTGGTAAATATGAAACCGACGACGAAGTAACCGATTTTTTATATGGTAGTGCGGATTTCTCTCATATTTATACATGTTCCCAACCGACAAAGGTGTTTAAAAAAGCTCCCAAACCTTTTACAACCTCCAGACTTCAACAAGTGGCAAGCAATGAGCTACACTATTCACCAAAAGAAACAATGCGGGTGTGTCAAATTCTATATGAAGGCGGCTATATAACATATATGAGAACCGACTCACAGACATATAGTGGTGAATTTATTGAATCTGTGAAAACATATATAACTCGAACATATGCAGATGGTGAAAAATATATTAGCGCAAATATAGATTGTATGGTAACAGGGATTCCTTCAAAAAAAATGCAAGTCAAAGACAGCCTTCGGCAAGAAGCTCACGAAGCTATAAGACCAACGAACATTTCTCTCTATGAACTTCCAGAGAAGATGGATACCAAAGAAAAAAGAATGTATAAGTTGATTTGGGAAACCACATTAGAGAGCTGTATGACGCCATCCTTATTTCATTCTGTTACCGCAAGTATTACGGCATTTCAAAACAATACATTTACATATACAAGTGAAATAATTGATTTTCCCGGGTGGAAAATAGTTGCCAAAAAGTATTCCACAGAAAACAAAGATTTTCATTATCTTCAACAAATCAAGCCAAATTCTATTATTCCATATAAAAAAATTTGTGCCAAAGTTACGATTAAAGGGTCAAAACCGCATTATACTGAAGCGCGTTTGGTTCAGCTACTAGAAGAAAAAGGAATCGGAAGACCTTCTACGTTTTCTTCTCTCGTTGATAAAATTCAAGAAAGAGGTTATGTAAAGAAAGAAGATGTAAAAGGGGAAGAAATCATGTGTACGGACTACGAATTAGAAAAAGGAGAAATCTTTGAACTAGAAACGAAGAGAGAATTTGGTAATGAAAAGGGGAAGTTAGTACTACAACCATTAGGGAAAATTGTAATAGAATTTTTAGAAAAGCATTTTAATGAATTATTTAATTATGATTATACAAGTCTTATGGAAGAAACCCTAGATAAAATCGCAAAAGGTGAAACACTATGGTACGAACTTTGCGATACATGTAACAAACAAATAGATACCTTAGTGGATGGACTCAAAGATGAAACAAAAATAGAAGTGAAATTGGACGAAAATAATACCTATTTAATAGGTAAGTATGGTCCTGTTATAAAATGCGTCGAACAAGTAGATGGCAAAGAAGAAATCACTTTTAAGTCGATTAAAAAGGGTGTAGATATCAATTCTTTAGAAAAAGATAGCTACACTGTTGAAGAACTCGTTGACACGACGAAAGTGGCAAAAAGTCAGTATATTTTGGGTCAACATAATGGTAAGGATGTTATTCTGAAAAAGGGCAAATTTGGTCTTTACATATCTTGGGGTACTAACACGAAAAATTTGAAAGAGTTAGGCAATAGACCTATTGAAAACATCACTTTTGATGAAGTCAAGAAATATTTGGAAGAGGGTAGTAATTTAATTAGAGAGATAAATACGAATCTCTCTATAAGAAAGGGTCCAAAAGGTGATTATTTATTTTATAAAACAACAAAAATGAAGAAACCTCAGTTTTATGATATCAATGGATTCATGAATGAAATGAAAGAAGACTATAAAATATGTGATATAACTATTTTAAAGTCGTGGATTAAGGATAAACATAATATATAATTTTTTACGTCATTTTGGCAGTAAAAGTATTAGCGTTATATGCGTGAGAAATGGTCTTTCCTTGTTGAGGAATTAATGTTAAAAATTCAAGCGTAAATGAATATTCAAATGTGCCAAAATCAACCAATGCCCCATTATGATACCTTAAAAGAAACTGTAATTTTCTAATTCTCTCTGCGGGTGGGAGAAATTGTTTATATGGAACTTGGTCGCGGTCAAACCACTGAGAAATTGGAGTTGTAGGGATGGCTATTTTGGCGAAGGATGAATTCACAATACCATTTGTGGAACTATTTGAAAAGGTGTAAGGACTCGCATTATAAGGTTGTGTTTCATCAATGCAATTGAAACCGGCAAGCTCCATATAAAAATAGGCAGGTCCCATTAAATTAATTTTGTTGGGACATTCAACCCAATTTACTTTAGACCCTGATAATATGGGGTTTGGTAGCAACCAGTAACCATTATCGCCTGGAAATACATCTCCATAAAAAAATCTAGGTGTTGTCGTAGTTCCAGTAACAGAAACGGTATTACACCGTGATAAACCTAAATTACCAGGCAATCCCCAGTTACTAAAATCTGGAGCTACAGATTTGCTTCCACAATAATAAAAATCAGGCGATGTGTATTTTTCCAATTGCGTTTCGTTTGTTAGTGTAAAACCATCAGTTGTATTTCCAAACCATATTTTTTGTGATACAAAATTATAAACTATTATAAAGTTAGTGTAACCTCCCGCAGCCTCAAACTGCGCTAATTCGGTAGTATAGTTATTAGAAGTAAAGTATGTCGTAATTCTCTCAGTTACGACAAGGTTAAATTTATTCGTTAGTTCAGTAACCATTTGGGTAGGATTGTAAAACCCGGTTTCAATTGTAATAACAAAATTTTCAGTGCTCGACAAAAACAGACACTCAAATATTTTTTCATACAAGCTATTAGAAACACTGTTTTCGCCCGGATTATAAGGCGATGAAATTTTAAATGTCATAGTAACATTTAAATTATTACTAGAAAAAGAATCATAATTTGATGGAAAAGACCAGTTAGTTAGTCTAATGGTTGAAACATTTAATAAATCTTCAGGTAATTCAATTTCAAAACTATTAGAGTTAGGATATTTTAACACATCTCTATCTTCAGAATGAATAGATACATATTGCCTGTAAAATTGATAATTTTGAGTGCTTGGTATTAAAGGATGTGTAGTATTTACGTTATAAGTTTTAGAAGCATAAGGTTGGTTTTGAAGGAAGACGCTTTGAATATCACTCATTATATAATATTATATATAATTTTAAATATAATTTTTATATAATAGTTTTAATTTATAATAAAAATAAATTGTATATTTATATATGTCTAATTTATTTTCTACAGTATCTAATTATAGTGGTAGACAACCAGACAATGTTCAAAATATAAAACAATTTGTAACTAATATTAGTAATCAAGTTGTATGGATTTATAAAAGGTTGGCAAGTGGAATGACTGTAATAACTATCGGAGACCAAAAAAAAAATGTATTAATCCCGCTAGATTTATATGTAAATGGTTCTTTATTTAATCCTTCTGATGAAAATCTTAAAACAAATATTTCACCCTTATCTTCAGAAAAAAACAATAGTTTATTAAATTTGAACCCTGTTGAGTTTGAATACAAGAGTGATTTACATAAAAAACACCATTTTGGGTTTATCGCTCAAGATGTTGAAAAAATATTTCCAGAATTGGTTTCATCTGATGTTATGGGATACAAAACCGTTAATTACATTGAATTAATCCCAGTTATACTATCTAAAATGCAATCTATGCAAGAAGAAATAAATGAACTTAAAAAGATGAATACAATAAAAAAAGAGGAGGTATAAATTTAATATTATTATATATTAATATAATGTCAAATTGGTATTCAAGTGTTTATAAAGCTCTTATAATGGCAAGTGTTATAGCATTTGCGATTGGGTTTTTTTCACAAGGAAACGTATCTTTAGGTGCTATTTTATCTGGTTATTCAGTACTAATTTTAGCTGTAATGATGATATTATTAATTTTATTTAAAAGTTTACTGAAGGTTACTAATGGTCAAACGACAATACAAATGTTGTTAACAATTATAACCACCACAGGTCCATTTTTATTAATGTTAGGAGTCATAGGTTTTATTTTATATTTAATTATAAATTATAAAACAATTATTATTGAAAATCACGTTTCAAAAAGTTATTATACTTTTAGTAATATAGCTATTGTACTATTTTTGATTCAAATATATTTCGTATACACAAATATAGATAGTGAAAAATTTGTGAATACAGGTCAAATGTCAAAAATTACTTCAAGCTTGATTTATTTAATTGGAGTATTAACTTTGGCTTGCTCTCTTATTTTATTTACTGTTTTAAAATATTATACAACTGACGGGTTCAAAGGCATTTATTAGTACAACCTAATCCAATCTATTCTACCTTAACAAACTTATATGTTAATCCATAATTAGAAAATGTTTCCCAAATTCCCGATATTTTTAAAATAAATTGGCAGTTAGTTTTGTTTCCAATATCATTAAATATTTTAATGTTACCATTTTTAAGTTGTTCGTGAATTTTATATTGTGGCACTTTGTCTTTAATATCAATTTTTTTTAATAGATTTTCTTCAATATTTTTTAAAGTATCAATAGTATCATTATGATTATAAACGTCAAAAGTACATTTATATTTATTATAATATTTTTCACATACAATATCATTTAATTTAAGTAAAATATATATACCATTTAGTACTACATGTGACGTCGTATACAACATTCTAATAAAATTGCCATCATTCATTATATTATTTTTTATCGGTTCGCAAAAGTATACGCAAGTTTCGTCATATTGGTCAAATCTAATTACAATATTCATTATAATAACTCTATAATATTAATGTATTCTTTTTAAGTTGTATATTAAAACGAATAATTTATGTAAAAAATGTAAAAAATGTAAAAATCGTTATTTATAAGTTTATAATTTAAATAAACAATATACAATACATATAACAAATATAATATGAAATTTTATGAAACTCATTTTGAAGAATATACAAGTGAAAACGCAAGGATAAATTTACATCCAAAGCTTAATAAATTATACGACAAATTTCCTATTAACATAAATGATTTAAAAAACTTAATTTTTTTTGGCCCAAGTGGTACAGGAAAATATACTCAAATGTTGAAGGCAATACAAAAATATAGTCCAACCGAATTAAAATATGAAAAAAAAATTAGTGTAACTTATAATAAACAACAATATTTTTTTAAAATCAGTGATATTCATTATGAAATCGATATGTCTCTCTTAGGTTGCAATTCAAAATTACTTTGGCATGAAATTTATCAACAAATTATAGACATTATATCGGCAAAAAAAGAAAAATCCGGTATTATAGTTTGTAAATATTTTCACGAAATACATAGTGAATTATTAGAAAACTTTTATAGTTATATGCAGAAAAATAATGCCATAACAATAGATTTGAAATTTGTTATCATTACAGAAGAGCTAACTTTTTTACCAGATAATATTTTAAATTGTTGTGAAATTATTAACATAGGAAGACCTACAAAAACATCCTATACAAAGTGCCTTAAAAATAAGTTGCCCAACAAATTAAAACTTGAAAATATTACAAACATTAAAGTATTACACCTTTATAATGAAGACTTAATGTTACAATATAAAATAATATGTAACAAAATTATAAATAATATAATTAATATAAATGAATTAGATTTTTTAAAATTTAGAGATACCCTTTACGATATATTTATATACAATTTAGACATTACAGACTGTATTTGGTATATTCTCTCTACACTTGTTGAACAAAAGAAAATTAAAAAAGAACAGTTGTCTAATGTTATGATAAAAACATATTGTTTCTTTCAATATTATAATAATAATTACAGACCGATTTATCATTTTGAAAATTATTTATTTTATTTATCTACGCAAATACATAACTTTTAGTTTATTTTCTCCAAGGCCATCTATTGCGACTGTTTGTATTTATTACATTGCGATTCTTAAAATTAAATCCTCTTATATAACTGCTAATTGGCACAGGAATGGTATTATTAGTTTGGGCAACAAAGAAAAAATTGTTATATGTTTTAGGAATGCCTCTAGTGTAAGTAATAGCACTTGTACGAATAGCCATTTATATTATTAAAATATAAAATAAAAATTACATATTTTAATACTTAAAGTTTATAATAAATTAAATTTAATGGACTTTAAAACCGCGACTGATATTCTAGAAATAAAAACGCACGAGATTAGTTATAATGATTTAACATTGGAATACTTAAAGAAAAAATATCATAAGTTAGCTTTGCTCAACCATCCAGATAAAAATGGTAACACGTCTGAATCAAATGAAAAATTTAAACAAATAAATGAAGCTTACAGTTACTTAAAGAGAGAAATTAAAAACATGAACCCATATGATTCTCATGAAGAAAATGACAATGAACAAGATAACGCGTCGTCTGTATATTTTGATGTATTAAATTTTTTTATGAAAAGTGTAATGGAAGGAAAATATAATGAATTTATATTAAAGATTGTTAACGAAATTGTTTTCACAAGTAAAAAAATATCACTTAAATTATTTGAAGATTTAGATAAAGATTCGGCTCTTAATGTTTATACCTTTCTCTCTAAACATCGTTTTATACTTCACTTAACAGAAGAAATTTTAGAAGAGGTTAGGCAAGTTGTCCTTCAAAAGTACGATAATGTTCAGATTTTTAAATTAAATCCCAGCATAAATGATTTGTTAAATAATAATTTATACAAATTATACGTTGATGATAAATTATATTTAGTTCCTTTATGGCATAATGAATGTTATTTTGATGGTTCTTGTGGTTCTGGTTCTTGTGGTTCTGGTTCTTGTGGTTCTGGTTCTTGTGGTTCTGGTTCTTGTGGTTCTGGTTCTTGTGGTTCTGAAATAATAGTAATATGTGAGCCTGAGCTAGAAGAATTTATACAGATTGACGATGAAAATAATATACATACTGAAATATTTGTTGACTTAAAAAATGATATTCCAGTATTGTTGAAAAATGATATGAACATAATTATAAAAATAGGTGATAGCGAATTTACAATATATCTCTCTAAATTAAACATAACAAAACAGCAGTATTATAGAATTAAAAACAAAGGTATATCAATAATAAAAAATGATATATGTGATATATCTGAGAAGGCAGACATAATTGTTAAAGTGAATATAATATAATATAACTTGAATTATAATTTATTTCATATAAAATACCTAAATATTTTATATGATACGAGTAGTGCGGGTTAAAATAAGTTTTTGAACTTGTAAATTGTAAAATAAAGAAAAAATATTTTTATTTTATTATTTTATTCTTTTTATTTTATTCTTTTTATTTTATTCTTTTTATTTTATTCTTTTTATTTTATTCTTTTTATTTTATTGTTCAGAGGTCTTCTTCTTTGTAATAACCTTCTTTTTCTTTGGCTCCTCAACTGGAACAGGAACTTCTACAACTGGAACAGGAACTGGAACTTCTACAACTGGAACTGGAACTTCTACAACTGGAACAGGAACTTCTGGAACTGGAACCGGAGCAACAGGTTTAGAAGGAGGTGGCAACTCGTATTCGTCGTCTGAATCTTCAACAATTGTGCTTGAAACCGCACCTTCGGGGTCAATGTCATCTTCTGGAGGAGGAAGAGTCTTCAACTTTTGAACATCAGAAGCCTTAGGCTTCAAGAAACAGGTTCCCTCTGCGATAGTTGACGACTTTGGCTTTTGAACGATTGCCTGCTTCAAATTCCACGTAATAGATACCTTACCATTTACAAACCATAAACCTCCACATTGTATCAAACAAATAACATGTGTCTTCGGCTTCAAGAAATCTAATGGTGTTACATGGACAGGACTTTTCCCCTTCAGAAACAAAGGCTCACCGTCTTCATCATAAATTTCTGACTGCCATACACCCTTCCAACATGGTACCTTAACGATTAGTGTAGGAGGTCTATTGTAATCCATTTCAACACCGCCCTTTTCTAGCTTCGGATGTCTAAGCATAATATTAAATTTCTCATCCATAACATCTGAGCTCTTAATTTCCTTCCCAAACCACTCCTTAGAATAAACCAACGCATCAGCCTTAATCTTGGATTCCAACTTGCGCATCGACTCTAGAAACGCATCACAATCAGCGTTAGGAAATTCATTGTTAGGAAATTGAAGCGACATTGTAAACTTTCCGGTAGGATTCTTTGCCTGGTCCAACCCTTCTTGCCCACCCCAAGTTAAAATTAATGGTGTGGATAAGGTAAGAGACTCTCTAAAATGTTTATTATATAAATTAACAACCTTGCCTCCAGCTGGATTAGCCTTTGGCGCGGAGTATGAAAACACAGAAGTGTCAATATTAGTACCGTCGATGATTGCGTTTGCCATTGTATTAGTATGATTTATATTATTGACTTATCTTTAAATCAATTTTTTTTTAAAATATAAATGTAATTATGGTCCAGTTGCGTGTTTTAAATCTTACGATACATGGTAAGCAACCTAATTTAAATTAATATAAAAAACAATTCAAAAAGAAAAATATATATTTATAACATATGGAACCAACTATTAAAAAAAATAAAAATACCGAAAGTGAAATCGAACACTATATGAATTGTATTACGAATAAATGCGAAAAAGGAATACAAATAGTTAAGAAACCTTCTAAAATAAATGATGATAAAATAAGTATTCCAACAATAAAAGATTATAATGAAATAACGAAATACAACTATAATGTTACACAGTTAAAAAGTTTTGCCAAACATTACAAACTAAAATTAAGCGGTAACAAAAGTGAATTATTAATAAGAGTGTTTTGTTATTTACATTTTTCATCATTTATAATTAAAATCCAAAAAAATTTTAGAAGATTTCTTGTTAAAAAATATAAAACTCTACATGGTCCTGCATCAATGAATAGAAAATTGTGTAATAATAGTTATGATTTTATAACTATGGAACCACTTGAAGAAATTAATTTTCATCAATTCTTAAGCTACAAAGATGAAGATGGTTTTATTTACGGGTTTGATATTACTTCTCTTCACAACTTATATTTTAAATGTTCTAAAGAAATGAAAAACCCATATAACCGCAATTTATTTCCCGAATCCGTTATTAAAGTTATTAAATCAATGTTGAGATTAAGCAAAATTTTAAAAATTCATATAAATTTACTTTTCGAAGATGATTCACAAAAAGTTTCAAGTGAAAAAGCAATTGAATTAAGAGCATTATCATTATTTCAAACAATAGACTCACTCGGGAACTATAGTAATGCCCAATGGTTTCTCTCTTTGAATAGAAATCAAACGATTAAATTTATTAGAGAGCTTTCCGACATTTGGAATTATAGAGCTCAATTATCGCAAGAAACTAAACGCAATATATGCCCGCCAAATGGAGACCCATTTAGGAATCTTAGCATGCAATATATACATACAGAAGGTAATATGTCTAATGTTAAAAAAGTTGTTTTAGAAGTTTTAGAAAAATTAGTAAATAGTGGTTCAGATAAAGATAGCAAATCTTTAGGCGCATATTATGTTCTAGGAGGATTAACTTTAGTAAATCAAGAGGCAGCTACATCGCTTCCTTGGCTTTTTCAGTCCGTAAGTTATTTTTGAATATATGTAGGACATAATTGAATGACCTATTACCATACTACCGTAACAATATATATTATTTGCGTTAAATCACTTAAAAAGTATTTATTTAGATATAGTATAATAAGATGCCTAAGAAATCTGCCACTAAAACTGCCGAGACTGAACAAGTCACCCCCGTTGTTGCCAATATTGATGCCGCCCCTGTTGTAGAAAAGAAGGTAAGAAAGGCTAAGACCGCGAAGACTGAAACTGTTACCTCTGTTGATGTTGCCTCCGTCGATACTCCCTCTGTTGTTGTCACCGTTGATGTTGTCCCTGTTGATGCTGAAGTTGATGCTCCCGTTGCCGAAAAGTCTGTTGAGTTTCTTGCCAAGCTTCAACAACTTGGAGTTCTTATCTCCTCTTTGAAGGCTGAATACCGCACTCTTGAGAAGCAATGGACTCGCGAACTCAAGTCCGCACAAAAGCAATCCTCTAAGCGCAAGCGCAAGGCTGGAAACCGTGCTCCTTCTGGTTTTGTCAAGCCCACTCGCATTTCCGATGAGCTCGCAAAGTTCCTTGAGAAGCCTTCTGGTTCTGAGATGGCACGCACTGAGGTCACACGCGATATTAACAAGTACATTCGCACACACAACCTCCAAGATAAGGAGAATGGTCGCAAGATTAACCCTGATACCAAGCTTGCCGCCCTTCTTAAGCTTAAGAAGACCGATGAGCTCACTTATTTCAACCTCCAACGTTACATGAGTCCTCACTTTGCCAAGGCATCTAAGGATGTTACTGTCGCTTAAAAAAATAAAAACCAAAAACCAATTAACCAAATATAAATATAAGTATAAGTATAAGTATAAGTATCAGTTTATAAAAATATTTTAAATTTAGAAAAGCGCATTATTTTTAATTAAAATTTATTAAAAATAATTTAGATTTTTAAAATAACATATTCAATAATATATATGAAACACATTTCTTTGAAAGGTGGTGTTATTTTAACAAATAACTGGATAAGTAGACCAGAAGAAGCCATTTATTATTTTATAGAAAATTCTAGTGTTTGTCAAATATTAACAGACAAGTCGATTAGTTGTTTTACATATTTATTTACATTAAAGCCCGGTCTTGAATCACCATATACTACAGTGAGGAGTACAAATTTAAATAAGCCTGTAACTCAAATACTTTTTAAAGTGGGTCTTCTTAGTCTGGAAACGGATAAAACAACTTATTTAACAAACCAAATTAAACGAACTGGGTTTGACGCAAGAGCAGATTTTGAATGTGGAACTAAAAAATCCCTAGAAGATGAAGTAAAGATTCAATGTATCGCGTTCAAAAAAACTTTTGTTAGTGAAGACAGTCCATTAGAACCTATTTGTCCTGGTATTATTTCTTATTCTTCAAACATAACTCCTCAAAATAAAATTAGAATATATAACGCAACAACTAGAATACTTAAAGAAAGGATAAACAGCGTAACAATAAACAAAGCGAAACGCAGATACACCGATTTAGAGGCTACAAAAAGTTTATTTACTCAGAAGAATAATATAACTTTAATTGTAATGGAATTTATGGAAGGTTATGACGTACTAAGCAATTTTGCGGATAAACCAAAGTACGGTTATTACAAAGCAATGCATCTTTATGAATTGCAACGACTAAAAAACATAGGTATTATGCATAAAGACGCACATAAAAGTAACGTAATGATAAATCCGAATTATCCATATTTTACAACCGTCCAAAATGATAACTATTACGGAAGAGCTTTAATTATTGATTTTGGGAGAGCTGAATTATTTGATACATTGAGATTTAACCCACCTTTTGTTGGAAAAATTGGGCGCGATATCAATATTGAACCTTTAAATCCTGTATTGTATAACATTTTTAACACAATGCGAGCCGCTATGTCCGCGAATTTAATTTTCGACTTAGACGATGAGCAAAGAAGAATAATAAACAATTCTGTTACACAACATAATGTAGAAATGAACTTAATAACTTATAACAATATAAATTCATCACAGTTTATCGCTGCCCAAAATGCCATTAAACAAGAACAAGAACAAAAATTTATACAAGCTCAAAAGAGGCAACGAGTACCCATATTAAAACCAGAACCAATAAAACCAGAACCCATATTAAAACCAGAACCAATAAAACCAGAACCAATAATAAATCAAGAACCAATAATACAAGAACCAATTCTAACTACAGACCAATTTATTCAAATGATAAATAAAGAAAAGGATAAAGTAGATAAACTTTACGCTCAAAAAAATGCAGAAGCTGAAAGATTAGAAGCTAGATGGAGAGAAATCCCAAAACAGGAACCACTAAAACAAGAACAACCACTAAAACAAGAACAACCTCTAGAATCAGAATCAGAAATAGATACAGAAATAGATACAGAAGAACCAAAAAAAGAATCAGAATCTAGTTCAGAATCAGAATCAGAAACAGGCTCCCCTCTAGAATCAGAATCAGAATCTCTTCCTGTTACTGAATCAAGTTCACCTTCAAGTTCAGAATCAGAATCAGGCTCACCTCTAGAATCATCAACGGAAGAAGGGAAGATAAGTCCAATAGATTCAGAAATAAAAAAAACAAATATTGGGTATATGTTTTGGTACGGTTCTTCAGGAGGTTATCCAACTGAAAGTCCAGCATTTAACGATTTTAATATGTGGAATTGGATAAATATATTTGGTTTCTTCAAATTCAATGTTCAAAAGCCAAAACCACAAGAAGCATCACCAGAAGAAGAAAAAGAAGAACCAACAGAAGAAAAAGAAGAACCACGACAAAGACAACAAGAACCACGACAAAGACAACAAGAACCAACAGAAGAAAAAGAAGAACCACCTAGAAGACCCCCTCCACAAGGTAATTCATATTTTGGAGGACCACCAAGAAGACCTCCTTCGCAACAAAGAAATCCATTTTTTGGGTTTCCACAACCAGAACAAAACCGTCAAGAACAACAAAACCCGCAAGAACAACAAAACGCTCAAGAACAACAAACCGCTTCACAAAATTGTCCATCGTTTTATGTCGTTGTTCCTACTTGTATAAATAAAACAGATTATAGAAATTTATTATTAAAATTACATCCTGATAAAAATACCGGGTGTATAACAGAATCGACAGAAAAGTTTAAAGCTCTTTCAAATAATAAAGAAAAACAAGGCGGTATAGACGATGAATCATATAATGCGTGTCTACAACAAAACCCGACGGCTGCGGCAGAAGCCGCTCAGGCTAAACAAGCACAAGAAGCCGCTGAAGCCTCTGCTGCTCAAAGATATAAACAACAAGCACGCGAGGAAGAGCAAAAATATTTTGAAGAACAACAGGCAAGACAACGAGAAAGACAAAGACAAAGACAACGACAGCAAGAAAAAGAAGAAGTAGTAGTAGAAGAACCACAAGAAGTAGTAGAAGAACCACAAGAAGTAGAAGAAGAAGAACCAACACTAGTAGAAGAACCAGAACAAAAAGAAGAATTACCACAACAAGAAGGAAATACCGCACCAAACTATGGTTTCCATCCAGGACAAAGGCAACCAGTTCAAAAACAAAGACAACCAGTTCAAAAACAAAGGCAACCAGCACAAAGACAAAGACAACCAATATATAATAACGACATGATGGAAATACAAGAAGATGATTTTGATTCTGATAACATGATGGAAATACAAGAAGATGATGTTGATTATGCCGACATGATGGAACTACAGGAAGACGCGTCTGATATTCAAAGAAGATATGATGAAATGAATAGACAAATGGTAATAAATATTCATGAAACATTTAATCAAATAATTGTCATATATACTCAAATACAATATATAGAAACGAATTTATATCAAATATTAATTACTCAACAAGTAATAAGTAATGATGAAATACGAAATGCCGAACAAGTTGTATCCAATTATAGAACAATAATTGATGAATTAAAAGTAACCTCGGAACTACAGATTGACGAGTTAAGAACAAACTTATTGTTTATTAATAATGAGTTAGTTATTAATGCCATAATAAATAATGAATTCGCAATAAACCTAATTGTTATAGAAGGATATATTCGTTCTACTTTTATTCTAGAAAATAATATTAAACATGAAATAAATAGAAGAGCTCAAATAAACAGTACATATAATACTGGTTTTGTATTTTTTGGTATACCACAAAATGGTGAACAAAGAGGTGGAAATTATGAAACGGTCAAAACTATTGATGACCAATTAACTATATTTGATGAGTATATACCAGTGTTTGGTATTAAATATGAAATAGCTACATTACCGCCGCAAGAGTTCCTGAAAAAATATAATATGGATAAAATTAATATTGAAAATAACAATATAAATAACGAAGTTTTTAATACCAATTTGAAAAATATATTGTCCGACCCTTATGAAATAAAAGATGGCGATGATGATTACGAGGAGGTTGCAGGAGGTAAAAAAAATAATAAAACAAGAAAAACTAATAAAACGAGAAAACCGAATAAAACGAGAAAACCGAATAAAACGAGAAAACCGAATAAAACGAGAAACCCTAATAATAAAACAAGAAAAA
>Ga0209443_1001181_pt1 | contig 16782 bp, 18 predicted proteins | sample LauGreBMM110DCMD_2_FD_187571 | JGI IMG/M metagenome (GOLD analysis project Ga0209443, IMG submission 187571) | Freshwater lake microbial communities from Lake Michigan, USA - Su13.BD.MM110.DCMD (SPAdes) (version 2) | ecosystem: Environmental > Aquatic > Freshwater > Lake | place: Lake Michigan... | reverse complement strand
TTTCGCGAAGTAATAATTGTAAGCTGTTTTTGCATCTAATCCGATTGAAGATGCATAATTTATAAAGAAATGTAGTATGTCTACCCATTCCATATAAAGTTCTTTTTTGTCCTCTTCTGATAGGTCACTGACTTTCATAGTTTCATATTTTGAAAAGTCTTTTTTCCAGTATTTCCAAACTGCATTTCCACTACCATCTTTAATACCTCCAAGGGCATCAGTCATCTCGTGAATTTCATCAACTACTGCATGCGTATTAACATGCCAAAAGTTCATAATATCTCTGATTGACATTGCTTCAAAATTGAAACCATACGTCTGCTCTTGCATTTTCTTTTGGTTTTCCATAATATCTGCCAAGTGAGTGGTAGAATTTGAATAGAAGTCATGAACTTCCAAGTCTTTACATTGATTGTCTATATTTGCCATAAGTTTTTATATAATAGTTTTATAGGTAATTTTGAAACTGTTTAAAATAAACATGAACTTTTAAATGATACGTTTTCAACATCATCAGATTCACCAATTTGTTCTTTTGAAATTGGAGCATTTGCACGGTTTAGGGCCATCTTTTTACTATCTCTAAGTCTTAGAAATACACCAAATTGGCAGCAACTAATTTCTGTACCAAATGTTGTAAACCTTCCGGTCTCTGTGATTGTTTCTAAATAGTCAAGATTCTCTCCAGTAAAATCAAAGAATTCATGTTGAGTGTCCCGGATTTGTCTGATGACTTTAGCTCCAACATCAGATGAAATTGAAAAACCTAAGTCTTCATAGAACCAGTTGATTGTAGTCATCGCTCCAACTCCAGGTGCAACAAAGTCATCGTCTTCGTTAAGATTTCCAGATAGACTATTTGGTCGCAATAGATCAGGAGTCCCAATTTCAGGCATTCGGGCAAGGTTGGTACTAAAGTGATATCCATAATAGTTTCCAATTCCTCGATGCGATGTTAAAAAGTCAAACGATTCTTCCATTGTCGGCTTCTTAGCATAAAATTCTGCAAAACGAGGACCTAGTAAGGTAAACCAAAAAAACATATCGCTTGTTCGACTCTGTCTGGTTGGATCCGGTTCGGCATTAATTAATACATCATAAGGAGTTTTAAGAACTCGGGCATGGTTTCTCGATTCGGTCTGCAAACTTGTTCGTAATTCTGTAGTACCATAAATCTTTTCTCCACGTCTCCTTGCATTCTCCATATTAACCATGCACTGCAGAACATACTTCTCATCATTAACTAATCGGTCATATTTAACAAACGGATATCCAGTGTCGTGTGTTAATAGACTAATTGTGTTTGACGGTCCATAGAATTTTACAATTGCTGCATTAATTAGTCGGTCTTCAAAGGTGCATTCTGGATTGTAGAACACATTTTCATTTAACCAAATAATCTCATCATGAAACGAACGATTTGGGTGGAAGTATGGAACTGATCGTCCCTCTACAATAAATCCATGCCCAAATTTGTCCTCTCCAGTACCTTCACGATGTCTAAAAGTATCAAAAGTACAGGTTTTTGCAAAACGAACTTCATATTCTCTTCGATTCATTTCATGAATAAAATCTCGAAGTAATTGCTTTTTTTCTGATGGTATTAAATCCAACATCGCTTGAGAATCCATCTCAAGCAGTTTTTTATTTGAAGTCATTTTTATATTTTATTTTTTAAAGTATCATTAAATTCTTTAAATATTCTTTTTAATTCTTGTTTTTGTTTAAGTATTAAATCTTCTGAATATAAACTTACTAATTTTTTAACATCTTCTCGAGATTCAACATATAATATACTTCTAAGTTTAGTATCTTTTATTAACTCTTTATTTGGGTCATATTCTATTGGTATTGCAGCTAGACAGTTAGAAGCTAGTGTTTCATAAAATCTAAAAGTAGTTGTATTACCCTGATGTTCTTCATCTGCAATTATAATACTCACTTTAGATTCATCAATAACATTTAGCATTTCGGTATGCTTTAAAGGTAGAATTTGAGTAGCGTTTATTTTTTTAGATTTATATCCAATTAAAATATTATTGCCATCATGTGGCATATACTTTTGCAATATTTGTTCTCTATAAGATTTTCTATTTCTACCAAAATAAACAACATCCCATTTTTTATTATTTTCAATTTCAAATAATGCAGCGTTTGGACTATTTATTTTATTTTGAAATAGGTCTTTAAACATATACTTAAAAAAATCAAAGTATATTATTTTATTAGGGTCTCCTTCCCATCCATTGAATTGTTTAATGTCTTTTCCGGGAAATAATTGTATTGAATCTTTTATAAGATTATCCCACGTCTTAACATGCTCTTGACAAAGATTAAATCTTTCTAAAGCTTTAGCTGGATTAATAGGTGGTAAATGAGGATCTGCGACTATATTATAAATCTGAACCTTTGCATTAGAAATACCCTCTACGCAAGAAATCATGTGGGATTTAATTCCTCCTCCAAAAAAGTTAGCCCCGGATAGTTGAATGAATATTCCATCATATTCTTTCCATTCTGCTAGAGAAGCATCAATATAGAAGTCTTGGTCTTTGTTTGATCTGTTTTTTTGGCCTATTACATGGACTTCATGTCCTGCTTCAATTAGCGCCTTTCTAACATAATAGACTTCTAGTCCATTTGCTCTTTCTCTATGATGAGATGTATTTATAAAAAACGAAAGTATCCCAAATTTCATCCTATTTTTGTACTAATTTAGACACAATGTTAACCAATTCAACTTCAGGACAGTTTTCTTGAATGATTTGATATTGTATAGGGTCATCTTCAAAAAACCTGGAAACAATAACACCTTCACCTTTTAAACGGTTGATTGTATGTGCTTTATGATGTCCAGAATGTCTTCTTGCCGCAACGGTATGGTTTCCACGTTCCTCAAGAGTCATTGGATTAAAATACACCTTGCATTTAATTCCTCTCTCTTTAAGAATTGCTCGAACTTCATCTTTTTCGTCAATGCATCTCCCAGTAATAACAAAATCTGTTGTTGCTCTTGGAGTTATTCCAATTGAAATTACTCCGTCAAAATCGTATCCGTAGATATCGGTTGGTTTTTTGGTTTTAAATATATTTAACATGCTTAAAGTTTTGATAAAAAAAGGGAGAGTTATTTCTCTCCCTTTAGGTTAATGTAATTTTTAGACTTATTTTGTTTTAGCAACTAACTGTTTTCTTGTAGAATCTGTTAGGCGTCTTGCTGCCAATTCAGTACACTCATAAACAGCATCAGCAAACATCATCTGGTCTGGTGGGGTTTTTTGTGTAAATGCTGAAGGACCTCTTAAGGCTCCTACAACTCCTAATTCTCTTGCAACTCTTAAGTAACGAACTGCGTCAATTACAACTCCTGCAGAGTTTGGAGAGTCTTGTACACTTAATTGAGCATCAAAAAGAACTGGTGCTCCACCGAATCCTGTAAGTTCTAAACGGAAGTTAGCAACTTTATTATCACCATAGAATGCGATATACTCAGAAGGACCTGCATGTAAGAATGAATCTTCAGTTGAGATTCCTCGGATTTCGTTTTGAGCACGAATAACATTTTCTTTAGAAATCTTTTTAGATGCTAGACGAGATTTGTCTTCCATGTTTAAGAAATCTGTGTTACCTCCAACATTTCTTTGGATGTGGGCTTTTACATGATGTCCTCTTTCAAAGGCAAGTTCTTGTAACATTTGAGAAAGAATACTTGCTCCAAATTGAGAACGCATGTCATCTCCAATAATTGGAATACCTGCATCGATGAATCTTTGCTCCCAAGCCGGGTCAGATGCAATAAAAACTGGAATGCAGTTTACTAGTGAGATTCCTGTTTCAAGACAAATTTCAGCCCAGAATTCAGTTGTTTTTTGAGAACCTACTGGTAAGTAGTTAATTAATACCTCAACTCCATGGTCTTTTAATTTGGCAATGATTGAATCTTTCCACTCACGTGATTTTTTTGGTGTCCAATCAGTGCGATTCATGTCTGTAGAATTTCTTAGTTTTTCGTCAACTAAGAAACGATTTTGCTCTGGATAATTATCCATAAGAGCTGCATAACCATCAATAACAGGTGATTCGTAAACTGGTGCTTTACTAGTAATAACATCAACGATGTCATAAGCACAGTTTGGTTTTTGTTTTAGGGCATATCCTAATGTTTGATTAACTTTACGTTCATCAATTTCAAAGGCACATACAAATTCAATATTTTCTGCTTTGTAACCTCCAATATCGGACTTCATCATTCCGGTAATATCATTTGGATTTTCTGTGTAATATTGTACACCTTCAACCAAAGATTTAGCGCAATTTCCAGTTCCAATAATTCCTACTTTAATTTTGTTCATTGTTTTAAAATTTAATTTATAATTTTTATACTTGTTTTATTTAAAAAGTTTCAAAAAAGAGTATTGATAGTCTTCTTTAAGACAACATTTTTCTCGGACGTCTCGAAATCATATTGGTAAAACTCTCTAGATAGGTGAACAGAACCTGGCTTTTCCATGTAGGTATCGGCGAAATATTGTGGGTCTGCTGAGTACCAGTGAATTGGCCATTCGATTACGTTCATATTATATATAGCCGAGAGTTTGTCAACCTCTTCGTTAAATATCTCCATTAATTGAGTCCTTTCTCGTTGAGTTCCAATAAATGGAGTCCCTTTATGATAGCCAGTTTTTGGAATTCTGCGACCTTCAAATTCAATAGGCAATAATTTTACAATAGTATTCTTTTGAATTCCTAAAGATTTAAGGTGTTCAAAGTAGTTTGCTACTAGACTTTTAACTGCTTCAACTGGTTTTTCTTGTCGACATAAGTGATGACGAACATCGATGTTTCCAAAGTAAGTAATCAAGTGCTCAGTTCCTTCAGGAATATATGAGGCCATTCCTTCTTTCAGGACGCCGAACAGGGTTTTACCATCATTTCGACTGATATTTGCACCAGGGTGGTACACTGAAACTGAATGAGAATCTCCTAATACAAAAGTCTTAGAGTCTAATTTCAATTCAATAGTTTGGGTTTCTTTACTCTTCTTTGTAAGTGTTTCAACATCAAGAGATGCCCATAGAGGTGAACATGATTTCATTCGACTTTGTGCGAATGCTCCAACATCTGGCATTTCTCGATTCAAACAATAGATTTGTCCATTAAAATCTAAGAATCTTTTAATTCTCTCCGCTGGTTCATCAGTGGCTCCACCAAATAGATTATAAGACCCTTGAAATTCCATTGGAAGCGCTACTAACCAAACATCATATTGGTGAATATCTTCTGACTTTGTAAGTACTTCAACATCCAATCCAAGATACCTCAATTGATTAGCTAGGAGAAAGGCCCATGCACTTTTGTGGCTGGCCTTCTTTGAGCTATAAGTAGTTACGACATCGTCAATTGCGATCTTCTTGCCCTTTAATGAATCTAAAACTGCGTAAATATTAACCATTGAATGCATCATCGATATCGTTCTTGTTTTCTTCAATATAGTTGTCTAATCCTTGGATATATGCAACTGCATCTAATAAGTTATCACGCTTGTGATTGTAAGATTCTCTTGAGAATTTAAGTGCAACTAGTGCTTTAAACATGTGTTCACCTGTAACTTCAAGTCCGGTCATACCTTTAAAAATCATTGCAGCTCTGTCCATACCTTCTGAGAAAGGACCATAATTTCTGTCTGCTTCTTCGGAACGGTTATTAACAATTCCACTTGCTTCGTCTAAAATATTCATAGTTTGTGTTTAAGTATTATATGTTATATATTGGTTTTGTTTTTTATGCACTTATTAAAGACCAGTTTCCATTTCAAACTGACGTTTTTCATGGCCATGCTCACTATAAACATTACAGTTTAAGTATGCACCAGATTTTGAATAGTCTCCAATATATGAAGTCGATGTACGAACCTCTGATGGGTTAATATTAAAACAAAAATCATACTCTTCTTGAGTCAAGTATGTTTGGTTATTCATAATTTGATTGTAACGTTCTTGTGTTGAAATTGAAGTCATAATATGTTTGTTTAAATTAGATATGTAAATATAATACAAAAAATCGACATAAAAAAATCCTGACTAAAAAAGTTATTAACAATTTTGTCAGGATTAAATTATTACGGGATCGTTTTTCGTGATTTTCTTCCCGGCGGAATAACCCATTTTATAGTCTTCGGCTTTGATGTTCGCGAGCGTCTACTAAACTTCGACCCATCCTACTTATCACCTATTGGGGTGGTGTGACTTGTGATCCATTTTTTATCCTGGTTAAACTTCCATTTGCCTGTTATACTTGATGCAATCTCTGTAATACGTCTGGCTATCATAGCTGTGTTTGTACTTTTTGCTGTACCGATCCACCTGGTTCCAATGTTTGCGTAGTTTATAATTGCTTGTATCGTTTGCTGTAAGGAACCAATTTATTGTATATATCTTTAAACAACTGGAGCGTATCTCTCACTCAAAATTGTTTTATCCATGATTTGTTGTGGAGATTCAATATCTCCTCCAAGTAGGCTTGTCATAATTGCTGGAGAGAATCCTGAAACCAGTGCAGTTCCTTTAGCATCAAATGCAACTGGTACTCCTCCGTTTCGGGATTGAATATTCCAGTAAACAATTTGAGGTACCTTGTAACCTGCATCGGCATACATTTGCTCAATCATTTGCTGAGCAGTTGGATTCCAACTAGTTGCTTTAAATCTAGTACTATAACCGCCAGAAGAAACTGCTGCATTAAATTCCATATCCGATAGGATTAAGATTTTGTTTGGCATTTTATCTTGCGATAATTTGTGCTTAGTGGCCTGATCTAGGATCAGTTTGAAGGTCGCCTCAAGATCTGTTGACATTCCCCAATCAGAGTCTGACATCTGTGTGTAGCGATCATTCAATGAACCACTTAATACTTGTAACTGTGGTTTACTTGAGAATGTAATAAATGCATCTTTGAAAGGACCTTCATTTCTTTCAGAAATATAGAGACCTAAAGAGATTGCAACATTCATACAAGTTACAGTTTTACTTCCACCAGCCGAGCTTGACATAGAACCTGAAACGTCTACTACTGGTAAAATCATATCATTTGCACCTTCCAAATAGTTTGGCAAGGCTTTCCATTGTTCGTTTGCTACGGTTGCATTTCCACGTTGTAACGATGTAATAACGTCATAAGGATAAACTGCACCTGCATTAATCTTAGCCTCACCTTTTACAAGGGAAGCAATGTACGCTGAATAACTTTCGTATGCATTTTTACCAAAGGCTTTTTGGTAACGTGCAGAAGCTACTGATGGTAATTTACCGAAGTCAATAGAATTCCAGTCTTTAGCACACATTTTAGTTTCAACAACACTTGTTAAACCTACAAGAGATTTTCTGTATTGTTTTGGGGACATTCCAGTAAATTTACGTAACTTTTCAGCGATTGGTCCTTTACGTGGCATCCATTTTGCACATAAACCATTTTCGTTGATTAAAGCATCTGAAATTAAGGTGAATGCTTGCTTTTCAAGATACGTTCCCGTTAAGACTAATAAATCATCCCAACGACCGTACTCTGGGATCAGTTTTAAATTAAGTCTAAGAACCAAGTCATGGTTTTCAGCTAGGTAAGCGATAATGTCTTTAAAAACTTGACGTTCTCCAGCTCCACCTCGAACATCTCTAGCCCAAAAAAGAAGTTTCATAGCGCGCTTTGGGTCTTCATTAAATGCTTTAGAGAAAGTAGCAATCAAACGTTGCTTGTCCTGTCCTCTCATAGCTCCAATGTTAAAGAAAAGGTCAACGCAAGCATTCAATGATGTCGAATTTGTCGCCATTCCATTTTCAGTTACTACATCTTCTTGTCTTAATGCGTCTATAAATTCCATTTTGTTTATTTTTAAGTTCTTAATTTATACTCAGTATCTTTGGTTTGTTTCAAAATAATTTGTTTTTTTAAAATTATTCTTAACCAATACAGATTTACAATCCATTCTAGTTCCTCTGCTTCAATATTGTCTTCGAGAGCAGTAATCATTATGAATGTATCGATCATCTGTTTGGCTGATTCTAGTTGCTTCAGAGTTGTACATGATTCGATAGTCGAATGGATTTTTTCAGTGGCCAAATTTGACCATCTTTCAAAATTGTCTGGTTTAAAAAAATATTGCATCATTGTTAAATTAAAAAAACCTCAGTAGTTATACTGAGGTTTTAAATATTGTTTCAATTCTTTATTAATATTCAAATGGTGGAGTTTGATATTCATTTTTATTAACAGCAAACCAATTTCTACCAACTAAATAATACCACCATCCTCTGGAAGAATCAATAACAGGGTACTCTCCTTTAATAGTATATTTTTTAAATCCTCCTCTAGAAAGGAATTTAGTTACTGGAGTTCCGTCCGGCCATTTTTTATCAGTTGATTGTGCATTTATCGATGTTCCATCAAATTTAGCTAAAACAATTTTAGCATTAAATCCGTCTTGTTGTTCTTCTGCAGCAAATACTTCAATAGGTTCTTTTCCTTCATTTAATGATTCTAGTATTTTGCCATTCTTTTCAATTTCATGAATTGTTTCAGGCATAGAAGTGATTCTTACTCCAATATCGCCGGACCACTTGTAATTGCGATTTTGTTTTAATGAAGTATGATTTGCAAATATTCCACCTGGTAAATTTGTAATAATAGTTCCTTTTGGCAAGATAACATTAACATAGTCTCCTATTTTTGCATTTTTAACATCTTTCTTTAATTCGTACTTTTTATTATCTAATAATGTAATAGTTCTACCACTATTTCCGGAAATTGTTTGTAGACTTGCTTCATTTATAAACTCTTCAAAAGATTTAAACTTTTTTAAGAACTCTTTGCGTCTCTTTTTTTCTTCTTCCTCTTCCTCTTTTGCATCTCCTCTTCCTTTTGGAACGTCTCCAGAACCTACTCCAGTTGGTGAAGGTAGGGCAGTTGCTCCCATTCCTCCAATACTATCAGGAGAAACCATTTCTTCAAGTTCATGATAACTATCGTTTGCCTGCTTAATAAAATTGTAGGACTGTGAAATATGGTCTTGTACCCATCCCGGAAGGTCCTTTTCCTCTCTTCCAATTTTTTGAAGTAGCTCTCCAACTGCTTTTGAAATTGCGTTAAGTTGACTCATTGCCATTCCAACCTCATGGTCTTCACCTTCTTTAACATAGTCAGGTAGTCCTTCATGTTTTGTACTTGCAAAATCTTTCAATTGTTGAAGTGTCATAGAATCTGCAAGGTCTTTAACCTCTTGACTTGCGTCTTTAGGGTCCATATCTCCTTTTTTAAGAGAGTATGCCATACCCATTAGTTGTTGTTGTGCTTTACTTGTACTTGGCATGATTTTAATTTATTTTTATTATATATCACACTCTTAATTGGGGATCTTTTCTTGACCAGCCAAAGAAATCAAAGATTGAATTTTCAGAGTCTCCGGCAACTTTATTTCCCGTTGTAGTGCAAAATAGGCCATATTCGTTAAGTTTATATCCCATTGCTTTTACTTTGGTTCTTTTGCGAATATTATAAAAAACAGGCCCAGTGGTTTGGTATAGACATGCGCCAAAAGAATCGATATTGGTTATAAATATATTGATTGGTCTATCTTTATAGATTCCAAATACTTTTTTAGTACCACCATAATCATAATCAATTATACTTTTAATCTCTACTAAAAAATTATCAATGTCTTTAGGTATAATAACAATGTCAATATCTCCAACCTCTTCCGCACTTCTACGAATAGAACCACTAATTTCTATAGAATCACACATGTGTTCTATTTCATGGATTAATTGGTGTGCAACAATTTTCGCATCAACTAGGCCCGTCTTTTCAAAATTATTTTTGGCTGTTTTCTTTTTCATATTTTTGCTTTTACTTTAATCCAATCTCTTTCGATGTTTGATATGTTTTCTCCATATCTCCAAACGCTATCTTTTAATTTTAGTACAATACCCTCTCTACCTAGAGATAACGCATTTTGTAGAATAGAATTAACATCATCAAATGTTTTTGCTACTTCATGCTTAACCTCGATTCCAAAATCATTTTTTAATATTTTTAACCTTTCAATTAGGTTTAAGCTCGGTTGGGATGGAATAAAAATATCAAAAATCTTAATTTCATAATCTCCACTTTTAATAGCACCTTTAACTTGGTATTCTATTTCCTCTGATTTGCTAATAATTTCACCATCTAATTGATAGTTATAAGATTGTTTAGGAAAATGGGTTTGAATGTCAATCTTCTTTTTTGTTCTAGTAAAACATTCTCCGTTTTGGTTGATACATATTCTCCATCCTCTCCACTTCCATTGCACTAGATAATTTTCTAATGGAATTGATTTAAAGAATATTGTACCAGGCTTAGGCGGATAAAAGAACATCTTCGTAGAAATTTTCGTGTCTAGCAGTGTCTCTCATCTTAACATACACTTTATAAACCTTGTCATTTGCGTTTATTTTATCACCTAATGCAAGTAACTCTTCATTGATGTGTTGTTTAAGTTTAGCCAATCCTAAAGGACCTACGCTATTGATAATTCTATTTTCACTTTTAAAGTGGCTTGAAGATTCGTGAATTTTGTCGCCATCTCGGGTACAGCATACAATACCATCAACACCTTCTATGGATCCGGCAGGTAGGATAAACGCGGGAAATCCGGCAAAAGGAATAGATTCTACAAGGTCGATGTTAGGATTATCGACAACACTATTTTTGTTTTTAAATCCCATTTTAGCAGCTGCAAAAAATGCTGCTCTACCTTGTGCAAGTGAGGCTGCTTCATTGTCATCATAACCTAGAATTTTGGCAGCTTCAAAATAAACTAGTGAACATAAAGGAAATCGATTAAATTTGTACATAATATTTCTTTGTTAAAATTAGATATGTAAATATAATCAAAAAAACCCAGATTAAAAAATCTGGGTTGTTAAAGTTTTGTTAAAGTTTTGTTATGCTAAATATTGTTTTTCATCGCCTAACTTTGAATTTTTTAGGGCTGATGAAAACATGTCAGTATATTTTAATCCATCTAAATCTTTCATTCTTTTGGCAATAAATGTTGCAACGTCTGCTCCGTCTTTTGCAACGTTCTTTCCTAAGTAGTGAATTGCATTTCTTAAATCTGTTAAATCTTTAATAGGAAACCTACCACCTGGCATCGCTTCTCCATTTTTTTCTAATTCTTTTCTCTCTTGTGAAGTATACTTTTTTTCGTATAATTCATAAGATTCATAAATCATTGATTCATTTAAAAATTCTTCGTATAGTTTAATATGTTTCATCTTATTTTTGATCTATTTGCATAATTTCAGAACCTCTGATTTCAACATTATTTTCTCCAATTTCGGCATCATATCCACCATAAATATCTTCTCCACCTGCAATTGCAGTGTTTAACATACCTCCTAATTTTTTAGAATATTTACTGCCATCAGCGTCATCCATAAAACCGACGTTAATTACAAAGTCTCCAGGAATTCTAATATAAAGTGGACCTCCATCTCTATTTAATCCATTAATAGTATCTGGCTCCCATGAAAGGTTTAATCCTTGAACATGAACATAAACAACTTGGTCCATGTCTCTTACTGCCTTTTCAACTTCAGCTAGAATCATTTTTTGGGCATCTTTTCCAAAATCCCACCATGCTCCATTAACTTCTTCTAAAGTATCTGCCGCGTCTCCTTCAAAAGAGACTCTTTCAATTTCTTTTTTAAAAGCCTGCATAACTTTACCAATAATACCTTTAGAGGCATACGGCCCAGTCATTCTGTAGACTTTCTCATTTAAAAATTCTTCGTATAGTTTAATATGTTTCATATTGTATATCTTATTATTTATTATGAATAGGCTTCGATGTCCCATTGAATTCTATCTAATGGTTTTTCGCCGTACGCTACATTTCTCTTAACCCAATCAATAAGACCTGGTTCAAACTTGGCATTTTGGGCCATATCATACGCGTGGTCTGCACCACCATCTCCTGACATGTCTTTAATCCATTTGTCATATTCCTTTTGGTTCCATTTTTTAGGCTTAGAATGTGGTCCATTACCTGCTGTAGAAAATGCGGCCATCGATGAACTTGGAATAAATACATCAGTAAGACCTGAGGTACCTGACTTACCATTGTCGTATCCAATCTTTTTTCTGAATTTAACTAGGGCATAATCAGCAGCCTCGATTTGACTAGTGCGTGACATTGCTCCAGTTTTCTTACCGTATGCCTTTTTAAGTTGCTCTTGTTTATCAGGATCAGTTTCAAAGTGGATTTCTTTAATGCTATCAGTTCCCCAATCCTCATTTAAGGATTCATTAACAAAACTTTCAAATGTAGGTATGTGTTTCATAATTATCTTTGTTTTCCTATTGTTACTTGTCCCATTTGAATAGCCTTTTCAATTTGATCGTATAAATCTTGGGCATTTTTAATATCTTTTGTAGGAATCTCAAATTCTCCTTTTTTGCAAAGAAGAACGTAATACTCACCGTTGTTAGTTATATTAAAATACTCATCTCCTGTCATAAAAGGAATTTTCTTTCCTCTAACAGAACCAGACCCTATTTCAATTGTTCCTTTAGAAGAATTTAATAGTTTAGCCACTTTGTCAAGTATTTTATCATCCGTAGTTTTAACTCCCTCTGGATATTCTATCTTTTCATTAACAAACTGTTCGAATAGTTTAATATGTTTCATCTTACCAAGCGTAATTTTTAGCGTCTACTTTCTTAACGTAATCAACGATTGTTTTAGAACTTTCTTTTAATCTACCTTCATAGAATTTTCCGCTATAACCTGTTGCAACTTCTTTTTCAGCATCAACTACATATCCAACGTATCTGTTATATTCATCAAGGATATTTCTCATTAAATTAGAAGCATCGCTCATTTTGATTTCTCTACCTTTAGGGTCTATTCCAACAATAAGTTCTCCATATCTTCCTTTTTCACCTTTAGAAAGTGCATCTTTAATTTGAGTAGCAAGAGTATCGATAGCTCCCAATACAATTGAATCCATCGGCATTTCCGAAGCCTTTTGAGCTAATATTTGGTTATAACGTGCTTTGTTTTCCATTTTAAAGTCTTTATCACTTTTAAATGCAGTAGCTCCGCGTTTATCTTCAGCTCTTTGGAATTGAAGTGATGTTGTAGAATATCTTGCTTTAAGAACATCTAAGTCAATAACGTAAACGATATCTGCTAATTCAGCTACTTTAGTAAGAGAGGTAATTCCTGAACCATCGTATCTTTTAGAGTCTCTTTTATCAAAACCTGCTGCATCTTCTCTAGTTTTTGTAATTTTTAAAGTTTCTGCTCTCGAGTAGCTTTGATACGAAGTTGAGTACCATTCATTACTTCCGTTAGTTATTGCTAATAAGGTATTTGATTGGATAATTCCATTATTGTAAGTGCTCGGGATACTACCTTCGATATATGGATTTTCTTTTTGGTTAGTTACTATATAGAAGTAAACACCATTAGCTCTTTTTTCTTTACGGGCAGTTTGAGGGTCCATTTCAATAATGTCATAATCTTCAATTTTGTCGATTGCTAGTTTTGAAAAGTTGTAGAATGCTCCTGCAAGGTCTTTAGTGCCGGCACTTCCTACTGAGAAAAGGTTAGCCAGTTTAGCACTTTTAAATGCCTCATTTAAGGTACCTTCGTTTAATTTGTTTGCAACGAAATCCGCAAAAGATTCGTAGATAAATTTTGTGTTCATATCATTTGTTTTTTTATTTTCATCTAAGTCAACCATCCAAGCAAATTCAACGTATTGGATTGCATCTTCTGGATTTACATCCCATTTAAGTGCCGCATCTAATACGATTTTTCTTGTGATTTTACTATTTGGGTATTTTGAGATTGCTTTATCAAATCCTCCAGGAACCCAAATCTTTGGTGCCTTTTCAGTAGCTTCTGCAACCATAACATTTTTAAGAATTCTTGAACCTGTTTTTGATAGGCTAATTCCATCTTCAGATACATTAAAACACTGAGCGTTTCTTCTCAACCATCTTTTAGAATCTGTGGTCATTTCTTTAAGAATATTATTAAAATCTTCCTGTGAAACTTTACCATCTTTAATAGCCTCTAACATTCTGTTACGAACTTTAGCAGCTTTACCTACAGTAACTGCCGGATTTTTATCAGTATATTGTCTTTTGATTGTAACGTTTCTTTCATTAACTACTGATTCGTTTAAACTAAACTCTCTGATATCGTTTTGTCCATTGTCAAATGATTTTTGAATAGAGTCTAGTGCTTCTTTTCTATCGCTTGATTTTTCAAAACCAATTTCACTATCAGTAAATGCTCTTGAATATTTACTCCATGAGTCTTTTGATAAATCAGCAACTTTTCTTAAGTTGATTGCTGTAGATTCTATACGATATCTTCCAATTGTTCCGGCTGGATAATTGTTAGTTGATAAACCTAAAAATAATTTAGCCTCATTTGTAACAGATTCTAACATCTCTTGTTGTTCTGGAAAGTTTAAACTTTTACCAGCAGCAACTTGAATTCCGTTAGTTCCTCTTAATGAAACTCTAAGATTGCATTGTTCTCCTTTTCCATTTTCAGCTTCAAAATCTCTAGTAGCTCCGGTTTTTGAACCATATGCAGTTATCGTATAAGTATCTTTTTGAGTTTTAATTTCATCTCCAATCTTAAAGCTATTTGCCATTTTAGGACTAATTGTTCCTTCTGTAACTACAGATTCGTTGGTCATCATCTTTTTAAAACCTTTTGCAATAGTTTTAATATCATCTCCGATTTTACCTAAAACTGGATTTTCACGAAGAGCCATATTTACAACATTACCATTTTTGTAGATGTTATATGAACCTCCATCATATTCCTCGTCATTATAATCTAGGTCAAACCCGTCCTCTTCTAAAGTTCTTTTATTTACTGCCCATTTTCCTTTTTCAGGGTCAACGCTAGCCGCAGCATCTGCAAATTTTTGAGCAATTTTAAGTGTCTCATCTTTAGTAAGTCCGGCTCTTCCGCCATATGAAGAGGTACTACCTTCGTTTAGGAATTCATTAAAATTCATAGGATTTTTATATTTATTTATGTTTTATATATCTTTGTTAATAAATTGTTCGAATGTCATAATTTCATTGGTGAATCCTTCAGAAACTACTCCCATTGAATCTTCAATTTTAGATTTAAGTTCACCATACATTCCGTGAACTGCCTTTGGCGTTAAATTGTTAAATAGTTTTTCATCTCCATCTAATAGGGCATTTCTAACTGCAGTAGCCGAAATATCATCGTCTGTTCTTGGAATTTCAAAAAGTCCAAAATCAGCTCTACAGTTTAATTGGTCTCTATATGCATCGTTGTTTACTTGATAACCATAACTTGTCATTCGGTCACTTCCCGTTCCCCAAAGTACTGGCTCATATTTAGGTCTCATTTCATTAAACATAATATCGATACCTCCAGTTGGAATTACATATATCTCTTTAAGGAATGTATATTGTTTTTGAACGTTTTTGAACATATCGATTTGGGTCTTTTCATCGTATGGTCTGCTAAATTCATCACCCTTCTTTTTGGTTTTTGCTTTAACCAAGAATACAACTACAGGATAACCGTTTTCTTTATGAATAGTCTCTAGGACTTTTGCATGTCCCAGGGTAAATGGCTGGAATCTTCCAACAAACATATTTACTGGTTGCTTTCCTTGTTCAACATGAGTAAGTTTAAGTGCCTCGTTTAAGTCAACCGAGGATTTAATTCTATTACGTAACATGTAATTTTGGAAATCATAGATTGCATTTTCATCAGTATTTTCAACAAATATCTTTTCATTGATTTTTTCGATGATTTCATTCATACGGGCCATAGTGTCCTTATCTATTAGGTCACTTGTTTTGGTTCGTTTCTTTCTAAAAGAACTTAAAACCATTTTTAGTAACTCTGCTAAAATATCGTTTGATGTATATTTTAGGGTCTTTTCGTCGGTAATGTATTTTGAGTTTAATTTAAAAGATTGTGCTGATGAAAATTCAGCGCTTTCAAAATTAACTCCAATATATTTTGAAGAGTTCTTGTCAACATATTCATTAAACATAATCGACATTATTTCAAGATATCTGTAGTCAGCTCTCTCATCTTCAAGTTGAATTTCGTCGATATTAAATTGAGTTGCAAATTCTAAGAAATCAGTCACTGCAATTTGATACATGTGACTTGAAGAGTTATCCATTCCAGTTTTTCTGGTAAAGTCCTCTAATTTAAAAGATTTTATAGATTTTTCATCAATAAAATTAACGACTAATCCATCAAATTCATTTTCAATGTCTGGATTTAAGGCAGTTTCAAATGCACTATTGTTAAAAAGTTTAACTATTTTACTAGTAAAACTTGTTTTGTCTTTTGTCTCCTCTAAATAATCAAATGCTTCGCTAAATTCTCTATCGCTCATTCCAAGTACTTCAAGTAACTCATCGCGTTGTAATTGAGATAAATAGCCATCAAAAATTACGCTTGGTTGTTGAACATCAAGAATTTTTGCCCATTTATTTAGGATAACTGGGTCATTTATAGTTTTCTTAACCTTGTCGCCTTCTCCTATTTGTTGGATGTGAGTCAGGATTAGGTTATTTTTTGGAGTTCTTTCGTATTTAATTTTAGATACATTAACTTCCGGAAGGTATTCAAATCCAAATCTCCAATCGATTGGCATTTGACCTTTAGTTTCACTTGGCAAACTTTGCATGTAGTTGATTGCAATCTCATATAGGGAG
>Ga0209443_1001179_pt1 | contig 16806 bp, 11 predicted proteins | sample LauGreBMM110DCMD_2_FD_187571 | JGI IMG/M metagenome (GOLD analysis project Ga0209443, IMG submission 187571) | Freshwater lake microbial communities from Lake Michigan, USA - Su13.BD.MM110.DCMD (SPAdes) (version 2) | ecosystem: Environmental > Aquatic > Freshwater > Lake | place: Lake Michigan... | reverse complement strand
AATCTTTTCTATTAATGTTTCCATTTCTCTTTTAGTCATTGGTCTACCATAGCCACCATACCAAAAAATAAATGCTATATAAAGTAATAGTAATATTGTAATTGCAAACATTCTTTAATTAATTTTATTATTATCTAAGTGTATGTCTTCAAACTAAAGTGGACTTTTCCTAGGAGAGTATTTAGTTAATAATTCAAAGATAAATGTTTTTTAGTAATTTGATGAATTTATAAAATTGTGATAAATAAATATTTTCAAACACTTGTTTTTCTGATAGTTAAGTAAATTACCATCGCATTAAAATTGTAACTTTCTCCAATAGGGGGAGCAAATTGAAAAAAGAGGTCATTATTGACCTCTTTTTTATTTTTACAACTCTGCAAAAACCTTACTGGCATAATAAAGTTGGATTTTGGTATATTAATCACAATTAATATGGATAAAATTATTGGTAAATATCATCCTACGCTTCTGAATAAATTTTAACATAACTCAAAAGTAAATTTATATGTTTTGTGAAAAATTAAATATTTTTTTATTAATAAAATTAATTGATTACTTTTGAGAGTATAAAATTTTTACTTTATGAAATTATTTGTTTTAAAATGGTACCCAATAATTTTAGCATTTATTTGTATGCTATATTCTATTACGCTGGGCCTTATGGGAAGACAAGATGAAGCTTTATATTCTGCTCATTGGCCAGGCACAATCTTATTATTTGCAATTGCAATCCGTCAAAGAAGAAATCCATGAGTATAAGTTTTTTTATTGTTGGTGGCGTAATATTTGCAATATATTTATTTTTAATGTTTTGGAATATTATATATTCTAACAAAAAACAAAAAGAAGAAAATTATCCAAATATTGACAACAAAGAGATATTAAATAAAAATAATAATCTCTAATGTAATTTTGTTACCAAAAGTTTGATAGTAATAAATAGTCGTTTTTTTCTATTTCAGTCATAAGTTGTCTGAAGGCTTTGTTTATAATTTCAACCTTCACGTTTTAAGCGTCGTTGTTTGGTTTGTCACACCCCCTTAATTATGCTGCTCCCCAAAAACCAAACAAAACTTTCACATAATTTAAGATAGAAATTAATAACCTTAGTTAGCAGAAGCTTATCATCAAGAATTGATAGGGTAACCTAATCAGTTATTTGAAGAGGTTGGATAATTTTGTTTTTTTTAACACCTTTGTTTTATGATATATAATTTATAAATTAAAAATATATCTATTTGATTTTAAGATAATTGAATAATCAATCATTGAGGAAAAAATGCAACTTTCTCCAATAGGGGGAGCAAATGAAAACCCGATGCGAAAGTGTCGGGTTTTTTTGTGTTTAATCGTTTGCAAAATTAAGTTCCATTAATTATTTTTGGTAAACTAATTGACTTAACTATGAAAACATCATTTAACAAATTTCTTTACATCGGATTTCTGCTTTTAGGATTGTATCAAGCTTTTTTTTCTAAAGATTATATGCAAGCTACTGCTTCATTAGGAATTGCATTAGCATTTGACCCTTTCAACATTGAACAAAAATGGAATGAAAGACCAAAATGGCAGAAAGCAGTTTTAATCATTCATCTTGCATTAGTAGCTGCTATGTTCGGTTTTGGGATTGGGCTGAATGATAAATAATCCTTTTTTAAGGAAAATCGTAGCTTAATTTTTTAATATTTATAAAGGAAACCATCAGATGAATTTTGTAACTTCCCCCAATAAGGGGAGCAAAAGCAAAAAGACTATCATTTCTGATAGCCTTTTTTGGTTAAAAGTTTGCACATAGTTTGCACAAAAATGTTAGATCAAGTTTTTATTACTATTGAAACTATAATAGCAACCTGGGTATTTTTTCTATAACGCCTCAGCATATCTTCTGGAAACTTCTTTCCAATTAATTACATTAAAGAAACCTTCAATATAATCGGGTCTTCTGTTTTGATAATGCAAATAATAAGCATGTTCCCAAACATCCATTCCAAGAATTGGAGTTCCGCCACAACCTACGCCAGGCATTAAAGTATTGTCTTGATTTGGCGTGCCACAAACATCTAATTTTCCCTCTTTTACACAAAGCCAAGCCCATCCTGAACCAAATTGTGTAATTCCCGCTTTACTGAATCTTGCTTTGAATTCTTCGAAAGTACCAAAAGCGCTTTCAATCGCAACCAATAATTCTCCTGAAGGAAGACCGCCTCGGTTTGGAGACATAATAGTCCAAAACAAACTGTGATTGAAATGTCCACCGCCATTATTACGAACCGCCATGTTTTTCATGTCTAAATTTTTCAAAATAGCTTCGATGCTTTTTCCTTCCAATTCCGTCCCTGCAATAGCGGCATTCACGTTAGTAATATAAGCATTGTGATGTTTTGAATGATGGATTTCCATCGTGCGCGCATCAATATGAGGTTCTAATGCGTCGTACGCATAAGGTAATTGTGGTAATTCAAAAGCCATAATATTGTTGTTTAAATGATTTATAAATATTTTATTCAAAATTAAACAATTAACTTTGGAATTGGAAATTCTATTTCGTTATAGTTTTATTAAATAAATTGATAGTTTGATAAACGTAACACTGAGTTTGTCGAAGTTAGGCGCTAATTCCTGCTGTCATTCCAAGCTCGCCAAGAAAAATGATGAGAATTTTCCCTTCAAACGAAGTTCACTGAACTCCAATGAAAATAGAAATTAAGTGAAATAATCAGGGCTAGGGAATTCGGGATAAAAAGAAATCTGAAATCTAAAATCGTTAATCCTCAATCTAAAATCTAAATGCAAAGACCATCATTTTCTATATACGACGCATCAGCAGGTTCCGGAAAAACCTATGCGCTCGTCAAAGAATACCTAAAAATCATTCTTGTATCAAAGAAAAATGATGCCTATCGCAACATTCTCGCCATTACGTTTACCAACAAAGCGGTTCACGAAATGAAAAGCAGGGTCGTGGGCAGTTTATCAGAGTTTTCAAAAGAAAATCCAAGCGAAAAAGCACAGGATTTAATGCAAGATTTAGCAATAGAAACCCAGCTTTCCATCGTCCAAATCAAAACCAAATCGCAGCAAATCATCAAGCATATTATTCATAATTATGCTGCTTTCGATATTTCGACAATCGATAAATTCACGCACAAAGTAATTCGGGCATTTGCACATGATTTAGGTTTGCCAATGACTTTTGAAGTGACATTGGACACCGAAAACCTGCTCATTGAAGCCGTCGACGCCATTATTGCCCAAGCTGGCGAAGATGAAACTTTAACCAAATTGCTCATCGATTTCACGATGGAAAAAACAGATGACGATAAATCTTGGGACATTTCTCGTGAGATTCTCGAAACGGGTCGTTTGGTGCTCAATGAAAATAATCGAAATGAAATCACCCATTTTCAAGATACATCCATCACCGAATTTGTTGAAATAAAAAACAAACTAGCCGAAGCCTGCAAAGTTTTGGAAAAAGAAAACACAGCAATTGGAGAAAGCGCTTTATTGTTAATTGAAAAAAACGGAGTTGACACCAAGTCCTTTTCAGGATCTTATTTTCCTAAACATTTACAAAGCATTCAAGAGGGAAAATTCAATCCAAAAAACAAAACCTACCACGAAACCGATGATATAAAAATCAATAAAACCGCCAAAGACGGTGCTTTAATTGAAAATATAATCCCAGAATTATTGCAAATTCTAGACAAAGTTTATAAGAACTTCGAAAAGCGAGATTTCTATAATGCATTCCTGAAAAACATTACGCCATTATCGTTGTTGAATACTGTTAGCAATGAATTGGCGAAAATTCAGGATGAACAAAATGTACTTTCTATTTCAGAATTTAATGCAATTATTAATAGGGAGATTCAAAATCAACCCGCGCCTTTTATATACGAAAGATTGGGGGAGCGTTATCGTCATTTTTTCATCGATGAATTTCAGGACACTTCCGAAATGCAATGGCAAAATCTCATTCCGCTTATAGGAAACTCTTTAGATGGAGAGGAAAATGGAGAAAAAGGGACTTTAATGATTGTGGGCGACCCGAAGCAGTCCATTTACCGTTGGAGAGGAGGCAAAGCAGAACAGTTTATTGCCTTGAGCAAAGACCAAAATGCTTTCAAAAATCATAAAAATGAGCTATTTCATTTAGATAAAAATTACCGTTCTTATTCACAAATAATCGAATTCAATAACGACTTTTTTCAATTGTTGTCCAATGAATTCGAACACGAAGATTACAAGGATTTGTATGCCAATCACAGCCATCAAAAAAGCAATGCTAAAACGGGTGGTTACGTGAATATTTCTTTCATTCCAAAAGTGGAAAACAGCGAAGACGACGAAGACGCATTGGATAAAACAGAATTGTACGTTTTATCGACTTTAAACACCATTCAAAAAGTAGTGAAACAAGGTTTCGAATACAAGGACATTGTTATTTTGACCCGAAAACGCAAACAAGGAATTGCTGTTGCCAATTATTTGACAGAGCAACGAATTCCACTTTTGTCTTCAGAAACCTTGATGATAAAAAACGCGACCGAAGTTCGGTTTATCATTCATTTATTGAAGTACTTAAAAAACAATTCTGATAAAGAATCAAAGGCCAATTTCTTGCACTATTTAGCACAAAATAGTCAAGATAAATTGCCTGCTCACGATTTTATAGCACAAGGAATGGAGTGTGTAAATGAAATGGTTTTCGAGAACTGGCTTGAGCGCTTTGATGTTAGCCTATCTTTCCAAAACATCAGAAAAAAATCTCTGTATGAAGCGGTTGAAATTATTGTTTCTAAATTCCTAAATCCTACAAAAAGTAATGCTTACGTTCAGTATTTTATGGATATCGTTCTCGAACGAGATATTCGGAATCAAGCCGGTATTTCGGATTTCTTGAATTTTTGGGACAAAAATTCGGAGAAATTTAGCATTCCTTCGCCCGAAGGTAATAATGCAGTTCGCATTATGACTATTCATACGTCTAAAGGATTGGAATTCCCCGTTGTGATTATGCCTTTCGCCGATGAAGATTATAGTCGTAGTCCAAAAAATAAATTATGGATTGACACAGAAGTAGAGGATTTTGGACTGCCGAAAGTTTTAATAGATAACAGCAAAGCGGTAGAAGGTTTTGGAGAAACGGCAAAAGCTGTTTACAGTCAAAAATCGCAGGAAGAATTATTAGACAATATTAATATTTTGTATGTGGCTTTGACGCGAGCCGAAGAACAGTTATATGTGATTTCAAATATGAATTTTGATGCTAAAGGTGTTGTGAGAAATAATAATATGGCTGCTTTTTTTGTCAATTATTTGGTTAACAAAGGGGAATTTGAAGAAGATAAATTCGAATATGAATTTGGAAACCCTATCAAATTGTCAGAAGAAAAAAAACATGTCGATACATTGAAAACCATTCCTTTAGTAAGTGAAATTTTGAACCCCAAAAACATCAAAATTGCCCAGCGAGAATCACTGATGTGGGGAACGCATCAACAAGAAGCCATAGAATATGGAAATGTAGTTCACGAAATTCTTTCATTTGTCAAGACTAGAGACGATGTTGATTTAGCCATTACAAAAGCCATAGAAAGCGGATTAATTACCGTGAATCAAAAGAATGTGGTTTATAAAACCATTCAAGAAATTGTCAATCACTCCGAGCTTTCAACGTATTTCGCCGATGGGAATGAAGTGATTAATGAACAAACCATTATTCAAAAACAAGGAAAAACTATTAAGCCAGACCGAATGGTTTTAACTAATTATAAGGAAGTTCTTTTATTGGATTATAAAACAGGAGTGCATAACGCCAAATATCAGTTGCAATTAGAAAATTATCAAAATGCCATTGAATTAATGGGTTTTAAGGTTACGAAAAAATCTCTTGTTTACATAGGCCCATCAATCAATATAGTAAATTTATAGAAAACATTAGGAAGATTTGGATAAGGCAATTAAAGGATTTATAGAGGTTGGTAATAGGTTAAATGTTATATAATTCATGTTATTTTACTTTTTTAGTAGGTTTTTTTAGCCTTTTGTTTTGTAATTAAAAAATTACGTTCTATTTTTGTTAAGATTTTAACTAAAAAAATAACATGAAGTATCTTAAGAAAATTTTATTGGCTGTAACGATTGTGACGAGCTTAGGATCTCACGCTCAAGATAAAAATAATGAATGGGCCATTTCATTTGGCATGAATGCTATTGACACTAGAACTAGTGCAAGTGATAGAGCAGATAATTTAGGAGATCACTTTACAAAGATATTTAAAGTTAATGAAAGCTGGAATATAATTCCTTCGGTATCTTATTTTAGCGTTTCCAAGTATGTGGGAGATGGCTACTGTTTTGGGGTTCAGGGGTCGATAAATAAAATCGATAAATATGCCAATTGGGCGGGACCAGGTCATACCGATGTGGCAATAACTAATCCAGGGGATCCAATGTATTATGGATTAGATGGGAATATAAAATATAGTTTTATGGATCTTATTAAATCTAAAGTTATAGATCCAAATTTTCATATTGGTGGGGGTTACACTTTCTTTGGGAACAATAGTTATGGAACTTTGAATAGTGGTGCAGGTCTAACTTTTTGGTTTACTGAGGCGATAGGATTGTCATTAGACATGACTTATAAAAAATCATTTGGAGATAGAAATATTGGTTTGACTGAAGCTCCTGATTCACCAAGTCATTTTCAACATACTGCAGGCCTTGTTTTTAAATTTGGAGGAAAAGACACGGACGGAGACGGGGTTTATGATAAATCTGATGCCTGTCCGGAAGTTGCTGGTTTAAAACAATTTAATGGTTGTCCAGATACTGATGGAGATGGGATTGTTAATGGAAGCGATGATTGTCCGGAAGTGGTAGGCTTAGCAGCTTTAAACGGCTGTCCAGATACTGACGGTGATGGGATTGCTGATAAGGACGATGTTTGTCCAGATGTTGCTGGTTTGGCTACATTAAAAGGTTGTCCTGATTCAGATGGCGATGGTGTTACTGATAAATCTGATAAATGCCCGAAAGTTAAAGGCCCGAAAGAAAATGCAGGCTGCCCTTGGCCAGACACTGATGGGGATAGCGTTTTAGATAAAGACGACAAATGCCCCGATTTAAAAGGCACTGTGGCAAACAATGGTTGTCCAGAAGTTAATGCTGAGGTTTTAGATAATCTTAAAGTTCAGGCTAAATCGGTTTATTTTAATGCCGGAACAACTACTTTAAAGGCAAGTATTGGTCGTACTTCATTAGATGTAATTGCGGATGTAATTAAAGGGTTGCCAAATGCCAAATTTAATATCGAAGGACATACAGATAGTGATGGCTCAGATGTCTACAACCAAAAACTTTCCGAAGAAAGAGCAAATGCTGTAAAAGAAGCTTTGATTCAAAGAGGGGTTAATGGGGATAATTTAAATGCCGTAGGTTTTGGTGAAAGCACACCAATAGCAACTAACAAAACCGTCAAAGGAAAAGCTGAAAATAGAAGAACTGAAGTAAAATTAAAAAAATGATTATGAAACATCTTAACAAAATTTTATTGACTGGAATGATGGTGATGAGCTTAGGTTCTCACGCTCAAGACAAAAATAACGAATGGGCAATTTCTTTTGGTTTAAACGCTGTTGACACTAGAACTAGTGCAAGTGATAGAGCCGGTAATTTAGGAGATCATTTTACCAAGATATTTAAAGTTAAAGAAAGTTGGAATATACTGCCTTCAGTATCTTACTTTAGCGTTTCCAAGTATATGGGAGATGGTTTCTGTTTTGGGGCTCAGGGGTCTATAAATAAAATCGATAAATATGCCAATTGGGCGGGACCAGGTCATACTGATGTGGCAATAAATAATCCAGGGGATCCAATATATTATGGATTAGATGGGAATATAAAATATAGTTTTATGGATCTTATTAAATCTAAAGTTATAGATCCAAATTTTCATATTGGTGGGGGTTACACTTTCTTTGGGAACAATAGTTATGGAACTTTGAATAGTGGTGCAGGTCTAACTTTTTGGTTTACTGAGACGCTAGGATTGTCATTAGACATGACTTATAAAAAATCATTCGGAGATAGAAATATTGGTTTAACTGACGCTCCTGATTCCCCAAGTCATTTTCAACATACTGCAGGCCTTGTTTTTAAATATGGAGGAAAAGACACGGACGGAGACGGGGTTTATGATAAATCTGATGCCTGTCCAGAAGTTGCTGGTTTAAAACAATTTAATGGTTGTCCAGATACTGACAGTGACGGAATCATAGACGGAAGTGATGATTGTCCGGAGGTGGCAGGCTTAGCTGCTTTAAACGGCTGTCCAGATGCTGATGGTGATGGGATTGCTGATAAAGACGATACTTGTCCAGATGTTGCTGGTTTGGCTACATTAAAAGGTTGTCCTGATTCAGATGGCGATGGTGTTACTGATAAATCTGATAAATGCCCGAAAGTTAAAGGACCAAAAGAAAATGCAGGCTGCCCTTGGCCAGACACTGATGGGGATAGCGTTTTAGATAAAGACGACAAATGCCCCGATGTAAAAGGCACTGTGGCAAACAATGGTTGTCCGGAAGTTAATGCTGAGGTTTTAGATAATCTTAAAGTTCAGGCTAAATCGGTTTATTTTAATGCCGGTACAGCTACTTTCAAAGCAAGTATTGGTCGTAATTCATTAGACGTAATTGCAGATCTAATTAAAGGATTGCCAAATGCCAAATTCAGTGTTGAAGGACATACGGATAGTGATGGCTCAGATGCCTACAACCAAAAACTTTCTGAAGAAAGAGCCAATGTTGTAAAAATGGCCTTAATTCAAAGAGGGGTTAATGGGGACAATTTAAATGCTGTAGGTTTTGGGGAAAGCACACCAATAGCAACTAACAAAACCGCCAAAGGGAAAGCTGAAAACAGAAGAACTGAAGTGAAATTGCAAAAATAATTTCTCTGTAAAATATTTTTTAAAACGTCCCGATAAATCGGGACGTTTTTTTTACATTTATAAAATGACAGCCAACACTTTTTTAGATAAAATCGCAAAAATTCTGATAGATACTTATTCAGAAAAACTATCCAATACCATTGTGGTTCTGCCGAATAAACGTGCTAAAATATTTCTTGTTGAAGCCTTGAAAATTCAAGTTGACACCAATATTTTATCTCCTGAAATTATTAGCATCGAGGAATTCATACAGGAGGTGGCAAGTGTTCGTGCGGTAGACCCAATAGAATTGTTGTTTGAATTTTATGAAGTTTATTTATCAATTACCGAAAAGTCAGGCCAAAAGTCTTTCGAAGTTTTTGCTAATTGGGCTAAAACACTATTGCTGGATTTTAATGAAATTGATCGCTACCTACTAGATCCATCTCATGTGCTTTCTTATCTAAAGGACATTGAGGATATCAAAAAGTGGGGTATTGAAGTCGAAAACAAAACCCAACTCCTCGAAAACTACATTGATTTTTGGAAATTATTACCCAATTATTATCAATCACTTTACAATCATTTACTAAATAAGGGGATTGGTTATCAGGGATTGATTTATCGAGAAGCAGTAAACAATATTAATCATTTTTCTAATTCCATAAAAGAAAAAAAATATGTATTTGCTGGGTTCAATGCTTTGAACGCTGCCGAAGAAAGAATAATTCAGCACTTAATAGCAGCCGGTCAAGCCCAAATATATTGGGATATTGACCAAACGTTTTTAAACGACCCCTATCACGACGCAGGGTTATTTGTCCGGCGATTCAAAAAAAGTTGGAAACATTATAAATCAAAACCTTTCGAATGGATTGTAAATGATTTTTCACAATCGAAAAATATTCAAGTTATTGGCACTCCCAAAACTATTGGTCAAGCTAAAATTGTTGGAAGTATTATTGAAAACCTAATTATTGAAAACCCCGATGCTACATTAGACAACGTTGCAATAGTTTTAGGAGAAGAAAATATGCTAGCACCTCTTTTGTATTCTTTGCCTTCAAGTGTTGGCTCTCTAAATATCACGATGGGTTATTCTAGCAAGAATAATCCTGCACAAATTTTGATTGCCAAAATGTTTAAAATGCACACAAATGCATTGTCTAGAAATGCCAAAAATTATGTGTTTTATTATAAAGATGTTTTGGATATTTTGACACATCCATTAGTTGAAAATTATGCAAATACAAATGCGTTGGTAAATGTTATTAATGAAAAAAATTACACGTTTATTACGCATCAGAAACTGATGGAACTGAATCCAAATCCGAGTGATTTGTTTCTTTTGTTATTCCAAAAATGGAAAAATGGTTCAGTCGCAGTTTTAGAAACTATTTCAAGTTTATTGCTAACCATTAAATCCAATTTGAGTAACGACAATGAAGAGGAGAAAATCACCAAAGCCTTTGTTTATGCGATTTTCAAAGTCTTCAATAAACTGATAAATTACTATTCGAAGCATTTACATATTGACAAGATCGATACCCTTTATGCGATTTACAAGCAAGTAATAGATTTGGCAGAAGTGTCTTTTGAGGGAGAACCATTGAACGGATTGCAAATTATGGGCGTTTTAGAAAGCCGTGTTCTAGATTTTGAAACTGTTATAATTACTTCTATGAATGAAGGTAAATTACCGGCTGGAAAATCCCAGAATTCCTTTATTCCTTATGATGTGAAAAAGGAATTAGGGTTGCCTACTTTCAAAGAAAAAGATGCTATTTACACCTATCATTTCTACCATTTGTTGCAACGTGCCAAAAATATTTATTTGTTATATAATACAGAAAGTGAAGGCTTGGATGCTGGTGAAAAAAGTCGTTTTATCACTCAATTGGAAGTCGAAAAGCAACCCAATCACACGCTTACACACGAGATTTACAATGCGGTATTACCCGAAACGGCTTACCAGCCAATAGTAATTCCAAAATCGGAATTAGCAATGTCAAGATTGAAAGAGATTGCCAAAAATGGGTTTTCACCATCTGCGTTAACGAGTTATATCAGGAATCCAACCCAGTTTTATTTCCAGAAAATTTTGCGCATTAGCGAAGTCGAGGAAGTTGAGGAAAATATTGCCTTGAACACATTGGGAACCATTATTCACGAAACTTTGGAAGCTTTACACACGCCGTTTATTGGGGAATTTTTGTCTGAAAATGATATTTCAGGTTGCTTCAAATTGTTGGATGCAGAAGTTTTGGAACAATTCAAGTTGGTCTACAAAGAAGGTGAAATCAAAAAAGGCAGAAATCTACTTGCTTTTGAAGTAGCCAAACGTAATGTTTCAAATTTTCTGAAAGTGGAATTAGAAAGTATTAAAAATGGCGAAGCGATAAAAATACTTCATTTGGAAAAAGGATGTGAAAGAATTTTGGAACATCCAAGTTTGCCGTTTCCGATAAAAATTGCTGGAAAAGTAGACAGAATTGAAGAGCGCAACGGCGTCATTCGCATTATAGATTACAAAACAGGGAAAGTCGAAAAGACAAATGTGACCTTGAAATCCTGGAAAGGCTTAACTAAAGAAATCAAAAACGACAAAATTATTCAGATTCTGGCGTATGCTTTTATGTTCGAAAAAGAAGCCAATGGAATGCCAATGGAAGCCGGAATTATTTCTTTCAAAAACTTAAAATCTGGTTTTTTGCCTTTCAGTTTTAAAGATGGAAAAGAAGAAAACACAATAATTAACACAACTATTATAAATGATTATTTGGAACAAATGGTCTTGTTGTTGAATGAAATTCTAGATGTAAATATTTCTTTTGAGGAGAAAGTTTAATTTCCTTTTAAAAAGTCCAATAAAACTTTCTTTAATTCTTCCCGATTTTCAATGTGACTCATATGACCATCAGGAAAAGTAACAAGTTTTACAAATGTATTTTCAACTTGTTTAATACTATCTTTATAATTTAACACAGGATCTTTTTTTCCTAAAATAAGTAATTTTTGATGGGTGTCAGAATGAAATAAAACTTCTCGATCTTTTCTGATTTTCATTCCTTCGAGCGAAGCAACGACGCCTTGCAAAGGCGTTTTTAGCGCTTCGAGTTTTACTTTTTCGATTTCATCCGTAAATTTTTCGCGATTATCAGGGCTAAAAAGATTGGAAATCGAAAGTCGAATGAAACCTATATAATCTTTCTTTACCGCTTTTATAGCGCGATCTCGGTTTGCTTTTCGTTCTTCGCTGTCGGCTTTTGAAGTCGAATTTAATAAAACTAAACCTTTAACATTCGCGGGATACAATTCGGTGAAAGCCAAAGCCACATAACCGCCCATGGAATGACCTACGAGAACGACTTTTCGGATTCGCAATTTAGATAAAACTGCCCGAATGACTCCAGCATTTTCTTCCATAGAATGAACGTAACCCAAACAACCCGATTCGCCGTGACCCAACAAATCAATAGCTATGACGCGGTTTTTTTTACTCAATTCAGCAACCAAATCCTGCCACATGGTTTGGTTTTCCAAAAACCCGTGAAGTAAAACCACAGCAGTTCCTTTCCCTGTATCGGAATAAGAAATCGCAGTGCTTTTGTAGTGGATTTGTTTCAAGAAAATAAATTTTGGTTTAGTGCGTACAACTTTAACGATTCATAAGTGTTTCAATTTCCTCCACCTCAATCGGAATATTTCGCATTAAATTGAAAGGTTCGCCATTTTCCTGAACGACCACATTATCTTCTAATCGAATGCCAAAACCTTCAGCTGGAATATAGATCCCAGGCTCAACGGTAAAAACCATATTAGCTTGCATTGGCTCAGTCAGGATACCATAATCGTGCGTGTCCAATCCCATGTGGTGAGAGGTGCCGTGCATAAAATATTTTTTGTATGCTGGCCAATCCGGGTTTTCGTTTTGTACATCGGCTTTGTCGATCAATCCCAAACCAAGCAATTCTGAGGTCATTATTTTTCCTACTTCAATATGGTATTCTTTCCAAAGTGTTCCTGGGTTAAGCATTTTTGTTGCTTCATTTTTAACCCGTAAAACAGCGTTATAAACCGCTTTTTGCCTGTCGTTGTACCGTCCTGAAACGGGTATTGTCCGAGTTAAATCACTCGAATAATTGGCGTATTCGGCAGCGACGTCAAGCAAGATTAAATCTCCCGCATTGCATTGCCGTTTATTTTCGATGTAATGTAACACATTAGCATTATTGCCCGAAGCGATTATCGGCGTGTAGGCAAAACCTTTAGAACGATTGCGGACAAACTCGTGAATCAATTCGGCTTCAATTTCGTATTCCATTACGTTTGGTTTTACAAAAGGAAGTAATCTCCTGAACCCTTTTTCAGTAATGTTGCAAGCATTTTGGATCAAATCCAATTCTTCACTTTCTTTAACGGAACGAAGACGTTGCAAAATTGGATTGCTTTTGGCCACTTGATGGGCAGGATAGTTGAATTTCCACCATTTTACAAAACGGGCTTCACGCGTTTCAGTCTCAACAGTGGCCCGATAATGCTCGTTGGTGTTGATATAAATGGTATCACAATACGTCATCATTTCGGATAAAACCTTCTCGAAATCTTGTAACCAATGCACGGTTTTTATTCCTGAAACTTCAAAAGCCTTGTCTTTAGTTAGCTTTTCACCTTCCCAAATCGCAATGTTTTCGCTAGTTTCTTTCAGGAACAGCATTTCTCTTTGGTTTTCGTAAGGAGTATCCGGAAAAAGCAACAAAATGCTTTCTTCTTGATCAACTCCGCTTAAATAAAAAATATCACGATGTTGCGCAAAAGGTAGAGTACTATCGGCAGAAACGGGGTAAATATCATTAGAGTTGAAAATCGCTAGGCTTTTAGGCTTCATTTTGGCCGTAAATTTTGCGCGGTTTTTTATGAAAAGTTGTCGGTCGATTTGATGGTATTTCATAACAATTCGGATTTTTACTTTGAGTAATCAAAAGTAAATACTTTAGAAACAAAATTTGAAAAATAACATATTAATTTTTGTTTGTTTGAAAAAAATCTCTCTGACAAACCAAAATAATATTTTTTACTAGGTCAAATAAACGGATGTCTCAAAATAAACGTGTTAAAACGTAAAAACATCGAAAACATACCTATTATAATGATAATATGTCAAAATAGGGCTGTTTTAGAAGGGTTTATGTTGGCTTAATCACCAACTTTAGATTTATTATAAATAGTAACGAAAAGGTTGTAGTTCATTACTATTTACTTTATTTTTGCATAACTTTTATAAATTTATTCCAATTACCTATGTCAAAATCTACAGTATTAAAGTCATCCATTGCAAAGAAAGTGGCAATGGCACTTTCGGGACTTTTTTTGATTTCATTTTTATCCCTACATTTTTTTATTAATTTGATGTCTGTTTTTAGTGCCGACACTTTCAATGAGATGTCACACTTTATGGGATATAATCCAGTAATTCAATTTGTAATGCAACCCGTTTTAATTGCTGGAGTTATTTTTCACTTCGTTATGGGGTTTGTTTTAGATTTGAAAAACAGAAGTGCTAGACCAATTAAATATGCAAATTATAATGGCGCAGCAAATGCATCTTGGTCTTCAAGAAATATGATTATTTCTGGAGTAGTGGTTTTGGCTTTCTTAGGATTGCACATGTATGATTTTTGGTTCGCTGAAATGAATTATAAATACATTGCAGTTAATGTAATCGATGAAACCAGGTATTATGAAGAGTTAGTTCATAAATTTGAGAATCCAGTTCGTACTGGTTTGTATTGTATTGCGTTTGTGCTTTTGTCATTGCACTTGTGGCACGGTTTTAATTCGTCGTTTCAATCTGTGGGGTTTAACAATAAATATTCAAAATCATTACATAAATTAGGATATGCTTTTGCAATAGTAGTTCCTTTTGGATTTATTTTTATTGCTTTATTTCATCATTTTAATCATATTTAATAGTTAATTATAATGGCATTAGACTCAAAAGTTCCAAGTGGTCCAATTTCGGACAAATGGATAAATTATAAAAATCATATAAATTTAGTAAATCCGGCGAACAAACGTAATATCGATATTATCGTTGTGGGAACCGGACTAGCAGGAAGTTCTGCGGCTGCAACTTTGGCAGAATTAGGATATAATGTAAAAACATTTTGCTTCCAAGATTCTCCTCGTCGTGCACACTCAATTGCTGCACAAGGTGGAATCAACGCTGCTAAAAATTATCAAGGAGACGGAGATTCTACTTTCCGTTTATTTTATGACACTATAAAAGGAGGCGATTATCGTTCACGCGAAGCTAACGTTCACCGTTTGGCTGAAGTTTCAACCAATATTATTGACCAATGTGTGATGCAAGGCGTTCCATTGGCGCGTGAATACGGTGGCTTGCTGGACAATCGTTCTTTCGGAGGAACATTGGTAGCCAGAACTTTTTATGCGAAAGGACAAACAGGCCAACAATTATTATTAGGAGCCTACTCTGCTATGAACCGTCAAATAGGTCGTGGTAAAATAAAATCGCATGCACGTCACGAAATGCTAGATTTAGTAGTTGTTGACGGAAAAGCAAGAGGAATTATTGCTCGTGATTTAGTTTCAGGCGAAATTGAAAGACATTCTGCTCACGCTGTTGTTATAGCTTCTGGAGGTTACGGAAATGTGTTTTTTCTTTCCACTTACGCCATGGGAAGTAATGCGACTGCAGCCTGGAAAATACATAAAAAAGGTGCTTATTTCGCAAATCCTTGTTACACACAAATTCACCCAACTTGTATTCCAGTTTCGGGAGATCACCAATCGAAATTGACATTGATGTCAGAATCCTTGCGTAATGACGGTCGTATTTGGGTTCCTGCAAAATTGGAAGATGCAAAAGCCATTCGTGAAGGAAAGAAAAAACCAACCGATTTATCGGAATCAGAAAGAGATTATTATTTAGAAAGAAGATACCCTTCTTTTGGAAATCTTGCTCCTCGTGATATTTCGTCGAGAGCTGCAAAAGAGCGTTGCGATGCAGGTTTTGGTGTAAACAAAACCGGTGAAGCCGTTTATTTGGATTTTGCAGATGCCATTCAGCGTTATGGTAAAGAACAAGCTTTTGTAAAGGGTTTAGATGCAAATGATAAAGCTTTGATTATAAAACTCGGAAGAGCAGTTGTTGCCAGTAAATACGGTAACTTATTTCAAATGTATGAAAAGATTGTTGACGACGATCCATACACTTCTCCTATGATGATTTATCCAGCAGTGCATTACACAATGGGCGGAACTTGGGTTGATTATAACTTACAAACGACAATTCCAGGATGTTTCTCTATTGGAGAATCTAATTTTTCTGACCACGGAGCGAATAGATTAGGCGCTTCGGCGTTGATGCAAGGTTTAGCCGATGGCTATTTTGTGTTACCCTACACAATTGGAGATTATTTGGCTCCAGAAATAAAAACAGGACCAATTTCTACCGATTTACCTGAATTTGTGGAAGCAGAGAAAAAAGTGAAAGAACAAATCGAGCAATTTATAAACAATAAAGGAACAAAATCTGTTGATTATTTTCATAAGAAATTAGGTAAAATAATGTGGAATAATGTGGGTATGGCTCGAAATACTAAGGGATTAACCGAAGCTATCGAAGAAATTGCTGCTTTACGTGAGGAGTTTTATAAAGAAGTTATAGTACCTGGAACAGCAGATAGTTTTAATCCAGAATTAGCAAAAGCAGGACGAGTAGCTGATTTCCTTGAATTAGGTGAATTGTTTGCAAAAGACGCTCTACATCGTAACGAATCTTGTGGAGGACACTTCCGCGAAGAATACCAAACCGAAGATGGAGAAGCGCAACGTGA
>Ga0209443_1001177_pt1 | contig 16828 bp, 10 predicted proteins | sample LauGreBMM110DCMD_2_FD_187571 | JGI IMG/M metagenome (GOLD analysis project Ga0209443, IMG submission 187571) | Freshwater lake microbial communities from Lake Michigan, USA - Su13.BD.MM110.DCMD (SPAdes) (version 2) | ecosystem: Environmental > Aquatic > Freshwater > Lake | place: Lake Michigan... | reverse complement strand
TTTTTCCATCAACTCTAGATGCATTTACAAACCAAACCGTAGGATAACCTTGAACAGCAAAAAACTGTTGTAATTCATTGTTTTGTGTTGTTAATTCAGGAGATAAAGCAGTTCTTCTTGGAAAATCCAATTCCACTAGAACCACATTTTCATTGGCCCATTTTTTGAATTCAGGGGTTTTAAATACTTCTGTTTGAAGTCGAATACACCATCCGCACCAATCACTTCCTGTAAAGAAAAGCAAAAGTGGTTTTTTAGTTTTATTAGAAATTTCAATGGAATTTTTAAGATTATTATTCCACACTAATTCTTGCGCTTCAACCGCATAAGAACCAAGAATAAACAATAGTGTTAAAAGTGTTTTTTTCATTTCAATGAATATTAAATTTAGTATCTTTAAATAGTTCCGAAATATCGGAAATTTATTTGACTTCTTGCATTAATTTTTTAATAAAAGGTGAAATTACTATTAAAATCAAACCCGCAATTAGAGCATAAATAGCCAATGTATAATATCCATCTGTATAAGATTGCAATTTAGATAACAAAGTCGTTCCACCATTTGATTGTGAAATTGCTGCGCCTAATTTTCCCGCAGCTAATTGACCAAAGGCACTTGCTAAAAACCATAATCCCATCATCATTCCAAACAAACTTTTTGGAGATAATTTTGTTATAATAGACATCCCTATTGGACCTAGACAAAGTTCTCCAATTGTAGTCACAAAATAGGCAAATGTAAAAAGATTTAGTGATGTTAATCCTTCAAAATTTGCAAAAAACTTAGTGTAATAAAATAAAAAGAAAGAAGCTGAAAGAAATAAAAACCCTATTCCAAATTTAATTAAAGTATTAGGTTCGATTTTCTTTTTTGCCAACCACAGCCATAATAAACCGATTAATGGACTTAAAACTATTACAAAAAAAGTATTGGAACTATTGTTTACTATATTTGGATCAATTGTGAATCCAAGTAAATTATTATTTAAATTATCTTTGGCAAAAAGTGATAATGAACCTCCACTTTGCTCATAAATTGCATTAAATAAAAAGTAGAAAAAGATAAAAGAAAAAGCAGCTATTAGTTTTTTTTGCAAACTTACTTCTCCTAATTTTATTAATTCAAAAATAAAATATCCGATAGCAATTATTCCGATAGTATACATGAAGTAATCTGTATAATCTGTATTAATTACCATTGTATAAATAAATGGAATACTTAAAAGCGAACCCGCATAAACTGCTATTTCTCTAACTTTTCTTTTAGATTCCGGCAAGGCCAAAAGTGGAGAATCTCCAATTGGTCCAAGATGCTTTTTTGTAAATAAAAAAGTTACTAATCCAGCAATCATTACAATTGCAGCTGCCAAAAAACACAATGTCCAAGAGTGAAATTTTCCTAAATAAATACAAAGAGCTCCTCCAAATAGTCCTCCAATATTTATACCAGCATAAAACATTCCGTAACCTGCATCTCTTCTCGGATCTTTTTCATGGTATAATTCACCAACCATTGAAGATATGTTTGGTTTAAAAAATCCTGTACCAATAATTGAAAATGCTATTCCATAATAGAACATTTGTTGAGGAGCAAATGCGATTAGTAAATTTCCAAGAATCATTACAATTCCTCCGAAAAATAAAGATTTTTTGAAGCCTAAAACTTTATCCGCAAAGATTCCTCCAATAAAAGTAAACGCATACACAAATGCCTGAATTGCTCCATATTGCAAATTAGCAGCTGCATCTTTTAATAATAACTGATCAACCATAAAAAAGGTTAATACACCACGCATTCCATAAAAGCAGAAGCGTTCCCACATTTCTACAGTAAATAAATACCAAAGTTGTTTTGGATATTTTCCTTTGAAGTTTTGAATTTGTTCTAGTGTAATACTGTTTTCCATAATTGCATTATTGGGATAATTATTACTGAATATATATTAAATTATTTTATACCGTGCATCAATTTTTTCATTAAAGGTGATAATATCATTACAAATAATCCTAAGCCAATAGGAATAAATGTAAAAATTAAAAAGAAAGTAGTCATAGAATATTGAGCCGTAATTTCATCTATCATACCTCCTAGAGTTCCAGCAGTTTTATTACCAATAGCTATGGCCAAATACCAAACACCAAACATTATTCCAATCATTCTACCTGGAACCAATTTACTTAAATAAGATAATCCTACAGGAGATATAAATAATTCTCCAATGGTATGGAAAAAATAAGCAAAAACTAACCAAATAATACTTACTGACGCTACTTTTGCCCCAGCAGGAATTGTACTAGAACCATAGGCAAGTACTCCAAAACCTATTCCTAGTAATATCATTCCCAAACCGTTTTTAACTGTTGCCGATGGATTGTATTTGCTTTCCCAAATTTTCGCTACTAATGGCGCAAAAGTAATTATGAATAAAGAATTTAATATACCAAACCATGTGGCTGGAATTTCTGCTTTAACTTGACTATACTGTTCGCTTAACATATAAACAACTATGAACCATATAATTACAAATCCAATAGCTAAAACAATATTACCTAACGCATATTTTTTAAAAGTTTGAAGAAACAACTTATAAAGAACAAATGTAATTATTACCATTGGAATGACGGTAATTAAAGTATTTACAATATTGAAAATTATTTTAGAATTTCCTTCTAAAATACGGTTCGTATAATCACTGGCAAAAATAGTCATAGAACCTCCTGCTTGTTCAAATGATGCCCAAAAGAAGACCGTTATAAAGGCTAAGATTACTACGGCAATCATTCTGTCTCTTAATACAACACTATACTGAGAAATTCTTTTTATTATAATAAATATAAACAATAATAATGCAACAATAATCACAAAATTACTTCCTGAAATTAAACCAACATTAAAGTTAAATAAATTAAAAGTCGATATTTTTGATATAGGATCGTTTATTATCCATGATAATCCTAGTACTGAAACTATACCAATAATTGTTAAATCAAAATTTGAAAAAGGATTTAGTTTTGATATAGATTGGTCTTCTTTAAAATCAACAACTTCATTAGGAACAGGTTTTAATCCAATATCTCCAAAAATATTTTGAGTAAAATAAAATTGTAACATCCCAACTAACATAAAGATTCCTGCAAGTCCAAAACCATAACTCCAACCCCAATTTTCACTTTCTCCGATGTAACCACAAAGTAACATGCCTAAGAAAGCTCCAGAATTTACACCCATATAAAATATACTAAAAGCACCATCTTTTTTTTGTTGATGATTTTTGTACATATGAGATAGAACTGATGTCATATTAGGTTTGAATAATCCTATTCCTAATATTAGTAGAAATAAACCAAGATACATAAATAAATGATTTATTTCTTCCAATGCCATAGATAAATGTCCTAATGTCATCAGTATACATCCATAAATAACAGCCCATCTATAGCCTATTATTTTATCAGCAATATAGCCCCCTAAAATGGGTGTTAAATAGGCAAGTGAAGTATATGACCCATAAATTGCTAGAGCATGCTCTCTTGGCCATCCCCAACCTGGATTGTCTCCTAAAATAGAAGAAGTTAAAAATAATACCAATAAGGCTCTCATCCCGTAATACGAAAATCGTTCCCACATTTCTGTAAAAAAGATTACAAACAAACCTGACGGATGACCAAGCACATTTGATTTAAAAAAATCATTTGATGAAGAATTTGACATTTTTTTGTTATTAGTTAATTTAATTTTTAATTTTACTACTGTTAAATTGACACTTATAAATTGTTATATATAAAATTTGTCATTTTATTGTACAACTGAATTCTTGTTTTTCCTCCGTAAATACCGTGATTGTTATCAGGATAAATTTGTGAATCAAATTGCTTGTTAGCCTGAATTAGTGCTTCCATCATTTGCATAGAATTCTGAACGTGCACATTATCATCGCCAGAACCGTGAATTAAAAGGAATTTTCCCTTCAATTTATCCACGTGATTTATTGGTGAATTTTCATCGTAACCGCTCGCATTTTCTTGTGGCGTTTGCATGTATCGTTCAGTATAAATGCTGTCGTAAAATCTCCAATTCGTAACTGGGGCAACGGCAATCGCCATTTTGAACACCTCATTTCCTTTCATAATACAATTGGAAGCCATAAATCCTCCATACGACCAGCCAAATATACCTATTCTACTTTTATCTACAAAGGGATAATTTCCAATAACTTTTGCAGCGTCAATTTGGTCCTCAACTTCGTATTTCCCCATTTCTTTTTGAGTGCATTTTTTGAAATCTGCCCCTTTAAAACCTGTTCCTCGTCCATCAACGCAAGCCACAATATAACCTTGTTGCGTTAACATCATAAACCAATAATCGTCTGTTCCGTTCCAATCGTTGTTCACTTGTTGCGATCCAGGACCAGAATATTGATACATAAAAACAGGATATTTTTTATTAGCATCAAAATCTTTAGGCTTCATTATCCAAGCATTTAGTTCATTTCTTTTTTCCGTTTTCAATGTAAAAAACTCTTTTGAAGGCAAATTATATGCTTTTAATTTATCGGCTAATGCCGCATTATTCTCAATAGATTGCAACTCCTTTCCGGTTTTAGCATCGTTTAAAGTGTAGTTTGTTGGCTGAGTCGCGCTTGAAAACGAATTGATATAAAACTGAAAATTCGGACTAAAAGTAGCTGTGTTTGTTCCTGAATTTTTTGACAATCTAACTTTGTTTTTTCCATTTAAACCGATGCGATAAACGTCTCTATTGATAGAACCATTCTCAACAGATTGATAAAAAACAGTTTGATTTTTCTCGTCGAATCCATAATAATTAGTCACTTCCCAGTTTCCATTGGTAACTTGATTTTTCAATTTTCCCATTTTATCATACACATAAATATGATTGAAACCGTTCTTTTCACTTGTCCAAATAAAACTATTGTCTTTTAAAAAAGTCAAATTATCAGTAACATCAACGTAAGCTTTGTCTTTTTCATTCAAAACCACTTTTGGCGTTCCTGAATTTCCATCGATAAACAATAAATCCAAATTATCTTGATGGCGATTCAATACTTGTGCCGATAAAACATTCGCATCATTTGTCCAATTTAATCTGGCAATGTAAAAATCAGTGTAATTTTTTAAATTAATTTCTTTAGTTACGGTTGCCATCACATCATATATATGTAACGAAACCTCTGAATTTTTTTCTCCAGGTTTTGGATATTTAAATGTTTCAACTGTTGGATATAAATCTTTGCGAAACATCGACATTGAGAATTCTGGAACTTGACTTTCATCAAAACGTATATAAGCCAATTTTTTACTGTCGCCACTCCAATCAAAAGCTCTTACAAATGCAAATTCTTCTTCATAAACCCAATCCGTAATTCCATTTATAACAGCATTTTTCTTACCGTCAAAAGTGATTTGTTTGGTTGTTTTAGATGCAAATGTGTATATGAAAAGATTGTTGTCTTTTGCATAAGCAATTTGAGTTCCATCAGGTGAAAAGGTAGGTTCTTGAATTTTATAATCGAATAATGGGGATAATTTTTTTGATGCAATTTCATATATAAAATAGTTCGCCACGAAAGAATGACGAAAAATTTGATCTGAATTAGTAGCAATCAATATCGTTTTTTCATCCGCACTAAAAGTATAACTATCAATTCCTTCAAGATTTTTAAAATCTTTGGTATCTATCAAAGTTGCTACTTTTTTTAATGTTGTAAAATCATATAAATCAATTTGATTGCTTCTAGAAGTTCTATCAAAATTCAAAACCGTATATTGATTTGTATTCTTCATTGCTTGCAAATCATCCATTCCTTTGGCTCGAAAAGTTCCCGAATAAATGGCTTCAATACTAATTTTTTGTTGTCCAACAGCTGAAAACGAAGCGAATAAGGCTAAGAAAACGACTTTTTGTATAAATTTCATATTTGTTATATTTAAAAAAACATTCAATTTTAGTGAAAATTTATCAAATTAGCACGTTTTTTTGTGTTAAATGTAATTTCATCATTTAAGATATTTCATAAGAATTGACTAAAACGTATATTTGCATCAAATAAAAAGTACACAAATGAACAACGCCATTGCTGGATTTTCAAAATTGACAAAAGAAGATAAAATTAATTGGATTGCCAATTCCTATTTTTCCGATGCTTCTGAGGCGGTTTCAATTATAAAAAAGTATTGGAATACCGATTCAAAAATTCAACAATTGCACGATGAATTCATAGAAAATACGATTACCAATTTTTATTTGCCGCTTGGTGTAGCGCCAAATTTCCTTATAAATGGGAAATATAAAACCATTCCAATGGCAATTGAAGAAAGTTCGGTGGTTGCTGCTGCTGCAAAATCGGCAAAATATTGGTCAACACGTGGCGGATTTAAAGCTACGGTTTTGAATACAGAAAAAATTGGTCAAGTCCATTTTATATATAAAGGGGATGTTTTAAAATTAGAACATTTCTATAAGGAAATTAAAAATAAATTTTTGGTTGCCACGCAAAGTATTACTAAAAATATGCAAAAAAGAGGCGGTGGAATTTTAAACATTGAACTTCGCAACAAAACACATTTGATTGAAAATTACTTTCAATTGCACGTTACTTTTGAAACCAAAGATTCTATGGGTGCCAATTTCATCAATTCGTGCTTGGAACAAATCGCTAAAACGTTAAAAGAAGAATCAAATACATTTGAAGCATTTTCAGAAGTTGAAAAAAACATTCAAGTTGTAATGAGCATTTTATCGAATTATGTTCCTAATTGTGTGGTTCGTGCAGAAGTTTCGTGCAAAGTGGAAGAATTGGCTGAAAAAAACATTGAAAACCCACTAGAGTTTGCAAAAAAATTCGTTCAAGCCGTTCAAATTGCAGAAGTTGAACCGTATCGTGCCGTTACACATAATAAAGGAATTATGAACGGAATTGATTCTGTAGTTTTGGCTACAGGAAATGATTTTCGTGCTGTAGAAGCAGGAATTCACGCGTATGCTTCTCGAAACGGGCAGTATTCGAGTTTATCACACGCCAAAATTGAAGACGAAATTTTTAGTTTTTGGTTGGAAATCCCATTGGCTTTGGGAACCGTTGGCGGATTAACGTCTTTGCATCCATTAGTGAAATTATCTTTAGAAATGTTGGAAAAACCATCTGCAAAAGAATTAATGGAAATTGTAGCAGTAGCTGGTTTAGCTCAAAATTTTGCTGCTTTGCGTTCATTAACTACAACAGGAATTCAAGAAGGGCATATGAAAATGCATTTGAATAATATTATAAATCAATTTCAGGCAACTGCCGAAGAACGTATTTTGATAAAAAAACATTTCAAAGAAAACACCGTTTCGCATTCTGCAGCAGTTGAATTTATTGAGAAATTAAGGAAATAGATTGCTTCATTCCTCGCAATTACAAAAAATGGAAAAAACATTTTACAGTAACGGAAAACTATTAATTACAGGCGAATATTTGGTTCTTGACGGGGCAAAAGCTTTGGCATTGCCAACAAAATTCGGGCAATATTTAACCGTTAATTCTGGTAAAAATCAAGAAATTCATTGGACAAGTTTTGATAAAGACAAAAGCATTTGGTTTCAAGAAACAATTTCTTTTTCTGAAATTATAAAGTATAAAAAGTTAGAAAATCAACCAGTAAAGGCAACTTTAATTAAAATTCTTCACGAGGCTTATTTATTAAATCCTGAGTTTCTAAATTCGTCTGAAGGATATACTATTTCTACAAATCTCACATTTCCTAAATTTTGGGGATTAGGCACGTCTTCGACTTTAATTAATAATATTGCTCAATGGTTGGAAATTAACGCCTTTGAGCTTCTTAAAAACAGTTTTGGCGGTAGTGGTTATGATATTGCATGCGCTCAAAATGATTTGCCGATTTTTTATCAAATAATTGATGGAAAACCAAAAGTTGAAATCGTGAATTTCAATCCTGTTTTTTCTGATAATATATATTTTGTCTATTTGAATCAAAAGCAAAATAGCAAAACTGCGATTGCTTCATATTATAAAAAACAAAATAATTTAAATGCCGTTTTTCCTGAAATCAACAAAATTACAGTTGAAATTACTGAAGCGATACCTTTAGAAAAATTCCAAGAAGTACTTCAAAAGCACGAAAATATAATGAGTGACGTATTAGAAATTCCACCCGTGAAAAATAGTTTGTTTTCTGATTTTAATGGAACTGTAAAAAGTTTGGGTGCTTGGGGTGGCGATTTTGTTTTGGTAGTTTCCAATGAAAATCCAACTGCCTATTTTAAAGCAAAAGGTTTTGAAACCATCATTTCCTATTCAGATATGATTTTGTAACAGACAAAAATCCACAAAGAAAAATCCCGTCAAGTTTTGTACCTGACGGGATTTTTTTATAATTGTCAAAGTTTAATTTAGTAATTAAACTGCGCTCTGTTGTCTTCAATTTTAGCATCAACTTTCAAAGCTGGAATAATTCTTCCTGAAGCTGAAGCATTTTGAGATTTTAATTTAGCCACATAATCTGCATAATTTTTCAAAGCAGGTGCTGTTATAACTGATTTTGTTTTCACAACATAAACCCCTGAATTACCTTCAACTGGTGCAGAAACTTTATCGCCTTTCAATCCAAAAGCAGTTCCAACGACTTTTTGTTCTTGACCTACATTTGGTAAAGATGGATTTTCCATAGTAACATCAACTGCAGGTTGAACCGTTGTAGCGTTTGCTTTGGCAATAGCATCTAAAGTTGTTCCAGTCATTTTAGCTTTAATTTTTTCAGCTTTTTTCTTGTTTTTAAGAATTGGTTCAACAGAAGGTCTTGCATCTGAAACTGGTGTTAAACCTGCTTCGAAAACCGCTTTAACTTTGGCAATAACATTACCAACATTTGCAACTTCAAAACGTTTTACATCACCAACATTTGTTTCTTTTTCAAAAGCCCAACGAACAATTTGTCTTTGATTTCCAATAGAACCAAAACTCTCGTCCATAACTTTTACTTTAATAGCTGGATTTACAGTAATTGCAGCAGCTTTAGCCACTTTTTCGAAGTTGCCTTCAGTAGCATCCATTTCAAATTTTACTGATTTGTTGTAAATTTTATCAGAAGTAGCCTCAGATGGTTCTATTTTTTGAGCAATTGTAGCCAAACGAACAGCATCTTGTTTGTCAGTTACATTGATAATATGAAAACCAAAATCTGTTTCTACTAAACCAATTTTTCCAACTGGATTTCCAAATACGAAATCATTGAACGGTTTTACCATTTGGCCTTGACCAAAATAGCCTAAATCGCCACCTTGTTGAGAAGAAGAATCATCAGAATTCATTAAAGCCAACATCATAAAACTTGACGGATTTGCTTGTGCTTGCGCCAATAACATTTCAGCTTTTGCTTTTGCTTCTGCTTTCGTACGTTTTTCTTTTTTGTTTGGCACTTGAGTTCCTTCATAACTGATTAATACGTGAGAAGCTTTTGCATTTGCACCAGATTTTCTTCCCATAGATTTAGAAAGACACACATAATTATTGTTTGTATAAGGTCCAAAAACTTCGCCTGGCGCTAAATTGAATAATTGTTCAGCGAATTGAGCTGGCAAATCTTTTTTGGCTACATAAGTAGAATCATAAGGTTTGTCGGAATTAGCATTTACAAATTCGATATTATTTGAAGCGCCTTTGAATCCTGGTAAAGTATCATTTTTACTAGTTGCTTGATTGTAAACTATTCTTCCAGACAATAATGCATTTACTGAAGTTTTAACTTCATTTTCATCTTCTGGCGACGCTTTATCTTCAATTAAAACATATTCTATTTCACGAGATTCTTCCGCTTTGAATTTTTTCTCGTTCGCTTTCATGTACGTAGTAATTTCTTCGTCAGAAATTTTCACATCACTATCTTTTACTGTAGAGAAAAGAACTGAAACATAATCAAAGTTAACTTTGTTTGCTTCCATTCCGTATTTGAACTTTCCTTCACTTTCAGTAGTATATACACCAGATTTAACTAAAGTATTGTATAATTGATATTTTGCATTTAACGCAGCATCTTTTTCTCTTTCTTTAAAATTTTGAGCTTGCTCAGGATTAGATTTAAAGAATTCTTTGAATTTTGCAACATCAAATTTTCCTGCAGCATTCAAAAAAGTTGGATTTTGTCCAATATTTTGATCGGCTTTTAAAACTTCCATTATGTGGCTTTCACCAACTCTAATTCCTAATTTATCAAATTCTGCCGTCAATAAAGCGATAGAAACTTCTTGATCCCAAACTCTATTAGCTGCTTGAGTAGCACTCATTCCTTGTCCGCTTTTTTCAACGTTGCTAACTTTAATTCGGAAATCTTCAAAAGAAATATCCTTTCCGTTTATGCTACCAACATCTTTAGAAGTGCTTGCAAACCCACCATTACTAAAAAGATCGCCTATTATAAATGCTAATAAACAAAACCCAATAACAAGTATTAGAAGAAGTGAACGTTGTCTGATTTTTTGTAAAACTGCCATTTTTTATTGTGTTAATTAAAATTCTGTGTGCGAAAATACAATTATCTATTTAATAATTATAGTTGAAATGTTATATTTTACAATAAATTTCATTTATTTTTAAATATTACTATTTTGAAGTCATTTTCACCAATTCAATTTTCTTATTTGAAGCTTCTTCAATAACAAAAGTATAGGTTCCAATTTTAATTTTTTCTCCTTTTTGAGGGATTTCTGTGGTAAAATCCACGATGAATCCGCCAAGAGTTCCATAAGAATCACTTTCGGGAATGTTCAGTTTGTAGGTTTGATTTAAATATTCAACATCCAATCGTGCCGAAAAAACAAAAACGCCTTCTTCGATTTCATTTTCAATGCGAATTTCTTCTAAATCGTGTTCGTCTTCTATTTCGCCAAAAAGTTCTTCTACAATATCTTCGATAGTTATTATTCCCGCTGTCCCGCCATATTCATCAAGAACAACGGCAATGCTTTTTCTTTTTTTGATAAGTAAATCCAAAACTTCTTTTATAAAAATAGTTTCGGGAACAAATTCCGCTGCAATTAATGTTGATTTTATGGTTTTTGGCTTTTTAAATAAATCAAAGGAATGCACATATCCAATGCAATCGTCTAATGAATTTTGGAAAACCATAATTTTAGAATAGCCCGTTTCTATAAATATTTTCTTTAAATCTTCAACAGAATCATCAATATCCACAGCAGCGATTTCAGTTCTTGGCGTCATAATATCACGTGCTTTCACTCCTGAAAACTCCAACGCATTTTGGAATATTTGAATTTCAGAATCAACTTGTTCGTGATCTTCAAAATGGTTCATTTGTTCTGTAATATAATTTCCAAGTTCTAATTTGCTAAAAAACAAAGGCACAAAATCGCCTTCTGTTTTAAAAAATCGTTTCAAAATTGTATCTGAAATCCACATTATAAAAGATGAAACAGCATAAAAAAGCAAATAGAAAAAATAGGCAGGAATAGCAAAAAACTTAATAAAAGTATTGGCATAAATCTGAAAAAATACCTTCGGAAGAAACTCGGATGTCATTAAAACCAATAATGTAGAAAGCACGGTTTGGATTAATAAATTGGCAATATTTGAAAATTCATACCCCAAAGTTGTAATCCAGCGCATCAATAATTCGCCCATAAAAAAGCCGTAAATTACCAATGCTACATTATTTCCAATGAGCATTGTAGCTATAAACTGCGAAGGTTTTTCGGTTACTTTTGTGAGGATTTTGGAAAGAAAATTATCTTGTTTTTTTTCAATTTCAAGATATATTTTATTGGAAGAAATGAAAGCAATTTCCATTCCCGAGAAAAATGCGGATAGTATCAAACATAATATTATAATACTAATTTCCATAGTTTACTTTGATTCGTTTCTTGCTTCGAATTTCTTAGCAAATTTTCTTCTGAAGAAAAACATAAAAACCGATAAAAGTGCTATTCCTAAAAAAAGAAAGTGCTCATCTGTAGCTTCATTCCAAACAGAGATTGATTTGTAGGCAAAGAAAAAAGCGGCTACAAGATAAACGTACTGGGTATATTTTAAATAATTCATTTTTTAATTTTTTAAATTAGTTTGCTTGAATGATTTCTCCTGATATTTTTTGAGAATTTACAATTTTGAAATCTTTGCTAAAATCGATTCCTTCGCCATAAGAAACACCTTTAGGATCTGTAAATTTAAACTTTTTTTCGGTATAAAACCACTCATTTTTTTGATCAAAATACAATTGTTCTGTTTCCAAAACCTGCCCCGTTTCATTTGTAATTCTCACTTTTCCTTGTAAATCTATTACATCTGTAGTTTTATAAGAAACAGCATAGTTTGAAGTTACGAATGTTTTTTTGTTTTTTGGGTCATAAAAGGTAACGTGAATCCCTTTTGGAAATTCTGTAAATGGAAATTCAACACTTGCATAATCCAACATTTTAGGGCTAATCAATATAGATTTTATTCGACCCGAATCAGTATATTTCATGTTAAAATCGTCAGCTTCACCACTTGGTGCAAACTCGGTGAAATTTTGCTTTTGTACTTCTTTGAAATTACTTTCGCAAGAAAAAATACCGCAGGATAGAAGTAGTGCGAGGGTAATATTTCTTAACAAATAGAGGTTGAAAGTCATAAAGCTTTTATGGTTGAATTCAATTAGTGCAATGGTTACAAATAATGTCAATTCAAACGACATTTTCATTGACCGTAAGCCTAGTAATACCGTCTTTTTTGAAACCATTTATCATTCAATGAAAGTCCAATACTAATATTAGTGTAGTTTTCTTGAACTAAATTTGAAAGTGTCGTTCCTCTTTTACCGTATTCTAAACCAATATTTATGTTAGAAAATACTCCAATTATCGGCAAACCGAAACCAGCTGTCATTCCCATATCATTGATTGCTTTGTTGTTAATTAACAATCCCGTATTTTCATATTTTAAACCTGCACGGTAAGTAACCTTTTTCAAATAACTAGAAAAGGCGTTGTAATTTGGGATATAAAAACCTCCAATATTATATTTAATAGCGTTTTCAAATTGCGTGTTTTGAATATCTACAAATCGATTGCCCATATTATTGTTCTTTTGGAATGTAATTTCGGTTCCAATCATCCATTTTTTTGATTGTCCAATTCCAAATCCAACTGCCAATTTTGACGGTAATTTGATAGTTGTGTTTGCAACGGTAATCGCAAGATCGTTAACTACAATTTCTGAACCAGATGAGGTGTATTGAATAGTTGCAATATTTCTTTCGTTAGTTGATTTTAATCTGCTTTCTGGGGAATATGTTAGGCTTCCAAATCCAGAAAGTTTGCTGTTTATTTTTGTATTGTATGTTAAACCAGCAGTGAATGTAGCGCCAGAAATATTAGATAAATTTTTCTCTCTTGAACCATATTGAGGGCCGTCTACAAAGCGCAGAGAATAGGTTTCTATTTTTCCAAAGTTGTAACTAAAATCAAGTCCAACACTAAATTTTGGGGTAATTGCATAACCAACTCCTACAAACGCTTTATTAATACCTCCAGTACCAGAACTCTGTCTGATTTGCTCTGGTGCAATTGGATTTGTTGTTGCTGCAATCCGTGTTTGAATATTGTACCCTACAGAAGTAAAAGGAAGCAATCCAAATCCTGCACCAAATTTTCCTAGTGGAAGTCCTACAGCTAGATAATCTATAGCAGTTCTTCTTGCATTTTCTTTTTGAGAGGAAGTTTTTAGCTTTGTAGTAAGATAGGTTCCTCCAACTGAAAAAGTGGTTAACTTTAAACTTGTATAAGAAGATGGGTTTTGAAAATTCACGTGAATACTATCAGAAAAAATCGTCAACCCTCCCATTGAGCGGTTTTCAGCGGTTCCTTTGAATTTTACGTCTCCAATTCCGTAAAAAGAATAAGGAGATGAAGTTGCTTGTTGTGCAAATGATATTAATGAAAAAAGTAGAAAAGCGGGTACTATAAATTTTTTAATCATTTTTTGATTTTAATTGAAATGTTTGGTTCAAACTCTCTAATAGGAAATTTGAATTGGCAAATATGGTATTTTTTAATCGTTTAGCCAAAAAATCTGCGTCTCCTCCCGTTAAAATTATTATAAATTTAGGATATACCTCTTGATATTGAGTAATAAAGCTATTAATTTCATGTATTGTCCCATTCAAAACTCCCGAATGAATTGCATTTTTGGTTGAATTTCCAATTAAATTTTCTTTGTTCGTTGCATTTGATTCTTTTTCAAATGATTCTAAAGACAATAACGGCAATTTTGACGTGAAATTATGAAGTGATTCATACCTAAGCCGAATTCCAGGTGAAATTGCACCTCCAAGATAATTGTCATTCTCGTCGATAAAGTCATAAGTTATACAGGTTCCAGCATCAATTACCAATCGATTTTGATTTGGAAACTTTAAAACTGCTCCGCTAGCAAGTACCATTCGATCAATTCCTAGTGAATTTGGTGTGGCATACTTATTATGAAAAGGAAATTTGGATTCGTGATTGATAAAATGAACTTTCAGCCGATTATTATAAACTAAAAAGACTTCTTTATTTATATTTCCAACAGAGGCAACAACCAAATCCGAAGCGTTTTGATATTTATTTAAAATAAAATCAATTTTAATTTTAAGTTCTGAAGGACTAAAATCAAAACGGTCCAAAAGGATACTGTCCTCAAAAACAGCTGCTTTAATTTTTGTATTTCCGATATCAACCGCTAAAAGCATAATTTATATTTATATGCTGCGAAGGTACGAATAGATTTTTTTTAATAATTGTTTTGTATAAATTAAAATTCGTCCTATATTTGCACCCGCTTAAGTAAGGTACCTTAGCTCAGTTGGTAGAGCAATGGACTGAAAATCCATGTGTCCCTGGTTCGAACCCTGGAGGTACCACAAAAAACATCTCTAATCACTTTGTAAAGTAGTTAGGGATTTTTTGTTTAAACACACTTTTTATTTTCATTAAACTCATGGAGTCCTTTGAAAGATGAATTTGCATTAAAATAATTATCACTTTTTGTTGATAACTTCTCTTTGATTTCTACTTCAAAAAAACCTAAATTTGAAGTTCGATTTTTTCAATTAATTTCCAACCCCAAATAGTAATTTCCATTTTTTCCGGCTTTAAAAGGTTGAAATCAGAAATTTATTTTTTGAATTTTTATAAATATGTACCTAATATTCGATACTGAAACCACCGGATTGCCAAAACGTTGGGATGCGCCAATTACCGACACAGGCAACTGGCCGCGTTGCGTTCAAATTGCATGGCAATTGCACGATGAAATGGGAAAACTTATCGAACATCAGGATTATCTAATCCAGCCAGAAGGATATAACATTCCCTATGATGCCGAAAGAATTCACGGGATATCTACCGAATTGGCTCAAGCCGATGGGATTTCATTATCTGAAGTTTTAAAAAAATTCAATGTTGCTTTAAGCAAATCTAAATTCATTGTAGGTCAAAATTTGAAATTTGACATCAATATTATGGGCTGCGAATTCCACCGTTTGGGAATTGAAAGCCCAATGAGTTCTATGCCAGTTTTAGATACCTGCACAGAAGTTACCGCTACTTTATTGCAATTACCTGGTGGACGTGGAGGGAAATTCAAATTACCAACCCTCACAGAATTACATAGTTATTTATTCAATAAACCATTTTCAGAAGCCCACAACGCCACTGCAGATGTAGAAGCAACCACGCGATGTTTTTTCGAATTGATTCGTACAGAAATCTTTACGTATAAAGAACTTCAAGTCGAACAAGATTATTTTCAAGAATTCCAAAATTATAATTCGGCACCAATTCAGCTTATTGGATTGCAACACATCAATCTTAAAGAGGCTTCTGAGAAAATCAAACAGCAATTTGGCGAGCAAAATGTTGCGCCAGTTTCAAAAGTGACACTTTCAGAGAACAAGCAAGTTCTAATTGATACTGATTTTGTTCATTTGCATAACCATACGCAGTTTTCTGTTTTGCAATCTACCATTAGCGTGGCAGAGTTAGTGAAAGCGGCATCTCAGAATAAAATGCCCGCGGTTGCCATTACAGATCACGCCAATTTAATGGGCGCTTTTCATTTTGTCCGCGATATTTTATACCACAATAAAGCAGCCGAATCTAAAAATGCAGCGGCTGTTGCCAATGGAGAAGAAGCCACAGAAGTGGTTATGAAACCAATTGTTGGATGTGAGTTTTTTGTTTGTGAAGACCACAAAGATAAAACTCGAAAAGACAATGGGTATCAAATTGTATTTCTCGCAAAAAACAAAAAAGGGTATCATAATTTAGCTAAATTATCATCCATTGCCCATACCGAAGGATTTTATTATGTTCCCAGAATTGACCGATCTTTAATAGAAATGTATAAGGAAGACCTGATCGTTTTGTCGGGAAATTTATACGGTGAAATCCCAAATAAAATTCTAAATTTAGGCGAAAACCAAGCCGAAGAAGCCTTGATTTGGTGGAAACAACAATTTGGCTCTGATTTATACATTGAGGTAATGCGTCATAATCAAGAGGACGAAAACCGAGTAAATACAGCATTAATTTCATTGGCAAGAAAGAATGATGTTAAAATTGTGGCAACCAATAACACCTTTTACATAGAAAAAGACAATGCCAATGCGCACGATATTTTGCTTTGTGTTCGCGATGGTGAAAAGCAATCTACGCCAATAGGTCGTGGTCGTGGATATCGTTACGGAATGCCAAATCAGGAATATTATTTCAAGTCGGGTCAAGAGATGAAAAAGCTTTTTACAGATTTGCCTGAGGCGATTGCGAACC
>Ga0209443_1001176_pt1 | contig 16839 bp, 14 predicted proteins | sample LauGreBMM110DCMD_2_FD_187571 | JGI IMG/M metagenome (GOLD analysis project Ga0209443, IMG submission 187571) | Freshwater lake microbial communities from Lake Michigan, USA - Su13.BD.MM110.DCMD (SPAdes) (version 2) | ecosystem: Environmental > Aquatic > Freshwater > Lake | place: Lake Michigan... | reverse complement strand
TTGCTCCACATTGATAGTGTTTTCAACATCATTCAGTTTGCCATTTAAAACCACTCTTCCTAAACTGTCAATTATAGTATAAGACTGATGGATAAGATTAGAGTTCATAGTTACATTTAAGACACTTACAACGGGATTTGGGTATAAACGGATTGGGGACAATTCAAAATTGTTGGTGCTTAGCACTGTTCCTGCATCCACTAGATTCCATACAGTTCTTACATAAATACCATCCACAGTTATTCTTTGCGAAGTATTATCTTGTCTTAAAACTACTGCTTGTAATACTGGTGCGTCTGCAGTTGGAGCAGGAGTAGTTCCTGATGAAAGTGTATTTGTAAATGGCCCTAAAGTTGGTGTGGCAGGCTCAGAAGTTGGAATTGCATCAGTTGTTGAGTATACAAATAAACTAACTTCATCATTATAATCACTAGTTGTTATAAATTTATATTTTACTACGACTAGATAGGTTTGCCCAATAGTTAAATTTGAAGTTTCTCCCTGCGTAGCAGTAGAAGCATTAAATGCCAAACCTAATTTAAATTGCGTAGCTGGATCAGTACCTGGTGCTATATATGTTCTTGCTCTAAATGCAGTGCTTAAAGCAGTATAAACAGGTGCAACTTGATCAACATAATATCCAAGGTGAAAAAAGTAGACTAATGGTGCGGTTGCAGTTACAGATACCAAAAAAGAGGCATAAACACTTCCTGAATTTATGTCAGCTCCAAAAGGTTTATTTAAATCTTCTCCAGTATTGTTAACCAAAGCAGCGTTCCCTACTCCACTTCCAATATAACCTGAAAAAGTTAATCCTGCAGCACTCACTAAAATAGGATTTGTAGTTCCACTATGTTTATTCCATCCATTAGTTGTTAATGGTGCAGCTGCAGCATAATTAAAATTTTCAACTAAATAGTTAGATTGACCTAACATAATTGATGTTGTTAAAAAAAATACTAATGTGTAAAGTTTTTTCATAATTAATTTATTTTATATTTAATGTGTAAAAATAATAAAAATTAACTAACTTTTTAAAAATAATTAAATTATCCAAAAAAAACCATATAATAATCTAATTTAATTGTCCTTTATTTTTCATTTTTAATAAAGCAAATTAACAGCATCATTCGACATTCGCACTGCATCATGACCCGAATTGGCAACGGTATGAAATTGCCAAATGAATGTTGCCGCGACTGAATTTGCATAGATTTGACTTTTTGAAAAGAAATAATTGGCTCTATCGAGTCTGTTTAATCCCTGTAAATCGCTCTCTGTATTGTGGCGAAGTGATGGGTCTGAGCCATTATTATCCAAACTACCTACTGTAATAAATAACTTTCTACTAAAATAATTATTTGGACTAATAGCAGTAATTGGGCAATTCATAATTCCATAAGGAAAATTAGCAACCCCATCAGGAACGGTATACCAACCGCTATTTGCAGCAATTGCTCTATTGTATCTAGCATTTGGCTTAAGTAAAACGAATCGATGTACAAATTGACCACCACCAGAATGACCAAACATATCATAGGTATTTGCTTCGCTTCCTGAGTTACCTTTAATAAAATCAAAAAGTGGTTCAATCATTGAAAAGGTCCATACACTCTCATTGTTAAGAGTTTGTGCTGTAGGAAAATTTCCATCTTGATAGACATTTCCAATTATGTAGTAACTACCTCCAGGAAAATTTATACTATTAAACTCTGGTGCAAACACCATAAATCCATATTGATTTGAGGCATTTACCCAAATGTCACGGTATTCGCTTGCATTTCTTTCCTCTCCATGAAAAACGATAACAATTGGCATATTGGTTCGATTGCCAGCTGGAATATTATAAAAAATATTTATTGGCTTTTGAGGCAAACCAGAATAGGTAAAAACAAATTGGTTTGCGCCTGCATTTAATCGGTTTGCACTATCTGTGGTAGCGTTGTCTTTTGAACAAGAACTAAAAATTAATAGAAAAAATATTGAAATTTTGATTAGGAGATTTTTCATGATATTACTATTTTTATGTATTGTTGGTGTTCGTAAAATCTATTTACAAGATTACAAAAAAATTATATGTTAATTATTTATTATATATATTTGTTTTTTAAAAGTTACTTTGTTTAAATAGAATAAAAAAAAGTAAAATATTAATTATCCCTAAATTTCCAATAGAAATGAAAGTTTTTCATAAATCATTAGTCTCTTTTTCTGTTTTATTTTTACTAACATGCATTTTATCATGTACGACTGAAGATGTAAGTCCATTTCCACCCACAATAGGAACTTTTACTGTCCCTGCTAAACGAATGGGAAGTTTACCTTTTTTACTTACACCACCAACATCTAATAGTGCTGGAGCTTTCACTTACACTTGTGCAGATCCTTCAATTGCCACAATTAGCGGATCAACTGTAACGATTGTTGGAATTGGAACGACCACAATAACAGCTACTCAGGCTCCAGATGCTGGTTATGGTTCAGGATTGGTAACTGCGACATTCTCCGTTTCTCAATTAGAACCTCCAACAATTGGCTCTTTCACTATTTCTTCAAAAATGACGGGAAGCCTTCCATTTCAATTAACTCCGCCAACCTCTAATAGTGGTGGTGCATTTTCATTCACAAGTAGTAATACTGCTGTTGCAACAATTAACGGTACAACAGTTACGGTAGTTGGCGCAGGCGTTTCAACTATTACAGCTACTCAAGCTGCTTTTGGAACTTTTGCACCTGGAACAGCTTCGGCTACATTTACAGTAACGGCAAACATTCCACCAGCAACTATTGCTTCAGATAATTTTGATGCTGCAGCTGGAATTGCTTTAACAGCAAATGGATGGGTTGCGCATAGTAGCAGTACGACTAACCCAATTTTGACCACTTCACCAGGACTTATATTTCCTAACTATTATGGTTCTGGAATAGGAAATGCTGCTAGCGTTACCAGTATAGGTCAAGATGTTTCGTTGCAGTTTACATCAGTTTCCTCTGGAACTGTATATGCTTCATTTTTAATAAAAGCGGCTGCTTCTCCATTGTGTATTGACCAATACTTTTTTGGCTTTGGTAATAATGATATTGCAGACACCGCTTATAGAGGTAAATTAATGATTAATCAAGATGCAACGAATCCTGCAAAATTTAAATTTGGATTTTCAGCAAATTTAACCAACAGATATACAACGAATTCCTATGATTATGGAACTACCTATCTTGTAGTTATTAAATATAAAATTGTAAATTCAGCTGTTACTAATGCTAACGGGAACCTTGGTCGCGACGAAACAAGTTTGTATGTTTTTGATACCACTTCAAACTACCTAACTGAGCCAAGTGTTCCAACTATTGGAATTGAAGATACTTCTTCAGTTGATATTCTACCAGGCAGAGTAGTACTTAGACAAGATAATGTCAATTCTCCAAATGTAATTATTGATGGATTGAGAGTAGATAGTTCTTGGAATATTAGAAATTAATTTGATAAAGTTAGATATAAAAATGAAGAATCTAAAAAGGATACTAACTTTAAGTATTTTACTGCTTTTGGTTGTACAATATTCAAGTGCTCAAGAAATTGTACTTAACAAATATAAATTTGGTGAGGGATTGGAATTTTCAGGAAAAGACAATAACTATAAAATGGAAATTTCAGGATATCTTCAGCCTTATACCGATAGTAAAAAATATCTAGACAACGACGATTCTTCATTATACAATAGAATGAGAATCAGAAGAGCTCGTTTGCAATTTTCAGGAAATTCAAAAAAGGAAAAAATATCGTATCGATTACAACTTGATTTAACTGGTGGTGGCGAAGGCGACGCTTCAATAGGTAGCCTAGTATTTGATGCTTGGATTGCCTATGATTTTACTAAACGAATAAAACTAACTTTTGGACAAAAAGCAACAGCTACTGATAATCGCGAACTTGGAATGCGGTCTAATACTTTACAACTTGTAGAGAGAAGTCCAATATCAGGAGCCTTTGCTTCAATTCGTGAATTTGGATTTTTTGCAGAATCTACCTATAAAATAGCCAAGCAATCGTATATAAAACCAGAGTTTGCAATTACCAATGGAGACGGAATAAATGTATTTGGCAAAGACCATGGAGGTTTAAAATATGGAGGAAGAATTGATTATTTACCCTTTGGTTTGTTTAATAATTTTGGGCAATACCGCCAAGCGGATATAGAAAGAGAATTAACTCCAAAATTTGTAATTGGAGCTAACTGTAGTTATAATGTTGGAATTAGCGATAGAAGAGGAAGTGAAAGTGGGACTATATTATATTTAGATAATATGAACAATGAATTGTTGCCCGATTATATGAAATATGGTATCGATTTTTTATTAAAATATAGAGGTTTTTCTCTATTGGGAGAATACATAAATGCTTCTGCAAGAGTTCCTGGAGGGATTACTCAAAGAGTTCGTGTGGACGGATCAACTTCTACCGTTTTTACAGTAAATGGAATCCAAGATGTGGATAGTTATGTTAAAGGTAGAATGATGGTGGGTGAAGGATATAACTTACAAAGTGGCTACGTTTTTAAAAATCTTATTTCAATTGATGGTCGAGTTGCCTTCTTGAAACCTGAAACAAATTCATTTTTAAACAACGGTACGTATTACAATCGTTCTAATTATTATACCCTTGGAATTACTAAATACTTAGCGCGAAATTATGGAGCAAAAATTCAATTGGATTGCACCTATATCAATGCTAAACCAGGATCTAATGATATTAATGGAAATTTGATAAAAGGAAATGAATTTATTACCAGATTAATTACAACTATTTCATTTTAATAGTATGATAAATAAAATTAAATTACTGGTTTTTTTAAATCTGATTGTTTTTCCAATTTTTGGACAATTCAATCCACAAAATGATGAAATAACAAAAAAGTTTTTTCCTGATTCCGATTTGGATATTCATACCCCTTCCTTCTCTAAAAAAGGGTTCACCAATTATGACGATATGATGTTGTATCTTAATAAGTTGGTTGCAGAACATCCAAAAGAAATTTCTCTATACTTTATTGGTGAAAGTCAAAAAAACAAGAAAATACCAATGGTAGTTTTGAATAAAGACAATGGGAATGAAAAAATTAAAGTTTGGTTTCAAGGCGGTCTTCATGGAGATGAACCTGCCGGTACTGAAACGATGCTTTTTTTGATAGACAAAGTACTTAACGATACTAATTATACTTATTTATTAGATAAAATTACCCTTTCAATTGTTCCAATGGCGAATATTGATGGATATGAAAAATTAGATCGTTATGCTGCTAATGGATTGGATTTAAACAGAGACCAAGTTAAATTAATGGCTAAAGAAAGTAATTTTTTGAAAAAAGCATTTAGTGATTTTGGAGCTGAAGTAGCTGTTGATTTTCACGAATACCGTCCTTTTAGAAAAGAATTCGGATTGCTTGGTACAGATGGAATTAGCTCCATATACGATGCTATGTTTATGTATTCAGGGAACTTGAATCTTCCTCAAAATTTAAGAGATTATACGAAGAATGTTTTTGTAGGAAATGCCAAAAAAGTATTAGAGTCCAATAATTTCATTTTTAGAGACTACATAGCTAGTGTAAAATACAATAATGAAGTGCATTTTAATCAATGTACTACAGAGGCAAGATCAAGTACTACTTCTTATGCTTTAACCAATTGCATTTCTTCATTAATAGAAATTCGCGGAGTAAACCTTCAAAAAACATCATTCAAAAGAAGAATAAATACTACTTTTTTAATTGCTACTTCATTTCTAAAAACAGTTTATGACGATGCCTCAAATATTAAAGAAGTCTTAAGAATTTCTAGTAATTCAATAGCGGAGAACTTAGTTGTAGTAGCCAATAAGCCTCAAGAAATGCAAACAATTAGAGCAATTAGTTTAAGAGACAATTCAGAAATCTCTTTAGAGGTGAAAGTCAATAATGCTTTGAAATGCACTCCCGTTTTAGAAAGAAAAAGGCCGGTTGCCTATTTAATTCTTCCCGAACAAAAAATTCTAGTTGATAAGCTAATTATTCTAGGATTAAAAGTGGACGAACTTGCTGATGAAAAGAAAATAAAAGTAGAATCCTATAGCGTTTCTTCCATTTATGTTAATCTAGATGAGGAAGAAGGATATAATTCTCAGAAAATAGAGACTAGCCTTTCAATTATAGAAAAATCTTTTCCAAAAGGTACATTTATTATTTATTTAGATCAAAAAAATTCAAAGATGGCAACTGAGGTATTGGAGCCAGAAAGTGAAAATGGATTTATCAAATTTGAAACTCTAAAAGTTAAAAAAAATCAAGAATTACCAATTTATAGATACTTAACCAATGAAAAAATATAATACAAAAATGAAATTAAATACAATTGCTACGGCATTAATTATATTTATAGGATATACCTGTTCAGCGCAAATTGAAATTAAAACGGAATCAAAAGAATTCCAGTTGGGTGACGGCTTAGGTTTTAATGTTAATGATGGAGAATATAAATTCAGCATTAGTGGATTTATTCAAGGAGCCTATAAATATGAGAAAACAGATGGAGCTGTTGCTAGCACTTACATGAATGCTAGAAATGCCTATTTGTCTATTTCAGGAAGTATGTACAAAGAAAAAGTATCCTTTCTATTGCAAAATAATTTCAGTAATGGAAAACCGCTTTTGGATGCTTGGGTGGCTTACTCCCCGACTTCAAAAATGAAAATTAGTTTTGGGCAAAAGCAAACCTTCACTAATAATAGAGAAATGACATATTATGAAGATAAACTTCAATTTGTAGATCGTGGAATTTTTAGTTCCGAATTCAGCGACACTGGACGAGAATTTGGTGTTTTTTTAGAAACCCAATTGGGTAATAAATCTTTCATTGTTAAGCCAAAACTTGCTATTACCTCTGGTGACGGTGTCAATTCTTTTGGTGCAAATTCAATTGATGTAGATAAAGGAGGATTAAAATACGGTGGTCGAATTGATTTACTTCCTTTAGGTAATTTCAAACCAGGTAATGACGGATATATTGCCGATTTATTACACGAAGATAAAATAAAAATTCTTGCAGGTGCAGCTTTTAGTTTTAATAACGGAGCTAGCAATAGAGTGGGAGAAGGCCATGGTGACTTTGTGTTTTACGACAGTAATTTCAAACAAAAATTACCTGATTTTAGAAAATCATATGGTGATATTCTAATTAAATTTAAAGGATTTTCATTATTAGGTGAATATGTAAGTTCATCCGCTTTATCTCTTGAGGGTGCTTTTATAAATTCTACAGCTACAGTACCTTTATATATGACAGAAATTAGCAACTATTTAGTTCTAGGAAATGGGTTTAATATTCAATGTGGCTATGTTTCTAAATTAGGTCTTTCACTGGATTTTAAATATGAAAAATTAACTAAAGAATTTAATAAAGCTACTTCTTTATTAGCAAATCAAGACGCGTTTACAATGGGTATTACAAAATACATAAAAGGAAACAATTTAAAAATTCAATCATCAGTTACTACACTAAATAAGGAACAATTTAATGCTACTTTAAACGCTAATGAAAAAGTCAATACGCTAATTGCTCAATTTAGTTTTCAATTAGTTTTTTAAAAATAAACATCTCCCAATAAATGAAAGCTATTTCAAAAGCGAATAAGATTTTCTTTTCTATAATTTCAAATTTAACCTTTTGGGTATTAATTGCAATTTTGATTGGTATTTACGTTGGCCATTATTATCCAGATAATGGAGTCCAAATGAAGGTTGTAGGCGATGGATTTATCAGTATCATCAAACTTTTTATTATACCAATAATATTTCTAACCATTGTATTGGGAATTGGAGGAATGGGTGATTTAAAAAAAGTAGGGAGAATTGGAGTTAAATCATTGCTATATTTTGAAGTAGTTTCAACATTAGCTTTAGCTATTGGTATAGTTGTTGGCTATTTGGCACAACCAGGAAAAATTGACAAAACAGGTTTGGATATTCAAGATGCAAGTAAATTTACTCAAAGTTCAAGTGAAGGATTTAATTGGGTTTCATTTTTCATGAACAATTCAACTCTTCAAGTTTTATTTGTTGCTATAATTGTAGGTTTACTTTTAAATTACCATGCTAAAAGAGAGCAAATAGTTGCGTTTTTATACCAATGTTCAAAGGTTGTTTTTAAAGCTCTAAAATATGTGATGTATCTTGCCCCAATCGGCGCATTTGGAGGAATGGCTTATACAGTAGGAAAATTCGGATTGCACACACTGATTCCATTAGGAAAATTGATGCTTACAGTTTATGTAACTATGTTTATATTTATATTTCTTGTATTAGGAGGTATATTAAAATATTATAAAATAAACATTTGGCATTTTATTAAATACATTAAGGAAGAATTACTGATAGTTCTAGGAACTTCTTCTTCAGAAGCTGCTTTACCCAATTTAATGGATAAATTAGAAAAAATAGGGTGTAGTAAATCTGTTGTAGGATTAGTAGTTCCAACAGGATATTCATTTAACCTCGATGGAACTTCAATTTACCTTTCAATGGCAATAATATTTTTAGCCCAACTGTACAATGTTCAACTTTCATTAGGAGAAATTTTTACCATCATTGGACTATTAATGATAACTTCTAAAGGTGCGGCTGGAGTTACAGGAAGTGGCTTTATAGTTTTAGCATCAACACTAACGGCAATTCATAAAATACCTTTAGAAGGTTTAGCATTTTTATTGGGTGTCGATAAATTTATGAGCGAAGCAAGAGCAATCACCAATTTTATTGGTAATGGGGTTGCAACGATTGTAATATCAAAAAGTGAAGGAGAGACTATCCATCTTCAAAAGCCAATTGAAAATGATTAAACTTATAAAAAAAGTCCAAGATTTCTCTTGGACTTTTTTATGAATTTAATAAGTAATTAAATTGAAGTCATTTTTTTCAACTCGGATATAGTTTGTGACGGATTTTCTGCTTTGAAAACATAATTTCCAGCCACCAAAACATCGGCACCCGCTTGAACCAATTGAACGGCATTTGTATCGCTTACACCGCCATCAATTTCTATTAGGGTTGAAGCGCCGTTTTTATTTATCAACGCTTTTAATTTTTCAATTTTTGAATAGGTATTTTCAATGAAGGATTGTCCTCCAAAACCTGGATTCACGCTCATCAAGCAAACCATATCTATATCGTTGATTACATCTTCTAATAAATCAATATTGGTATGCGGATTAAGTGCTACTCCTGCTTTCATTCCTTCGGCTTTAATGGCTTGTAGCGTTCTGTGCAAATGAGTACAGGCTTCATAATGAACGGTTAGAATATCCGCGCCCAAATCTTTGAAAGTTTTAATATAACGATCGGGGTCTACTATCATCAAATGCACGTCGATTGTTTTTTTGGCATGCTTGGTAATGGCTTCTAAAACAGGCATTCCAAAGGAAATATTAGGAACAAATACGCCGTCCATAATGTCGATGTGAAACCAATCGGCTTCACTTGCATTAATCATTTCAATATCGCGCTGTAGGTTGGCGAAATCGGCAGCAAGAACAGATGGGGCAATAAGTGTATTTTTCATTTTAGTAGTGTTGTTTGTGCAAAAGTAGTTATTTTAAAAAAACTCCGAAAGTGATTCCGGAGTTTTTACATTAAGACTTTATGACATTCGACTTTAAGACGAATTTATCCTAAATAAGTTTTCAAGATTTTACTTCTTGAAGTATGTTTTAATCTGCGAATTGCTTTTTCTTTAATTTGACGAACACGCTCCCGAGTTAAATCGAAAGTTTCACCAATTTCTTCTAACGTCATTGGATGTTGATCACCCAATCCAAAATACAAACGAACCACATCAGCTTCTCTAGGAGTTAAGGTTTCCAAAGAACGCTCAATTTCGGTACGCAATGATTCTTGAATTAATTCACGATCTGGATTTGGCGATTCCCCTGAACGCAACACGTCATAAAGGTTGGAATCTTCTCCTTCAACTAAAGGAGCATCCATTGACAAGTGACGACCAGAATTTTTCATTGACTCTTTAACATCATTGACCGTCATGTCTAATTCCTTAGCAATTTCTTCTGCTGTAGGGGGTCTTTCGTTAGATTGCTCTAACAAAGCGTACATTTTATTGATTTTATTGATAGAACCAATTTTATTTAATGGTAAACGGACTATACGAGATTGTTCTGCTAGGGCTTGCAAAATTGATTGGCGAATCCACCAAACGGCGTATGAAATGAATTTGAAACCACGAGTTTCATCAAAACGTTGGGCGGCTTTTATCAAACCTAAATTACCTTCATTAATTAAATCGGGAAGTGTTAAACCTTGATTTTGGTATTGTTTAGCTACCGAAACTACGAAACGCAAATTGGCTTTTGTCAATTTTTCAAGAGCTAATTGATCTCCAGCTTTTATTCGCTGAGCCAATTCTACCTCTTCATCGGCAGTAATCAAATCTACTTTTCCAATTTCTTGTAAATATTTGTCTAACGATGCGGTTTCACGATTGGTAACCTGTTTGGTAATTTTAAGTTGTCTCATAATTTCTAGCCCTCATTTAGGTGATGAAATAGTTATACGTAAGAAGTTACAAAAAAGTTACAAAAAGTAGAAAATAGTTATACCTTTTTATCAAATAGTATTATTTGCACTGACTTCAGGGTTCGATAAAATAGGGTTAAAGCTCTAAAATAGTCTCAACATTTTTACCATTCCACTGACCTGAAAATTTATAAGGAATAAATCGTGCAAATAGTTCTTCTTTATACCATTTGAGTTTTCTAGTTAGACGAACAACCTCTTTATGCTTTTCATTTTTATAGGCATAATCCATCATTTCGGCTTGTGTTTTCCAAATGCTTAAAGTGGCTTGTTGTATTAAAGGCCATTCGCCAATGCCTATTGACATTGCGAGTCCATTGTATTCTTCTAAACTTTTACTCACTTTACCGACTTTACTCCAAAAAGAAATTAATTTTGAAAGCCGAATACTGGCTCGTGTTAAAACCATTACAGGTTGATCTAAAGCTAAAGCTAAAGTGGCCTGGGAAATAAATGGTTGCTTTCCGTCCCATTTTCCGTGTGCTTCTGCAGCATGTGCATAAACGGTGAATGATTCAGCACTTTTGGATTTATACTTGTTAAAAAACGAATTTTTTTCAAAAAAATTGGTTGCATTTATTTCCGAATCCCAAATACATAATAATGCATAGGTACCAAAGTTGGGTTTCGAACTAAAACCATTTTCAGCGCCTGAACCTAATAACTTATAAAACACGAGACCTTCACTATTTTTAAAATGGACATGTCCTAATTGCATTTGAGATAATGCCCAAAGTTTGTTGGAAAAAGTTTCCAATTTAAAAAAAGTGCAAGTAGTTATTTGACTCATTGTAGGAATGCTTAATTAGCGTACTGAGTTTTAGATTTTTTTAAAGCATCTTGAATGTATTTCCTCTTAATAATTAACATTCCAAAACTTTCGCCACCTTCTTTTCCTGTATTTTTGTGATGCATTTTGTGGGCACGACGCAACGCTAAAACATATACATTTTTTGTTTTAGTAAGCAATTTGAAGCGTTGGTGAATTACAAGATCATGTACAACAAAATAAGCTAAACCATAAAGTAAAATACCGAAACCAACCCAAGTATACCAGGCATTTTGGTTCATCATACCAAACATAATGAGTAACCAACTTGGTACAGCATAAGTGATAAAAAATAAATCATTACGTTCAAACCAACTTTTATGGTCTTTTTTGTGGTGATCCGCATGGAAATACCACATAAATCCATGCATAATGTATTTGTGATTTGCCCAAGCAGAAAATTCTGTTAGAATAAAAGTGATTAAAACAATACTGCAATTAATAATTATTTCCATGTTAAATAAATAGATATAAAGAAGTAAAAAATATAATTTGTAAAATCAATAGTATTAATGAAACGGAACGATTGCCTTTTATAATTGTTGGGTAAAAAAAGTAGGATGTAAAAAAAGCAACTCCAATCCAACCCAAATAATTATGTAAACCCGGAAATCCTCCTTCAAATTGCCAGAAATCAAGTTTCGGCGCTACTTGTTCAATTAGTAAATCAATAAGCGTAACTAATATAGCAGCAACAACTAATGACATTATTTTGTTTGCAAAGATACCACTTACAATTCTAATTCCTACAAAAATAAGCATTGCCCAATTGATGGAAATAATTAGTGGAACATCAAGTAATTTAAAGCCCAAACCATCTCCATAGGAATATTTTCCGAAAACCAGCCCCGTTTTCACCCCAATTACTTCAATAATAAATCCTAAAAAAGCAATAGAAAAAAAGGCAAATAGAAATTTTTTATCTGATAATGGACTATGAATTAAAAAAACAAAACAAGTCAGTAATAAGGTATAGGGAGTAAAAGGGCCAAAAAAAGTGGGGTTAATTACAAATCCAATTGACCCTGAAATATAGACCAGAATTAAAAAATACAATAAATAGGATTTATAGGTCTTTTGCATTACTTTTCTCTTTCTACTATTAATTGACTCACAATTTTTGCACTAAAAAGACACAATGGAATCCCTCCACCAGGATGTACACTTCCTCCTACAAGATATAAATTTTTGATACTTGATGAAAAGTTAGCATGTCGTAAAAACGCTGCAAATTTATTGTTGCTAGAATTACCATATAGCGATCCACCATAAGACGAAGTTTGGTTTTCGATATCAACGGGAGTTAACGTACTCTCTGAAATGATGTATTTTTCGATATCGGTTTTCAATATTGCATTAATTTTTTCAACAACATTTTTTCGAATATCGGCTTCATAATTGATACTTTCGTTTTTATTGTGCGGGACATTTACCATTACAAACCAGTTTTCGCATCCTTCTGGCGCATCGTCTTTGCAATATTTGGAAGTAATATTGATATAAACCGTTGGGTCGTCAGTTGGAAATTGTTTTGAAAACAAATGATCAAATTCCTTCTTATAATCATCACTAAATAAAATATTATGCAGGCCTAACGCCTCAAATTCTTTGTTTATTCCCCAATAAAATACATAGGCACTACTTGATTTTTCTTGTTGAATTAACTTTTGAGGGGTAAAAGATTTTGGCAACAGATATTTGTAAAGCACATGCAGATCTACATCGCTAGCCACAATATCAAAGTTATAATTAACCCCATTACTTTTAATGGAAGTAATCTGGTTATTAGAGCCAACTTCTAAGGTTTCAACGGCGGCATTGTATTTAATTTCCACATCAGCTTCTTCTGCTAGTTTGACCAAATGAGTTGTAATTTGATTCATGCCTTTTTTAGGCAAATACGCTCCTAAATTAAACTCTAAATGCGAAATCATATTCATTAACGCAGGTGCTTTATAGGGATTCGAACCGTTGTAGGTTGCATATCGATTGAACAGTTGTACTGTTTTTGGATTGGAAAACGTTCTTGAATTTTTTTCGTGCATCGTACTGAATAATCCTAAGAATGGGGAAAATAATATACCTTTTAAAGTCTTAAAATTAATAAAATTTTTCAGTTGGTGAAGCGATTGCTTTAAAAATAAATCTTCGGTGGTTTTAAAATAAAAAGCGTTGCGCTTGATGTGTTTTAAAACAGTTTCTTTTTTTTCATTTAATTTTAAATGAACTTCCTCTGCAAAATCGTGTATATTGGCGGAAGCTTTTAGTTGCGTTCCATCCGAATAAAAATAATTGGTAATAACATTTAGTTTTTGGTATTCAAAAGGAAGGGAGCTTCTTTGCAAATTGGTCAATTCATCTATTAACGATGGCATTGTAAATAATGATGGGCCTTTGTCAAATCGGAATCCATCGATATTTAATTCACTCAGTTTGCCTCCAGGATAACTGTTTTTTTCAAAAATGGTTACTTTAAACCCCTGATTGGCAAGTCGAATGGATAGTGCAAGACCCCCAATTCCAGCTCCAATTATACCAATGGTTTTTGTCATTTTTTCTAATTAAAAAGAGTAACAAAATTAATTTTTTATAAAAGGTTAATAGTACAACAAAAGTTAAAAAAATCCTATAAATAAATGTCTAACAACCGCATAAAATTAAAATTAGCTACTTCTAAAAAGATAAAACCACCAATTTAACTGAATAAATTGGGGGTTTATTTTGCAAAATCAATTTGCTATTTTATTAAGATTCTCTAGGAGGTCTTGGTAATAAAGCTTTTCTAGAAACTTTTTCTTTTCTAGTTTTAGGGTCAATTCCTAGGTATTTCACTTGGAATACATCTCCCATATTTACTACATCAGATACATTTTCTGTACGTTCCCAAGCCAACTCCGACACGTGAAGTAATACTTCGTTTCCAGGAACTGCTGTATATTCTACAACCGCTCCAAAATCTAGCATTTTTATTACTTTTACTTCGTATGCTTCGTTCATTTGTGGTTTGAAAGTAATCGATTCAATTTTAGCCAATACCGCTGCAATTCCAGCAGGATCAGTCCCTAAAATTTCAATAACCCCTTCTTCATTAACCTCGTTAATTACTATAGTTGTTCCAGTAGCTTTTTGTAATTCTTGAATTACTTTTCCACCTGGTCCAATCAATGCACCGATAAAGTTACCAGGAATTGTTCTTGTAATAATTTTTGGAGCATACTCTTTAACATCCTCTTTTGGAGCTGGTAAAGTAGCTGTTAAAATATCAAGAATATGTAAACGTCCGTCACGAGCTTGCGCTAATGCCGCTTCCATGATTTCATATTTCAATCCGTCAATTTTGATGTCCATTTGACATGCGGTAATTCCTTCTGAAGTTCCTGTTACTTTGAAATCCATATCTCCTAAGTGATCTTCATCACCTAAAATATCAGATAAAACGGCAAAACGATCTCCGTCTGTAATTAATCCCATTGCAATTCCAGATACCGGACGAATCATTTGAATTCCAGCATCCATTAAAGATAATGTACCGGCACAAACTGTTGCCATTGAAGACGAACCGTTCGATTCTAATACTTCAGAAACCACACGAATGGTATAAGGACAATCAGCAGGGATCATATTTTTCAATGCTCTTTGCGCCAAGTTTCCGTGACCAACCTCTCTTCTTGAAGTTCCTCTTAATGGACGAGCTTCTCCTGTAGAAAATGGAGGGAAATTATAGTGTAAGTAGAATTTTTCTTCTCCTTGTTCAGATGGAGAATCGATTTGGTTTGCTTCTCTAGAAGTTCCTAAAGTAGCTGTTGCTAATGCTTGAGTTTCTCCACGAGTAAACAATGCCGATCCGTGAACCGATGGTAAATAATCAACTTCACACCAAATTGGTCTGATTTCAGTTGTTTTTCTACCGTCCAAACGAGTGCCTAAATCTAAGGTTACGTTACGAACCGCTTCTTTATTCGTTTTATAAAAATATTTAGATACTAAATCGCCATTTTCTGCTAATTCTTCTTCAGTAAACAACGCTTTTACTTCTTCTTTTACCGCATCAAATGCAGCTGAACGTTCTTGTTTAGCTGAACCTTTACTCGCAATAGCATATATTTTATCGTAAGCTGCTGCTTTAACTTTAGCGTAAATAGCATCGTCTGTTTTTTCAGTTTCGTAAGTACGAACTTGTTTTTTACCAAAAGCATTTGCTAATCTTTCTTGTGCTGCAATTTGGTTTTTGATGTGTCCGTGAGCAAATTTAATGGCGCTGACCATTTCTGCTTCTGAAATTTCTTTCATTTCACCTTCTACCATTGCGATAGAATCTGTTGAAGCTCCAATCATCATATCGATATCTGATAATTCTAATTGTGCACGACTTGGGTTAATGATGAATTTACCATCAATTCTTCCAACTCTAGCTTCTGAAATTAAAGTTTCAAATGGGATATCAGATAATGCCAATGCTGCTGAAGCTGCTAATCCTGCTAATGCATCTGGCATTACTTCGTCATCATGAGACATTAATTGAATCATCACTTGAACTTCTGCATGATAATCACTTGGGAAAAGCGGACGTAATACACGGTCAACTAATCTCATTGTTAGCACCTCGTTATCACTTGGACGCGCTTCTCTTTTGAAGAAACCACCAGGAAAACGACCTGCTGCTGCAAATTTTTCACGATAATCTACCGTTAATGGTAAAAAATCAATACCTGGACTTGCTTTTCTTGATGATACAACTGTTCCTAAAATAACAGTTTTACCAATTCTTACTACTACAGAACCATCAGCTTGTTTTGCTAATCTTCCTGTCTCGATTGTGATGCTTCTTCCATCACCTAAATCGATACTTTCTACAAATAATTGTGGAATCATAAATTTTCCTTTTTTAATTTTACATTGGTTTTCCTGCCTGTCGACAGAGTTGTTGTGTTGTTGTAGAGATTGCTAATAATCCAATGAAAAACCAAACTTTTTTAACTTCTATTTGCCCTAAGGCTAAAAACAAAAAGAGGCGCGTGGGCACCTCTTTTTTATTGATTATTTTCTAATATTCAATACTTTAATAATCTCACGATATCTGTTAATTTCGGTTTTCTTCAAGTAGTCTAATAAACTTCTTCTTTTACCTACTAATAATACTAATGAACGCTCGGTATTATAATCGTGACGATTTTTTTTCAAATGCTCTGTCAAATGACTAATTCTGTAAGTGAAAAGTGCGATTTGCGCTTCTGATTTACCAGTGTTAGTTTTTTCTCCGTGTTTAGCGAAGATCTCTTCTTTAATCTCTTTAGTTAAATACATTCCAATATTTGTTTAATGATTTTTATGTATGTCTTACAGCTATTATAAGACCGGGCAAAAGTACTACTTATTTTTTAATTACCAAATAAA
>Ga0209443_1001174_pt1 | contig 16846 bp, 13 predicted proteins | sample LauGreBMM110DCMD_2_FD_187571 | JGI IMG/M metagenome (GOLD analysis project Ga0209443, IMG submission 187571) | Freshwater lake microbial communities from Lake Michigan, USA - Su13.BD.MM110.DCMD (SPAdes) (version 2) | ecosystem: Environmental > Aquatic > Freshwater > Lake | place: Lake Michigan... | reverse complement strand
GCGCCGTTTCCAGCCGTGCGCGCTCTTTTGCCGTCAGACTGCCGATGCCCGACTGCGCGATCTTATCCAGCAGCGCATCGACTTCGCTCGTCGCCGTTTTGTCCAGCCCGGCCCGTGCGGTCGTCGCCTCGGCGCGCTTCGGCTCCACTTTGGCACTCGTCTTCGCCGCCGGCTCAAGATCGGGCAAAACCCGCAATCTGGTGTTCGGCTTCTTCTCCAGCCACTCGATGCGCGGGAGCGTCAAATCCAGCCGACCCTGCTTCCAGCGCACATAGGCCAACGCAAATCCTGCCGTCGACCAGAGCGTGATCAGCGCCGTCCAATTCCGCGAGCTCAGCGCCATCAGCGTATACAGCCCGACCAAAATCACCGCCATCCAGGCCGCCAGTACGTTGAAGAACATCGGCACGGTCGGATAGATCGCCGCAAACGCCACAAACAACGCGAGCGAGCCCGATTCACCCACCAACTTGGCGGGCAACCACGCACCGAAAACCGTGAAGATTAGCGGCGAGATCAAATACAGGCACCCGTAAAACGCCAAAAATGAATTCCGGCCATAGACGCGTTCTACCTCTCGCCCGAACCAACCGATCATCGCCATATCGATGACGAACCCGAGGCTCGGGGGATTCACGAGGCCGTAGGTGAGGATGCGCCACACATCGCCGCGCAGCACCGCTGCGCTTTCAAACGTCAGCCAGCCGAGCCAAGCCTCCAGCTTAAGGGCCAGTAACAACGTGGTCGCGAACAACGACACCACGTAACCCAACACGACCAAATGCGCCGCATAAACGGGATACCCCTTCACCCAGGTCACGGGCTGATGTTCATCGGTGTTCTCGTAAGGGTTCATTCAGAGCTGAGGGGAAACCGTGGCCGCTCGTCCACCACTCCGCAAGCCGCGAGCACGCGAAGGGGGCAAAGTCTCCGACCCGCCCTCCGCGCCCACGGCCCACGCCCACGGCCACGTCTCACCGCCCTCCGACCTGCCGTCCGCCCGACCCGCTTCCGCTCCGCTCGCCCGCTCGCTTCCTCACTTACCCATACATCTTCCTCAACCGCGCCACGGTCGCCTTGACGCTCGCGCGAAACTCCGCCGGCCCGATCACCTCGGCCGCCGCGCCCCAGCCCAGCACCCATTGCTCGACTTCCACCAGCGCGCCTAGCCGCAACTTCAACTCCAAAGCACCGCCCGGCAGTTCGCGCATCTCTTGCGATTCATGCCATTCCCGCTCCCGCACGCGCTCCGCCACCGTGGCGTCGAACCGGATCACTACCGTGAAATTCCCTTCCCCGCCCAACACCCCCAACGCGCTGGAGAAAAATTTCTCCGGCGAAAAATCTTCCGGCCGCTCGAACTCGACCGCGGTTGTCACGACGTCGCTGATGCGCGGCAACGCAAACGTCCGCAACGCCCCGCGCTCCAAATCAAATCCCACGAGATACCACGAGTTCTCCCGGTTCGCCAAATGATAGGGCTGCACCCGTCGCGGCTCCGCCTTGGTCCCGCCCGGCTTCCGATAGGCAAAGCCCACTTCGGTGCTCTTTAGCACGGCGGCGCTGAGCGCGTTGAACACCGTGAGATCGGTCTTCCCGAGCCCGATATTTTTAAACGACACTGCGCGCAGCTCGTCCGCCGGCGAAAACGAAATCTTGTCCTGCAACCCGCCCGACAATTTCGCAAACGCCACCTCCAGCTGATGGTGAAACGGCGTCCCGCGGTACTGCTCGAGCGCCCGTTGCGCCACGAGGAGCGCGAGCAGTTCGCCCTCGGTGACATTCACCGTGGGAAACGAACTCACCTTTTCCGTGTAGCGGTAGGCCTGGATGCCGCTGTCGAACTCGATCGGCAGCTCCAGCCGGTCCCGCATGAACGCGATGTCGCGCACCACCGTTTTCCGCGACACCTCGAGCGCATGCATGAGCATGGTGCAATTCACGAGCGCGCCGCGCCGCAGTTCCTCGTGGATTCGCAGCATCCGCTCCAGAGGGGGCCGGGAAGACTGGGAGCGAGGATTCATGCTGATTGGCTCCATCCGGCCCCAGCCGTTTCCCCGGCGCAATTCGATTCCGCGCCCGCCCGGTTTTTCCCGATCCAAAAACAATCTGACCGCAAATCGCGCAAATCTGCGCGAATAAAACCCGAGCCCAGAAATTCAAAAGAGGAGCTCCCCTCCCTCCGCAATTCGCGCCCATTTGCGTGATTCGCGGGCACCCCGTTTTTCCTGTCGCATTATTCTAATTCTCCTTCTCCGCCTCTTCGCCCCTCAATTCTTCCGTGTATTCCGTGTGTTCCGTGGGCAGCTCTCCAAATCTCTCCTCCCTCCTCTTTCGTGTATTTCGCGTGTTTCGTGGTTAAAAAAATCTTTCACCATTTCACCCCTGACCCAGCCAATGTCTCACCCCATGCGCTAGAGTGGGCACATGATCTCACTTCCATCTCCACTCCGCGCCCGCGCCTCCTCCCGCCCCGCCACCGTCACCGGCCGCGCTCGCCGCGTGCTCTGCTCCGTCCCGCTCGCTCTCACCTGGCCGCACAGCGGCGTCCTCCACCGCGTCACCCACTGGCCCGAGGTCCAGTTCGAGCGCCTTTACGGCACCGAATGGATCGCGCTCGCCCCGAGCCCGGAATCCCTGGCCACCGCCGCCAAAACTCTCACCGCCGCCGATTGGAAACCCTACCTCGAATTCGTTCCCGCTGCCGTTCGCGAATTTATCGCCCAATTCGCGTTCGCCCGTCTCGAGGCACTCCAAGTCGCCGCCCGCTGCCCCGGCTTGCTCGCCGATCTCGCCGAAACCCCCGCCCTGACCGCGTTCGTCTCCGCCCACGTCGACCTCCGCGGCACCTCCGCCCCACGCTGGTCCGAAATCAACGTCGTCCACGAGCGCAACGGCGTCTTCGGTATCCTCGAATGGCTCGGCCTGCCTGCGTCGCGCCAGACTCTCGCGATCCTCCGCAACGTCGTTCAACCCCATCTCCCCCGCCGCTTCCTCGATCCCCTCCGCAGCATGTTGTGGGAACCAAAAGCGCTCACGGCCCTACAACGCGACTCCGCCCTCACCGACCGCCAGCTCTCTCACTACATCCACGCCCTCGCGGCGTGATTTAAGCTGGGCACCGGCGTCCCTTAACCACTTCGCCTCCACCTCGGGCCGCCACGTCGTCAAGCTGTATTGGTTTCGCGTCACCCGGAACGCCGTCGCCTCGTAGCTGCGCTCGGGAGCGTTGGTCCATGCCGAGTAAGTGTTGCTCACGCCCAGATCGACCCGCCCCGCGCCCCCTTCGAATCGCCGCGGTCACTGCACCGGCGCGCCGCACATCCGCCCGCGGTCGGCATTTTCTGTCCGGGTCACCCTGTAGAGATCGCCGTTAATCGGCGCACGTCCTGAGCCGAGGGTACGAACTCCCGTGCGGTGAAAGCGCCACCGCCGGCTTTCTTAGAGCACACGAAAACTTTTTTGCCTCCGCCGCCAACGGTCCGTTTCTTCTCCCCATGCGCCTTCGTGTCTTCGCTCTCTTGCTCGCCTCCATCGCCCTGTTGCTCGCCGCCTGCGGCAAACGTGAGACCTCCGCCGAGGCGGGTCTCCGCACGAAGACTCTCCTCCTCGGCAATCAGAACGAGCCCGCCTCCCTCGATCCCCATGTCGTCGATTCGCTCACCGATGGCATCATCCTCGCCTCGCTCTACGAGGGACTCACCGTCACCGACGAAAAATCCTCCGCCGCTCTCCCCGGCGTGGCCGAGCGCTGGGAAATTTCCGCCGACGGCCTCGTTTACACGTTTCACTTCCGCGCCGACGCCCGCTGGTCCAACGGCGACCCCGTCACCGCCCGCGACTTCGCGTTTTCCTTTCAACGCATTCTCACCCCGGCGTTCGGCGCGGGCTACTCCTACATGCTCTGGCCGCTCAAGAACGCCGAACGTTTCAACAAGGGCGACCTCAAGGATTTTTCCGAGGTCGGCGTTGAAGTCATCGACGACCGCACGCTGCGACTCCGCCTGACTCACCCCACGCCCTACCTCCCCGCGCTCGTCGCCCACAACACCTGGATGCCCGTGCACCGCGCCACGATCGAGAAATTCGGCCGGAGCGACGACCGCGCCAATCCGTGGACCCGCCCCGGCAATCTCGTGGGCAACGGCGCCTTCACCCTCGCCGAGTGGTCGCCCAACGCCCGTCTCGTCGTCGCGAAAAATCCCCGCTACTGGGACGCGGCCCGCACTTCGCTCGAGAGCGTCGTCTTTTTTCCCACCGAAAAATCCGACACCGAGGACTTCAACTTCCGGGCCGGCCAGGTCCACGTCACCTTCGATGTCCCGAAGTCAAAGCTCCCCACTTACCGCGCCCAGTCCCCCTCGCCCCTCCGCATCGATCCACTCCTTAACATCACCTACCTCAACTTCAACGCCACCAAAGCCCCCTTCACTGATCCACGCGTGCGCCGCGCCCTCGCCCTCGCGGTGGATCGCGACGCTCTCGCCCAAAAGGTCCTCAACGGCGCCTTCCTCGCTGCCGCCGCGGTGGTTCCGCCCAACTGCGGCACCTACGTCTCTCGCCCGCACGTAGCGCTGGATACGGCCGAAGCCCGCCGCCTCCTCGCCGAGGCCGGCTTTCCCGGCGGGAAAAATTTCCCTTCCATCCCCGTGCAGGTGCTCAACGATGAAAATCAGCCCCGCATGATGGAAGCCATCCAAGCCATGTGGCAGCGCGAGCTCGGCATCCGCGTGACGATCGAGCCCTTCGAACAGAAAACACTGTTTCAAAACCAACAAAACCTCGCCCACACCCTCGGCTTCCTCGGTTGGACCGCCGACTTCCCCGATCCCGCCACCTTCCTTGAAATCTTCCGCACCGGCAACGGCCAGAACTGGACCGGCTGGGGGGACAAGGCCTACGACGCGCTCCTCGACCAAGCCACCGCCACCGCCGATCCGGTGCGGCGTTTCGCCCTTTTCCAGGAGGCCGAGGCGCTCCTGCTCAACCAAGCCCCGGTCGCCCCGCTCGTCCACCGCGCCCGCACCTACCTGATCCATCCCGCCGTGAAAAACTGGGAGCCCGCTCCGCTGAGCATCCGCCGCTTCCAACTCGTCCGGCTGGAACCGTGAGGAACCACGCCCGCGCTTGTCGCCGACCCTTCTGTCCCGCATCTTTCGCCGGATGAGCCGCAGCCGCATTCTGACCTTCGTGTGTTTTGTGTTTTTCGTGGTGCCCTTCCTTGCGCACGCCGCCGACGTCGAATTCGTTCGGGTCTGGCCCGTGTGGCGCACCGCCGAGTCCTTCGACCGGATCTCGGAATATTTCGACGGCCAAGAAAACACCGGTCGGCACACCGTCCTTCGCAGCCAACCCGACACCCGCGCCGGTTACTATTTTCTCGTGCGCACCAAGACGACGCTCAACGCCGCGGACGCAAAGTTTGTGCTCCAGATCATCAAACCCGACGCCCCGCAGGCGAAGACCTACACCTTTCCCGTCGGGCTCATCGGCCGGGAAACCGTCTTCAACCTCGGTCTCACCGGTATCGATTGGCCCGATCGCAAAACCCATCCCGTCGCGTGGCGCCTCGCCCTCGTCAACGGCAAGGGCGAAGAGCTCGCAAGTCGCGAAAGTTTCCTCTGGGCCAAATCCGCACCGTGACGACGGCCCGTTGGACTCCGTGGCAACCACTCGCGCTGACCCACGCGCCGTCCGCGGCGGTCCTCGCGGAGACGGTTGACGGCGGGCAAGCATTTCGTTGGCAGCCCGAGCCGGGCGGCACCTACCTCGGCCAATGGAATCACCACGTCGCGCGCCTCAGCCTCGACGCCGACGCCCGGCTGCACTGGTCCGCCCTCACTACCGATACCGAAACCGCGTTACTGCGCTACCTCGATGGTAACGGCGATCCGCGCGCGCTCGCCGATACGCTGCCGTGGCGCAGCGACGCCCATCTCGCCCGGTGCATCGCCGCGTTTCCCGATCTGCGCATTCTGCGCCAGCCCTTCGGCGAAACCCTGCTCGGCTTCCTTTGCAGCGCCACCAAGCAGATCGTGCAGATCAAACAAATGATGGCGCTCCTCGCCGAGCGCCATGGTGCCGCCATCGGTGACGCCGGTTCGCCAAATCCCGCCCTGCTCCGGTTCAACCGCCTGCCGACGTGGGCGGAAATCGCCGTCATCCCCGAAGCCGAGCTACGCGGGTGTCTCCTCGGCTTCCGCGCCCGCTACATCCACGAGACGGCGCAGTTTATCGCCCGACACCCCGGCTGGCTCGAAGAGACGGAGGCCGCGCCCTACGCCGAGGCGAAGACGCGGCTCATTTCGCTCCCGGGCGTGGGTGAGAAAGTCGCCGACTGCGTGCTCCTCTTCGGCGCCGGCCGGCTGGAAGCGTTTCCCGTCGATGTGTGGATTCTAAAAACGATGGAGCGACGCTACGGCCTCGCCGGCTGGAAGCCCGCGCAAGTCGCGCAGTTTGGCCGCGCTCACTTCGGGCCGCTCGCCGGTCTCGCCCAGCAATACCTCTTCGCTTGGGAACGCACCGAGGCGCGTCGCTGACCGCTCAACCGCGGATTTGCAGCGCCGCCACCTGATCGCGCAGGACCTCGCCCAGCGCCAGCAAATGGGGCGTCGCCGGAAAATTAGCCCACGGCGCCAGCGCAGCGCACGCACTGGCAATCTCTTCGTGCACCGCCGCCGTTACGGCGGCGAATACTCCCAGGTCATTCATCTGCTGCAAGCGGAGCGCGAGCTGGGCCGGACGCTTGCCCGTGATCTCCTCGGAGAGCGCCTCCCACTCAAGAACCGACAGCCGCTCGCTGAGTTTGATCAACGGCAGGGTTATTTTCCCGCTCGCGAGGTCGGTGCCGAGCGTCTTCCCGATGCGGGCTTCGTTGCCGAAGTAATCGGCGAGGTCGTCGTAAATTTGGTAGCCGATCCCGAGATGGCGGCCAAACCGGGCCACCGCCTCGGCGCAAGCGGGCTCAGCGCCGGACAGCTTCGCGCCGAGATAGCATGACACCCGGAACAGCTCGGCGGTCTTGAGATCAATGATCCGCTGGTAATCGGCGAGAGTGATATTGAGGGAACCGCGGCGCAGCGTCTGCACAATCTCGCCCGCGCAAACCCGGCGCGTGGACTCCGAGACCGCCGCGCACACCTCGGTCGTCGGAAACTGGGTGGCAAGATGCAGGGCATGAGCGAAAAGTGCATCACCCAACAAAACGGCGGCGACCGGACCAAACTCACGGGCCGCCGTGCGACGGCTTCGGCGCACGTCGGCCTCGTCCATAATATCGTCGTGCACGAGGGTCGCCAAATGGACGAGTTCGACGACGGCGGCGACTCGCACGAGGTTCGGCGTGATCACGCCCGGCCCGCGCCAGCCGCTCAAGAAGACCAAAGCGGGACGAATGCGCTTGCCTGAGGTATCGATGCAGTAGTCGGCCATCTCGCGAATCTCTGGCTCGAACGTGGCAAGTTCGTGATGAAGAAAGCGGTCAAGCTCCGCCATGTGCGGCGCGAGGTGCCCAAATCCAGCCCCAAAGGTGGACGGAAATGGTTTTGCAGGAGAAGCGAGGCTAGTCATACGACAGTGACCAAATTATTGGGATATTCAAAATAGACAACCCCCGGAGACGCCATAAGCCGATGAATCAGCTCCTGTTCCTAATTCTGATGACCTCCGCCGGCCTGTAGTGCGCGTGGTTATGGCGCGAAGATCTACGGGCCAACCTCGCAGGGGCTCAACCTTCCGGATCAAAAAAAGCCGGCGGCGGAAGCCTCCCCGGTGCTAAACCGGCACCCGCCCGCGCGAGCCAAAACGAAATCTCTGGCGGGTAATAACTGGCGGCTGCCTGCTCGGCTTCGATTTGAAGCCTGAAGAATTCAGCGTGAGGCGTCTTGGAGGATTTTTGCGATGGGCAGAGGAAGCGCTCCACGCCCCCGGCCTTTTCTGACTCCGCCACCGCGCACCAACCAAGGCCGAGCAAGACTCTCCTGGGAATACACCTCCGCCAGTCTGAGCCGGGGCGACTCGCTGAAACCACCCCTGAACTTCGAGCCGCAGCTTGTCACTGGAATCCCAAGAGCGCAGATCGGGCGAAGCCCGATTTACGGACATAAAAAACCCGCCACGAATTTGAGGCGGGTCAAAGGTCTATGGAGGTTAGCTGGAAGCAAGCCGTCCGATGCTTACTGCTGCCACGAACGCTTCTTATGGCGATGGGACTTCAAACGCTTGCGGCGCTTGTGCTTATTCATCTTTAAACGACGTTTCTTTTTCAGGTTGCCCATGGTGCTTGAGAGTTGGTGAAGGTTCAACGTGTAAGTGCCATTCCCGCCTGTAAAGCCCGAAGTTGCTAAGTTTCACGGCCCCACCCAAGGAATTCGTGTCGTGCGACGTAGCCGGGTAAAAACCACCTCGCAGCGGATGCGCGAGATCTCGATTTGAGTGAGCGTCGCGACGACGCGACGGTACAGATTTAGTTGGGCCGTGTGCTTATCGGCCGCACTTCTGATCCCGGCCTCGCCCGATATCCGATCAGTTTTGAAGTCAACCACCGTTGCCTCAACCGCCCGGCCATCGGAACTCCTTGTGACGACCACCCGGTCGAAGACGCCCGATATCCACTCGCCGTCGAGCACCACCTCGAACGGTCGTTCGCGCCACACTTCAACCACCGATTTTCCCATGCCGGACGAACTCGGTTCGACCCAAATTCCGGCCAAGCCCGGCGCCGAAAGACATGCCACCGCTTCGTCCGTCGCCTCATCCGGGCCGAGTCTGGCCCGCCACTCCGCCGCCTGGTCCGCGATGCGTGAGGGCAGTATCCATTCGATTTCCGCAAATCGCTCATGCACCGCCGTGCCGAAATCGGCCGACCGCCCCCGAGTCAGCTCGAACAACAACGCGCCGTTTAATTCACTCTGTTTGATCGCCGACGGAGTGCGAGTGAGCCGCCTGACCCGCCGCGAGAGAGGCCCCATCGCCTCGCCCCGGTCGAGAGCCTCGGACCCAGGCCCGCCCACCGCTTCGATCGATTCGAACCAACGCGCATCTCCATGGCTCCAAGTTTCGCCCAAAGTATCCCGCAAAAGCCGAGTAAAGTTCAACGACGTCGATTTCGCCGGCGCCGGCTCGACAACCAGATACATCGCCCGTTTCGCCCGGGTCATCGCAACGTAGAGCAGACACAGATTCTCATAAGCCGCCGCGCTTTCGTCTTCGAGCACCTGCGCCGACAGCACCGTATCCCGCTCCGCAAAAATCTTCGCCGGCAATTCAAACACCCACTCCACGGTCCGCTCGCTCGTGCGTTTCACCGCCATCCCGTCGCGCCGCGTGGCGAGTTTCTTGCCTTCGACATCGGGCAAAATCACTAGGTCGAAGCCCAGGCCTTTCGCTTTGTGCACCGTCATCACCCGCACGACCCCGGCCAAATCCGTATCCCGCACCACATGGCGCTCCGCAAAGTCCAGAAACTCGGCCACATCGCGGCTCCCGCCCTCGTCGAACCGCTCGGCCGCCGCCACCAAACGCCGCCCCCGGTCGGCGCTAAATCCATCTCCTTCGACCACGCTCGCGAGTCGCCGCAACCACTGCTCGAACGTCTGGGCAAAGCCACGATCATGAATCTCGCCTAGGATTCGCGCCGTCAATTCGTCGCGCCCCTGAATTCCTTCCGCGGCCAACACCGGCTCGAGCGGTGTCATCCGCACCAATTCCCGCGCCGCCGTATCACCGGGAAACGCGGCGGCGCGCACCAGCGCCAACAGCGCTGTCGTCAGCGGATTGTCCGTCGCCACCCGCAAATCACTTTCCGCGACCGCCCCCATTCCGCCTTCCCGCCGCAGAAAATCCGCCAAGGCCGTCGCCGTCGCGTTTTTTTGCACCAACACCGCTACGTCAAGCCCGCGCCGCGCCGGCTCAACTTCACGCAGGATCCGCAAGGTCTCGGCAAATCGCCCGGCTTCGTCGGGCGCTTCGCGCACGGTCGCATAGCCCCCTAACTGCGGTTTCGCGCTCACATGCGCCCGCCACTCGCCCGTCCACAGTGCGGCAGCCGCTGCCGGCACCAGCTCCTCCAGCACCGCCTCGGCTCCGAACACGCGATTCACCAGTTCGATCACGGCCGGACCGGATCGCCATGACTGGTCCAACCGCCGCTCCGTGATCGTCCCCGCATTGATCCGGTTATAATGGAGGAAAATCTCCCGAAACAGCAGGGGGTCTCCCCCTCGCCACGCAAAAATCGCCTGCTTGACGTCGCCCACGTAAAACAAACTCCGCCGGCCCTCCGGGTCCTGCACGGCCTCGTCGATCAGATTTCGCAACACGCTCCATTGCTCCGCGCTCGTATCCTGAAACTCATCCAACAGCCAATGATCGTACCGGGCATCGAGCCGCCAATCGATCATCAACCGCGCTTCCTGCGTCTCGTCCTCGGGGTGACTGGAGAGCCGCGGCGCACCGCCGCCCGGCAACAGCCGACGCAACACATCCGCGAATGTCAGTCGTCCCGCCCGCCGCACCGCCGCGTCGTAACTGTGCTCATAGCCGCGCAACACGGCAAAAATCCCGCGCGTCATCTCCAGTCGCCGCGCCAGCTCCATTCCCATGATGCCCGCCACCACCGCCCGCAACGCCTCGCGGGCCACTGCGGGGAGCGCCACCCGCTTCCGCTCGACCACGATCTCCTCCAGTTTCGGCCAAGCCTCAAAGGCATTCTTCAAAAGATACTCGACCGGCTTTGGCAGCATCGCCCCGGGCGACCAGTCGTCCAGCGCCGCAAAGAAATCGTCGATCCGCACCCGTTGCTTCTCGTTCAACTCCATCTCTCCCATCGCCGCTTTCAGGTCCCGGGCCGCCGGCTCCACGACTTTCGCCGCCATCGGCCACTCGCAACCCTCCGGCCAGATTCGACCGGGATTTCCCCACTGCGCTTCGTTGGGCGCCGCCAAAAATGTCTCGCCGTGTTCGTCCAGAAATCCATCGAGCACGCTCGCCAGTCGTTTCTCTTCCACGCCAAACGTCGCCCGCTTGAACGCCTCGATAAACTCCCGCTGCGCCGCATCCGGCTCCCCGGCCGCCGTGAACATCCGCCGCAAAACCCGCCGCCGTTCCCGCCGTGCCGTCGCTTCGTCCAAGATTTGAAACTCTCCATCGAGTCCCAGCTCCCGGGGAAAAGCCTGCACTACCCGCGCGAAGAAACCGTCCAGCGTGCCCAGGTTCAGCCTCGGCATCGCCGTCACGACCTCGCGCAACATCCGCAAGAAATCGGCCGAGCCGTTTTCCGGCCGCCCGATTTCTTCCGCCAATTGCCGTGCAAACTCTGGCTCCGTCGCCGCTCGCGCCAGCTTCTTCAAGATCTCGTCGAAAAATTCTCCGGCCGCCTTCCGCGTAAACGTCAACGCCACGATCCGCTCCGGCGCCGCCCCGTGGGCGAGCAATTGCACGAAACGATGCGTGAGCGCATAGGTCTTCCCCGATCCCGCCGACGCCAAAATCATCTCATGGCCAATCTGCTTCACGTCGTTTCCTCCCAATCGATGCTGGCCGCCGCGCCATGATGAAAGAGATCGGCAAACTCATCCGCTTCCGCCGCGCGGCCCGACTTTTCCTGCGGCGGCCAAAACTCTTCCGCTGCCGCCGCCGTCACCACTCCCAACGCGCACCGCTCGGCTGCGGCTTGGGTCTCCCGCGAGTAATTCGGCCAGATCGAAACCCGCGTTTCCCCAACCGCCTTCGGCAGCAGAAAATAACCGGCCGCAACCTCATCGCCGAACTCCGCCGCTACCGCCCGCCGGTAAAGCGGCAGTTGCAGGTCCACCCACATCTGCGTTTTCCCATCCTCGCCCGTCCACCGCATCCACTCCGCCCGCTCGCCGTCGTCGTCCGCCCGCGCCGAACGCGAGTGCGCTGCGGCCGGTTCGACCGGCTGGTCGCCCGTCTTGTAGTCCAGCACCCGCACGCGTCCGTCGCGATGCCGGTCGATGCGATCAATTTTTCCACTCACCGTGAGCCCACCCAGCGGAAATTCAAATTTCCACTCCACCCGCTCCGTCCGCCATCCGTCCTGCCGCTCCCGCGCCTCGATTTCCGCCGCCGCCCGCAGGCGTTGCCGCGCGGATTCAAACTGCACCACCAAGGGCAGCGTCAGTTCTCCCCCAAACCGTTGCCGGGCCGCCCGCTCAAACCGCTCCAACAAGAAATCCCGCAGGACCGCCGGGTCCGTGCAATCGCGCAGCGCCGTGGCCTCACCGAGACCCTGCAACGCCTCGTGCAACAACGTGCCAAAATCCCCCGCGTTCAATTCGGCCTTCCCCGGCTCGACCGTTGTCATTCCCAGTCCGTGTTTGAGATAAAAACGAAACGGACACGCCAACCAGTCCCGCAGCGCCGTCACCGACAACCGCCGCAATTTCACCCCCCGCCGCGGTCTTAAACGCCACGCCCGCGCCCACGGCGGACCCGGCCGCGCCACCGCCACCGGCCCAAAGAGTTTGGCCACCCGCGCCGGCAACTCCTCATCCTTGCAACTCAACAACAGCCGCGAGGGCCGCAAGGGATCCCCCGCCGCCGAAGTCTTCCCAAAGACCACCTCAAGCCGGCCGCGACCTTCGGACCGGGCCGCCGCGATCGCCGCGAAAAAATAAGCGTCGCACGCCAGCCGCTCCGCATTCCGCTTGAGGCCCAATCGTTCCCGCAACGTCTCCGGCAGGTAGGCATCGCCGACGATCGCCGAAGGCACCCGACCTTCGTTACAGCCCGCTACGATCAAGTGCGGCGCATCGTCCCAAAGCACCTCGAGCCAGCCCAACAAATCCACCGCGCCCGCCGTCCGCTCCGCCGTGCTCACTTCGCCGGCCAGCTCTGCCAGCGCCAGCTCCCACGCCTCGGCCAACCCGAGCTGCACCGCGCCGCCCGCCGCCAAGGCCCGCCCGATCTCTTTGAGTTTCGCCATCCACACCTCGGCCGACTGCGCCAACGGCCCGGCCGCATCAAGGGACCGCGCCGAAAAAATCTCCGCCAACGCCCCAGCCGCATTCGCCGGAAACTCACCCGCCAAAAGCGTGGCCCGCAACGCGGCCACATCCGCCAGAGCCCGCGCGACCGCCGGGTAATGCTCCGCGTGCACCCGAGCCGCATCGAGCGTCGGAGGCAAGTGCCGCGCCGCCAGCTGATCGAGTTCCGCCAAAAGTTCGGCCGGAGAAAATCGCGGCCAGCCGCCGGACCGCCGCCCCAACCACGCCCATACATCCGGGCAGCGCAGCAGCCCGGCCACCGTTTCAAAAGCCGGTTCCGCCACCAAAGCCGCCACCGCGGCCAGCAAGGGATAAAGCCCGTCGTGACGGCGCGACCGACCTTCGGGATTAAACGCCGCGATTCCGACCCGCTCCAACGCATTCTCCAGCACCGGCAACAGTTCCGGATCCGCGATTCCGATCCCGAGCGCCGCTCCCGGTTCGCCGTAGGCCCGGGCCTTTGCCGTGATCCACGCCGCTTGCTCCGCCGGGTTGGCGCACAAATGAACGCTGCGCTCGAAATCCGGCACGACCAACTCCCGACGCGCCCACGCCCCCGCGCGCGGTCGCCCCCAATCGTCGAACACCTCCGACTCGGCCGCAGGAGCATACACCACGACTTCGACCGGAATCGCCGCCGCATGAATGGCCAACGCCGAGATCGCCAGCGGCAGCGGATCGGGCGTTCCGATCATCACGATCCGCGTCACGCCGGGTATCAACGAAGGCTCGCGGGCGGCCAGAATTCTCGCCGCCGCACCATCCCGCAACCCGCGGGCCGCCAGCAAAACCTCAAGCCGCCGCTCCAGCTCCCCAAGCTCTCCCCACCGCGCCGACTCCGGACAATCCTCGCCAGCCCGCTCTCTCACGTCCGCCAGCCGCAATCCACCTTCGGCCAACGTCGCCTGTAAAAGAGCCAGTTCAGCCGCCCAGCGCCGCGCCCAGGCAAAATCCCGCGTCGGCGGCTCGTAGGGCAACAAGGCGGGAAACTCCTCCGGTCGCACTCCGCGCACCACCTCCGTCCAAGCCAGCAACGACTCCAAGCGCGTCGCCGTGCCCGCCGCCATCCCCTGCGAGATGAACGATTCCGGCGTCACCACCCTCGGGGGAAATACCGCCTGGCCTGCCTCCGCCGCGTGTTCCGCCAGCGCCTCCCGCAAACGGCGCCCCGCCTGCCGCGTCGGCACCACTACCAGCCAGCGCGCAAGATCCAGGGGGCCGATCCCATTCCAATCCCGCGCTAACCACGCCACCGCTTGGGGCAACAACGGCCGGTCCCATGGCAGAAAATGGCGGCTAACGTTGGCGGGGAGAGGCGGCACGACGAAGACCCGCATCAACATGGCCCGAGCGGCGAAGTTCAAATCCGTTTCGCAGGAATCGTCCGCTGACCTTGAAAAACAAAAAACCCCGGAGCCAAAAGGCACCAGGGTCGGATGAAGCGAACCGGCCGAAGCGGGCGAGGTCCCGAGGTTTACGCCTGCTTGGCGAACACGTATTTGGCGACGTGGACCTTGGCGCGGCTGGCCGCGTTGCGGTGCACGACCCCGGACTTGATCGCCTTGTCCATCGCCGAGGCATACTTCGCGCCGGCAGCCTTGGCGGTAACCATATCCTTCGCGACGACAGCCGCATCAAACTTCTTGCGCAAGGTCTTGATGGCAGTCTTGGTGCCGCGATTCCGGGTGGTGAGACGAGCGGCCTTGCGGGCAGCTTTCATTGCAGATTTGGTGTTGGCCATGGTCGTTGGTGAGTTTTAAGCCGGCCAAAGACTCAAACGCCCGCCGGAGAGTCAAGGGTTTTGTCGGGCCGGAAATGCACGCCACACGGTAATCCGCTGAAGCGTGGTAAAGTGCTAATGGCCATAGCCGGCATTATTTTCTGACTAAATCCACAGAGAGGCGCAGGGTCGACGGTGGCAGGTCAGCCCCCACGACTTATCTCAACCTCGCGCGCGTGCAGGTTCGCGGCGCGCGCGCCAACGAAATCGCCCGCTGCGAGCAGGAACTGGCGGCGATCACGGCCGCCCCGAGCACCGCGCGCTGACGCTCGCCGCCGTCACCCCGGAGCAACTCGGTTTTCCTCACGCCGCCACCGTCTTCGCGGTCTCCAACGACATCACCCGCAAGAAGACCGCCGCCCTGCGCTTCCTCCCCGCTTCTCACCCACGACTTTGAGGTCATACCAGAATCCCGCGGCCGTTTTTGCCCCCCCGACTCAAAGACCGGTTCCCACGGCGAGTTTGTCATCTATTAGATGACAAACCATTGCGGCGAATTTCCGGCGAACATGCGGCCGCGCCCCCGGCCGACTCACCTTTCGGCTCGCACCTTTCCAGCCCAAGCCCCTCGCTCCTGCTCCGCCATGCCCCACACCTTCTCCATCGCCATCGGCTCCGATCACGCCGGCTTTGCCTACAAGGAAGCCATCAAGGCCATGCTCCTCCACGCCGGCCACACCGTGCGCGACCTCGGCGCCCATTCCGAGGCGAGCTGCGACTACCCCGATTTTATCCGGCCCGTGGCCGAGGCCGTCGCCCGCGGCGACTATCAGCGCGGCATCGTCCTTGGCGGCTCCGGCAACGGCGAAGCCATCGTCGCCAACCGCGTCAAAGGCATCCGCTGCGGTCTCTGCTGGAACGAACAGGTCGCCATTTGGAACCGCTCGCACAACGACGCCAACGTCCTTTCCCTCGGCCAACGCACCGTCACCGAGGCCGAAGCTCTGCACATCGTGAACGTCTGGCTCGCGACGCCCTTCGAAGGCGGGCGCCATGTCGCCCGCATCAATAAAATCGACGCCGCCTAGATCGCGCTCTCCGACGTCGCGCGATGATTTGACCTCAAGATAACATCCCGGCGTTTTTTGAAATGGGCACCCATCACCAAGGATCGAAAACCGAGATTCTCGCCCTCGACGCCTACATCAAGTTGATGCGAGCCGCCGACTCCATCACCGCCCGCGCTCACCTCATCCTGCCCGCCGGCGTCACCCTCACGCAGTTCGCCGCCCTTGAAGCGCTCTACCACCTCGGACCGCTTTTCCAATCCGAGCTCGCCGCCAAATTGCTCAAGAGCGGCGGCAACCTCACCCTCGTCGTCGACAACCTCGAGCGCGACGGCTTCGTCTCGCGCACCCGCGATCCCTCCGACCGCCGCTTCGTCAAAGTCGAGCTCACGCCCAAGGGCCGCCGCTTCATCGGCGCACTCTTCCCAAAAATCGCCGCCGGCCTGACGCGCGAATTCTCGGTCCTCTCCAGCCGCGATCAGCTCGCCCTTGCCCAGATCTGCAAACGTCTCGGCGTCGGCCGCGCCGCCCCGGTCGCCGGTTGAGGCCGCGCCCGGTTCTCGCCATGAGTCCACCGATCCGAGCCCATGGATACCTTCAAAGGCCCGCCCGCCGCCTTCGATCCCAAGGGACTGGATCCATCGCTTCAAACTCTGGCCCCGCATCAAAGTTTCCGGCGCCCCGCCCTGTTATTACGTTTTTTGGCGGCGCATCGCCGGCTTCGTTTCGGGGCTCGCCCTCAAAGGTTGGCTCGTCGCCGCTGCCGCCGTCTGGAGCTCTTTCCCCACCGCCCGCGATTTCCCCGGCGTCAGGCTCATCACTATCGCCTTCCCTTGGCGCTGGTCCGAGCACCGCGCCTTCCTCGGCCGCCACGACCTCGCCCGCGCCCCGATCCAAACGGCCAGCCGCGGGCTGCTCGCCTTGGTCCAAATCCGCTCCGGCCGCCCTGCCCTCGCGCCGAAATCCCCCAAACCCTCGAACGCGCCACCCGCACCCCCGCACCCGAGCGACTCACTTTTTGTCATCGCGAGGAGCACGGCGACGCGCCGATC
>Ga0209443_1001173_pt1 | contig 16864 bp, 18 predicted proteins | sample LauGreBMM110DCMD_2_FD_187571 | JGI IMG/M metagenome (GOLD analysis project Ga0209443, IMG submission 187571) | Freshwater lake microbial communities from Lake Michigan, USA - Su13.BD.MM110.DCMD (SPAdes) (version 2) | ecosystem: Environmental > Aquatic > Freshwater > Lake | place: Lake Michigan... | reverse complement strand
AAGTTTGAGTAATTCTCTTGCCTCGTCCATGGTGTTTGCCAGAGGTTTTTCAACAAAAACGTGTTTGCCCATAGTGATGGCTAACTTACTAATTTCAAAATGTTCGGTGGTAGGGGCTACGATATCAACTAGGTCACAGGCGGCCATTAGTTTTTCTGCATTTTCGAAGTGAGGTAGTTTGTATTTATCATTTACTTCTACCGCAGCTTGCTGGGAAGGGTCATAAAAACCGATTAGTTCCACCCCTTCAATTTCCTTCCAGTTGTTTAAATGAATCTTTCCCAAATGCCCAACACCAAAAACACCAACTTTTAACATAACCGTATTGTTTATTCAAAGATAAGATGCTCCTATGAAAAGGTACTGTCTTTAAAAGGGATGTTAATAAATTGTTACCTATAAAATTTATATTAAGAGGTGACAAGAGGTGAATTTTTACCCTTTTGTATAGAAAGAAAAAATTATTAAAAAGAAGATGAAAGGTTAATTTATTTGTTTTTCGGGCAATTCATCCCAGAAGCCCATTTTTCCAAATTTTTCAATTCTTTGTTCGGAGCGTTTTTGGGGATCGATGTTTTTTAATTCTGCAATAACAGGAAGTAGGAATTTTTTAAGAATTTCTGCGGCTTCATCATAATCCCAATGTGCACCTCCGAAGGGTTCAGGAATAACCCCGTCTACTAAACCGAATTTTAGCATGTCTTCACCGGTTAATTTTAGTTGATCGGCTGCTTTTTCCTTGTTGTCCCAATTTCGCCAAAGAATACTGCTACAGCTTTCAGGTGAAATAACCGTGTACCAGGTATTTTGCATCATAAAAACTCGGTCACCCACGCCAATGCCTAATGCACCGCCACTAGCTCCTTCACCAATGATCACACATATAACTGGTACCTTTAGACGAAGCATTTCATATATATTACGAGCAATTGCTTCACCCTGACCTCTTTCTTCAGCCTCAAGTCCGGGATAGGCTCCAGGAGTGTCAATAAGGGTTATAATAGGTTTATCAAATTTTTCAGCCAATTTCATTAGGCGAATTGCCTTGCGGTAACCTTCAGGATTAGCCATTCCAAAATTCCTGATTTGCCTCATTTTGGTATTGATTCCCTTCTGTTGACCAATAATCATTACTGTTTGACCATCTAAATCAGCAAAACCACCTACCATTGCCTTATCATCTTTGAAATTTCTATCTCCATGCAATTCAACAAAATTGCTACACATTTTATCGATGTATTTTAGCGTATAAGGTCTGTCTGGGTGCCGACTTAACTGAACTTTTTGCCAGGGAGTAAGGTTTTGGGTGAGTTCTTTTTTAGTTTCAATGATTCTATTTTCTAGCGAAGCGATAGAACTACTCATATCAGACTTGCTTTTTTCCTGAGCTACTTTTAAAAGAGCTATTTGATCATAGAGATCTTTGATAGGTTTTTCAAAATCCAAGAACTGTCGGTTTTTTAATTCAGGCATATTGCAAATTTACTATAAGTTATTTGACATTGAAAATAGCTACTGTTTTGTAAAATTAAGCGGAAAGATTTTTTTATAAAAGTTTTGGGTTAAAAAAATTAAAATACCTATCTTCGCAATCCGAAAAAAAATCCATTAATCAGCAGTGGTTATTGAAAATTTTTATACGGAAATGGATCGGTAGTTCAGTTGGTTAGAACGCCGCCCTGTCACGGCGGAGGTCGCGGGTTCGAGTCCCGTCCGGTCCGCGTTAACTAACATAACCCGTTGATAATCAACGGGTTTTTTTGTGTCTATACCTCCGTTACATTGTGGGTACACACTTTTTACTCTGGTTTTGGTCATTTTCGGGGTAAATGCTCAATTTAACAACACACCATACTCATCAAAACACTCCATTTTATGTGAGGGGAAGTATATCGTAATCGTACCCTCTAAATCATCACCTTCTTCAAATAGTATCTTATTACGAAACTCATCTTACTTCTTCTTGTCTATTAATGGTTTTATGTGTTCTCTTTGTGTTGGTGTTAGTTCACCACTTTAGGCAAATTACACCCAATTTATCTGCGCCTTAATAATTGGAATTGGGATATGGCGATGGTAGAACTTGACGACAAAAAGATTGATTTCCAATTCCACATACGAACATTAAATATAACAGGATATCATTCTGGTACAATTGAAAATATTTGTTTCATATTATTTAATTTTTGAAACGTAAAGTTCGAATCTTATTAAATTATAAAATATGTGAAACCTAAAAGGACACATAAAATATTTTTTAATTAACCGAATTTCAAATACTTAATAAATATTTTTTTTTATAATATTAATCTTAGTAACTTCAAAATGTAAATAATCTCTCACCTTAAATCTTTTAAAATGAAAAATTTGACTTCAAAAAACTTAGTATTAGTACTGTTAATTTCAGTTACACTCTTTGGTAGTTCATGTGCTACAATTCTAGGAGGTAGGGTTTCTACTGCTCAAAGAACAAAGCCTGAGACTGGAGAACCAGCAAGAAAAATTCGGGTAGTTGCCCTAGTTGCTGATTTTTGTTTTGGAATTGTACCAGTAATTGTAGACTTCGCAACTGGTGCTATTTATAGACCTGAAAATAAGTAAGGTGACTAAAAAATCCTCTGAATTTTCGGGGGATTTTTAGTTAATTTCCATTTATTACAATAACTTCAAAATCAAATAATCCTTCACCTTTAATTTTTTAAAAATTAATCATTTTAAAAAAATTTATTTATGGAAAATCAAACAGAACTCAAATGGTTTCAAAAGCAAACTGGAGTTATTATTCTTCTAATTTTATTTTTTCCGGTTGGACTTTACCTAATGTGGAAAAACCAATTGTGGACCAAAAAAACAAGATGGATTGTGTCAGGTGTATTAGCTGTATTAGTTATAGCAAATTATGGTAAGCAACCTATGAGCTCTCCATCTTCTAGTAGTTCAAGTTCATCAAGTTATTCTAGTAGCTCTAAAGTTAAATGTGGTTATTGCAGTAGATCTTTTAAAGCGGGAACTGGCTATAGTACTGTAATGAGAGTGATTAGCCAACCAGAGACTGTATATTCTCATTACTGTTCAAGAAAATGCGCTACTGATTTCTTAAGAAGTTTATAAATTATTATTTTATTTTGATTCAACTATGTTTCAACAAAATGGAATTAATTTTTTGTAAATTAATGATTATCAAATCTATAATTTAAATAATAGAGTCCCGATTAGTTCGCATAAATAAAAATAACCCATTGATTTTCAAAGGGTTATTTTTATTTATGTAGTAGAAAGAATAACTTACATCCCCAATTAAACCTTTTTCGGATTGGAAAGTCTAATTCAAAAATATCCTCTATGATTTTTAATAAATTTAGATTATTGCTTGTATTCATAGTAATCATCTCAACTGCTTGTAATAAATCAAGTAACGACTCTACTTCAACCAGTTCAACTTCTACTTCCACTTCTGAAGATTCTGTTGTTATTGAAGTTGATCCCAAGTATTTTTTAGCAGCTGGATTAATTGAACCTATTACTAAAGTAAGCCAATCATTGGCGGATGGGTCAACCGTTATGTGTTATAAAATTGTTTCAAATAATACCCCAAGTGATCATGTTCAAGGTCCTTGGTGTCCAACTAATATAAATGATGGAATTGATAAAGGGGGTATATGGTTTGAAGGAGGAAAATTGTATGATGTAGATGGTCCATTTATTAAAAATTTAGCAACCTTTTATTCAAATACTACATGGAATTTGTACAATTCAGCAACTGGTGTAATCAATGTTACAGATACAAAGGCAGCATGTGAAGCTGCAGCCAGACCCAATGTTGATCCACTGTACAAAAATTATTGTGTTCAATGTCTACCATCTTATTTCCCTGGAATTAAAAAAATATATTATATCCCTGTTAAGCCTGTTAAATCAAAATATGCAGTAACAATTATGGGGATGGGGGGTGTAGTAGGTGTGGCATTTAATGGTATTAATTTTGATCCGCCAGCTCCTACTCAGGCAATATTAGGCGCATATACTTTAGCACCATTTGATGATGCAGGGGGTCATGTTAACGGAGCTACTGGTTATCATTATCATGCAGCAACTGGAAAATCTACCAAAATTAAACAATCCGATGCTCATGCTGCAATGATTGGATACGCGATGGATGGCTATGGAATATTTGAAAATTTAGATGAATCAGGAAAAGAAAGTACCGGTCTTGACGGAAGTAGAGGACATTATGATACAAAAAGAGGATATCATTATCATGTTGCAGCTGCTGGTTCTAATAGTTTTATAAATAGTTTTAGGGGTGTTCCTGGCTCATTTTCAGTTACGTTTTAATTAATTAAACTTACATGCATAAAGTACGTTGTTTAATTATATTATTATTATTTGTTGAAAGCATATATGCACACAATCCTCAGGTATCCACTATTTCAATTATTCAAAATGAAAATAAAAAATGGTCTGTATTTATCACTGCACCTCTTTATACTTGTCAATTAGCCATTAAAAATAAATATCCTCAAATGAATATGGACAGCATAAGTTCATATGAAATACAAAAAATAATCTTGGATTTAGTTAAATATAATTTGATAATTAATGGAGATACTACTGTAAAACTAATGAATGATAAAGTTCAATTGGCACATGAAACAACTATTTTTTTTGATATAAACAATGATAATTTTTTACCAACTGAAATTTCATTTACAGCTTTTAACAAACTATATAACCATTTTACTTTATTAAAAATAGTCCCTAATCAATCTAAAGAAATTACTTACATTTTAAATACCGATAATAAGTTTCATTTTCCAAAAATGAATGAATCTCGTTCAACCCCATTTAACTTTTATTTATTGTTACTTCCCTTAAGCATTGTAATTTTTCTTTTCTCAAAAAAATATTACAATAAAAGATATTCCAAATAAAAATTCCATGATAAACGAGGATATGGTTTATTGAATAGAGGGAAATCCAAGTATATGTTTTAAAAAAAGAATAATTGTATTGTTGCAGAGTCTGTAACTATTGCGCCTTATTTAAACCTTGTTGGTGTTTTATACAGTACCTAAAATAATATCTCAAAGTATTTGATGAATCAGGTGGTTTGGGATGAGTAGAGATCACTTGAAAACTCACCGTCCTGTCCTCACCATACACAAACAATCTCTCTATAGATATCTTAAAATAATTTTAATCCGTAAAAGCCTATCAAGGTGAATAAAAGGCAACGTGTTAAAACTCCAATACTGCACCAAGTGGCTAATTTTTTTAAATCTGCATTTAAACCAGCACCAACTGCTATACTTATTGGCGCGCCAACTAAAAATGTTCCTAAAAATCCAAGTCCAATGACGCCATATTTATTCCACAAAACCAATAGCATAGCTTGCTTTTTATCGGCAACTTCTTTTTTGGGTTTATTTTTAAAAAAAACAGACCTTATTTTATCTCCTAAGAAAGCAGACACATACACTCCAAGCAATCCTCCGGCGAAACTTGCAAAAAATATAATCCATGGCGAAAGACCAAAAGCAAACCCGGCAGGGATTGCTGCATATATTTCAAATGTTGCGAGACCTAATACAGTAAGTATTTTTAAAAGCATAAACTGGTTTTGTATAAGTAAATTTTTAACTGTCCAAATGGTATTGAGTGAAGTTATTCAAATAATCAATATGAAATAGATAGTAAATCGTAAGCTGAGTGTTAAGAAATTAATAATAGAAAAAACATTAAAAATTTTAATAGTTAAGTAGAAGCCTAATTACAAAGCCCTAATAGCCCGAACATAGGCTGCATCAAATTTGTAGCTAGGATATTGGCCGCCATAGCCTAAATTCTGGAACCATGCATAGCCAGTACCATACTCAGACGAGCTCCAATATATATCAAACTTAAAAACTCCAATTCTATATTTATTTTGAAATAAAAAAACGAGTTCATCCTTGCTAGGTAATCTCCACCCATTTCCTAAACTATCACAGGCTGCTTTTGCATCATGCCAATTCATCATTTTTGGGAAATCAAATTGAGCAATCACTAAATCATCAATGGTAATAGGTGTTCCAATTATTTTTGATGTATTGGATGGTTGCGCCATTCCAAAATAATAGCAAAAAAATATCGGAACAAATAGTAGATTTTTCATAAAAATAAATTGATTAAATCCAACCTATTTACTATTTAGAGTTATTCATCTTCTTAATTACATCTGAACAGTCACTAACAATACCTTTAGGATAATTCTTATCGGGCCATACTTGAAGAGAGGGACGCTCTAAAAGGTAGGTAAAGCGTTCATTAATCAGACCATGACTATCAGTTACCGATTTGAGATTCAAGTCCAAATGTTTGGCTAGGAATTTATACATCGCTGTTCTTTTATTAAATCCATAGTCATGCACTTCATAGGGAAGATGCGTATTTTCGACATTACTCTCTGCCCCAAATAATTTATAAATACTGCGGAGGTGGGGGAACTCAATTTCCGGTGTATTGCTAGTCCAGTCATCTCCATCCGAAATTACTAGCATTGGCTTGGGTGCAAAAGTTGCAGCAATTTCTACATTGTTGGTTTCAAAATTCCCCGATTTGTGTATGGGCATACCACTTTCGCAAACACATCCACCAAAAAAATTAGCGGCTACCATCACTACTGGTACTGATACATCAATTCTATCATCAAGGGCAGCCAATAAAAATGATTGAGTTCCTCCTCCTGATTCACCGGTTACGGCTAAACGCTTTTCATCTACAAAACCCAATGAAAGCAAAAAATCTACTACCCGCATGCTGTTCCATGTTTGAAGCCTTACTGCTTCTGGGCTTTCATGCAAACAAGGAATCGATTCTCCATAACCTAGCATATCATAAGTAAAAACTGCCGCTCCCATTTTAGCAAGTGTAGCACATCGGTATTGAACGTCATTGCGGTATCTTCCGTAATCTGCTAAATTAGGCCAATGTCCATGTGGACTAACTACTCCAGCTATTTTACCATTGAAATTTTTAGGTAAATAAAGATTACCTGTTACATAAAATCCTGGAAGACTTTCAAAGGCTACATTTTCTACCGTATAATCCGCATAGGTATGTTTGTTGTTTCTAATTGGATTAAGTGCGCAGCGTTGAGGTAAGTCTTCTAGTTTTGCTCCATGGCGAATAGTGGCTCTAATCTGCTCTGTTCTTTTGGTCCAACTATTTTGATCTTTATAAGTGCTGGCAAATTCAGTTAGTTTAACCTTGCCTTGTGCAACCGTATAAAAATTCCCTTGACGAAGCTCCAAACTTTGAGATTGACTGGTATACCAAAAGCAAATAGCACAAAGGATTAGGAGGAGTTTATTTTTCATCATTATTAAAAATTAGTGTTTTTAAAATTCAATCAATATTATCTAAAAGGAATTAGCATCTACCATTTTGTAACTTTATATGATTGGATTGGTCTGACTTATACACCTTATTGCAACGCTTGCTCGAGTTGACCTTTTTCCTTTGCATCAACAAGTTTTTTTAGTTGTTTGGTTAACCTAAGGTTGTTGTTTTTGTCTTGACAATAATTCAAGAGGGTAGTCATAGCCTCCAGTTTTATTTTATTTGCATCCTTTACTACTGGCTTATTTTCTATGGTGTATTTTGTTAAAGCAGCAACATATATTGCTAAATGGTCATTATCTCCTTTACCAATTTTTTCGATTATATCATTCATGACAAAAGAATAATCGGGTGTTCCATTCATCCACTGACCAATCAATCGCAATGAATTGTATCTATCTTTATTGTCATTTTTAAATGGAGTTGATAATATGAAATTAGCAGAGAGAATTACAAAAGGTTCTGCCTTTTTGTAGTCAGAAATTTTTTCAAGTTTAATGAGGTCAAAATTTGGAATCGTTTGTGCAGTAAGATTCATACTACAAAATAGAATCAAACCGAAAATTGTATTTTTCATAATTATTTTTTAATTTATTTTACTCAGCGTTCTTTCAGTAAACTTTCAACTATTTGTTCCCTTCGTTTGATTAATGCTGTTTTTTAAATACAGTTTTTAAATATTTACCAAGTTAAGCACTAAATCTTTATACCAATCGATTGGTTGCTACTAAATTTTTCAAGATCTCTTTGTTTGTTTTCAATATATTTACTTTGAAAGAATTTATAAAAAATGTAATAGTTTTTGATGATTTAAATGAAATGTATGAAAAAATTGAATGCTAGATTGAAATTTTGCTTGTTGATCTTTATTTTATTGAGCTCGATAACTGTTTTTTCTCAACAAAATTCTGACAAAAAGGAATGGAAAACGATTTTTAACGGCAAGGATATCAAAAACTGGATTGCTAAGATTAATCACCACGAAGTAGGGGAGAACTACGGCAATACTTTTAGAGTGGAAGATGGAATTGTGAAAATTAGGTATGATCAATACGATGTTTTCAATGAGCAGTTTGGCCATCTCTATTATAAACAACCTTATTCTTATTATCACCTCATTTTTGAATATCGTATTGTAGGCGAATGGCGTAAAGATGCTCCAGAATATACGCTTAAAAATAGTGGGGTAATGTTTCATTCCCAGGATCCTCATACCATGCCCCGCGATCAGAATTGGCCCATCTCTGTTGAGTTTCAGATATTGGCTGGTTTGGGAGATGGTCAACCTAGACCTACCGGTAATATGTGTTCGCCTGGTACAGATGTGATATTTCAAGGGCATAAAGATCCGCGCCACTGTATATCTTCCATTTCCAAAACCTATGATGGTGAGCAATGGGTGAAAGGAGAAATTATTGTGTTGGGAGATTCATTGATTACCCATATTATTAATGGTGATACCGTATTGCAATATTCCAAACCTCAGATAGGCGGTGGAGTAGTGGATAATTATGATCCTGCCATTAAGCAAGATGGAAAATTATTGAAGGATGGTTTTATAGCATTGCAAAGTGAAGGACAGCCTGTGGATTTTCGAAATATAAAAATACTTAATCTGCAAGGCTGCATGGATCCTAAATCAAAAAAGTACAAATCTTATTTTGTAAAGTCGGATACTAGTTGTGAGTAAAGAATTTTGATACAACCTATTCAATTTCTATCATTGCTTTTACTACACCAGTAGATGGATTTAGCCAACTTTCGAAATTTTCTTTTACGGCATTAAATTTTACCCGGTGAGTAATATAATTGGATGGATTAATGCTTCCTTTTTTCAGACAGTTAATTACTCTTTCAAAATCAATCCTGGTGGCATTTCTGCTACTCATTAGGGTAGATTCTCTCTTATGAAATTCGGGATGGCTAAAACTGATTTCCCCTTTTTGCAAGCCTATCAGCACATATCGACCACCATGACTAATATATTTGAATCCATTATTAATTGCTTCTTGACTACCAGTAGCATCAATAATTAAGGTGGGCATATCTCCAGAAGTTATTTTTTTTAATCTTTCTAAAGCGTCCACTTTTGTGGGGTTAATAACATAATCAACAGCCAATTTTTCACTGCAAAATTTAAGTCGGTCATCGTTGATATCCATTGCGATTACTTTTGCTCCAGCAATTTTTGCAAATTCCATTGTACCCAATCCAATAGGTCCAGCTCCAATTACTAAAGTGTATTCACCTTCTGTAATGGCAGCCCTTCTTACACCATGGGCACCGATAGCAAGTGGCTCAACCAATGCTAGCTCATCAAAACTTAAGCCTTCCCCATGAACCAATGAATAAGAAGGAACGATTAAATATTCTCGCATTCCTCCATCACTGTGAACTCCACAAACATTGATTGTTTCACAACAATTATGTTTATTCATTTTACAAGCAATGCATTTTCCACAATTAAAATAAGGTATAAAAGTTACGGCTTCACCAACTGTAAAACCTTCAGCATCGGTAGTGACTATTTCGGCTGCTAACTCGTGACCTAATATTCTTGGATAGTTTAAAAAAGGTTGGGTACCCTCATAAGCATGTAAGTCTGTTCCGCAAATACCGATGCGTTTTATTTTTAGCAATGTTTCTCCTGGTGCTGCTACTGGAGTAGCTGAATTAGCATACTCAAAATTACGAGGGGATGAACAGATAAGCGTTTGCATCAATAGCTAAAATCAGTTGGTTAAAGCACAATTTTTAAATAGACAATTAAGGCGATAAAAATTATTAAGTGAGTTGAAAAATCTTATCCATAAATACCCATTTTTCACCTTCTTTGGCCCATGGTAAAGGGGATTGAAATTTCCACATTAGTTTTTCCCATTCCTGTACATTGGGGTTGGCCTGGTCCATTGCTGCCTTTCTTTCAAAGCTGAAGCTCTCATCTGTATCCATTGTCATCACAAGCCTATTGCCAGTTCTGTAAATTTCCATTTGTATAATTCCTGCACCTAGAATGCTTTCCTTAATGCCAGCCATTAGATTACCAGCTTTGTGCCATTGTTCATATTCTGCAATTTTTTCGGCATCATCTACTAGGTCAAGAGCGAGGAAATATCTTTTCATGAAATTTATTTTACTAGTAAAAAATCAATGTTGTGATGACGAAGTTGCAAGAAATGTAAGGGTTAACCAAATTTTTTTAGAATACTTGTTGTTAAAAGATTTGCTGTCTAAAAAAAAGACCCGCTTCTATTACAGAAGCGGGACTTTTTTTACACAAAGTAAATACTAGTAACGGTAATGATCAGTTTTAAAAGGACCTTCTTTAGGAATACCTAAGTAAGTACTTTGTGTAGAACTTAATTCTTCCAGTACTACTCCGATTTTAGCCAAATGTAAACGAGCCACTTTTTCATCTAATACTTTAGGTAGTACATATACTTTGTTCTCGTACTTATCTGTATTATTCCACAACTCCAGCTGAGCCAAAGTTTGGTTGGTGAAAGAGGCACTCATTACAAAAGATGGGTGACCAGTTGCACAACCAAGGTTTACCAAACGACCTTCTGCTAAAATGATGACATCTTTTCCATCAATGGTATACATATCCACCTGCGGTTTGATTGTATTTTTAGTGTCACCATAATTTGCGTTTAACCAAGCCATATCAATTTCAATATCAAAATGTCCAATATTACAAACGATTGCTTTGTCTTTCATATTGCGAAAATGTTTTTCCGTAATTAGATCACGACAACCAGAAGCTGTTACAACAATATCCGCTTCTTTTACTGCTTCAATCATTGGTTTAACTTCAAAGCCATCCATTGCAGCTTGTAAAGCACAGATAGGATCAATTTCGGTAACAATTACTCTGCAACCTGCTCCTTGCAAAGAAGCTGCAGAACCCTTGCCCACATCACCATAACTACCTACTACCGCTATTTTACCAGCCATCATCACATCAGTAGCTCTGCGAATTGCATCTACTAAACTTTCTTTACAACCATATTTATTATCAAATTTTGATTTGGTCACCGAGTCATTCACATTAATTGCTGGAATAGGCAATGTTCCTTTTTCCATTCTTTCATACAAGCGGTGCACACCAGTAGTAGTTTCTTCCGATAGGCCTTTGATACCTGAAACTAATTCAGGGTAAACGTCAAATACCATATTGGTTAGATCACCTCCATCATCTAATATCATATTCAAAGGACGGTCAGCTCCACCAAAAAATAAGGTCTGCTCGATACACCAATCAGCTTCTTCTTGGCTTTGACCCTTCCATGCAAAAACTCCAATTCCAGCAGCAGCAATGGCAGCAGCAGCTTGATCTTGAGTAGAAAATATATTACAAGAACTCCATTTAACCTCAGCTCCTAGGGCAACTAGGGTTTCAATTAATACAGCTGTTTGAATGGTCATGTGAAGGCATCCTGCAACACGAGCTCCCTTTAATGGTTGAGAAGGACCGTATTCAGTTCTTAATGCCATAAGACCGGGCATTTCAGCTTCTGCTAAACGGATTTCTTTGCGACCCCATTCTGCAAGACTCATATCAGCCACCTTATTTTTGAGACTGAAATCAATTGATTTTTTTGTTGACATATGATTTTTTGTTTGAATTGTAAAATTACAATACTAGAATAATATTCTGCTCTTTTGTCAAAATTTAGGTATAAAGTATATAAATTCATAAATTTATAGGATAAAACACTTTTAAAAGATGGCTAAGTCGATCAAAAAAGAGGATTCCTCTATTGAACAATTGATATTGGATACCAAGGATTTGGAGATCCTTCAGTTACTTCAAAAAAATGCACGCATCACTGTTAAAGAAATATCTGATCAGATGCACTTAAGCACTACGCCCATTCATGAACGTATTAAGCGAATGGAGGCTTCGGGTGTTATTAAGCAGTACGCAACTTTATTAGATCACACCAAGGTTAAAAAAGGGTTGATGGTAATTTGTTATGTATCTCTTAAAGAACATAATAAAAAAGCAGGAGTGAAGTTTATAGAGACGATTCACTCACTTCATGAAGTAATAGAATGTTATAATATTTCAGGTGAATTTGATTTTATGCTTAAAGTAGTAGCGGAAGATATGAATGCCTATTATGATTTTCATGTAAATAAACTTAGCCAGATTGAAAATATGGGACATGTGCAAAGTGTATTTGTTATTGGTATAATCAAACAAACCCATCAATTGGTTTTTCCAGTATCAGAAAAATAAATTCCTTAGATAATTATTACTCTTGTGATCTATCTATTTTTTTAAAAATTGAGTAAACTGATTGTATACAAAATTAACAGGAGATTTGCATAACATAATCATTCATGAAAAAGCCATTGCCAATCGGTATATCTTCTTCGGCTATAATTTTAAATCCTAATTTTTTATAAAATCCAACCGCTGTATTTTGACGATTCACATTGAGTTCTAAATAGTTTACTTCCTCTAAAGAAATTTCATTCATTATAAATCGCAGCATTGATTTTCCAATTCCTTTTCCTTGTTGACTAGGATCGACATAAATTTTATGAAGTTTAACAATTTTTCTAGGAATAGTTTGCTTAAAATTGAATGATGCAAAGCCTACAGATTTGTTTTCAAAATTGGCTAAAATAAATTGATGCTCTTGAACTTGAATTTGATGTTGTAAAGAATCGGTGCTATACATTTTTTCTAACATGTATTCCAACTGCTCGTTCGTGATAATTTCTTTGTAAGCGATTGTCCAGGTTATTTTGGCAATGTGTTGAATGAGCGGAATTGATTCAATACCAACTTTTATAATTTCCATTGGGATGAAAGTTAAAGGAGGATAATTTTTAAATCTGGTGCGTAGAAACGAAAGCCTAAATTACTTATCACTACAATGTCAAAAAAATACAATTCTTCCCCTTTATGTAATCCTTCCATAATATTATTTTGCCATACCAATGATAGCTTATTACTAAAAAATTGATTGGCAACTATTTCACTTTGTGGAGAAACTTTTCCAGTTACTTCATCTTCAGTTAAACCTATGCGTTTATAAGCAATTTGAAAGGAAGAAATTGAGTATCCTACATTTTTATCATCAATTATTCTTAATGGTTGGCTAATTAATTTTGATATAGATTCTACCGGTAATTCAAGCGTTCCATTTACCGTTGATCCCCAGTAGGTTTTTACATTTGGCCTCTTGAAAGGGGTTGGAATTGGCGTTGCTGCTGCTGTTGGTGTTACTGTAGGTATAGGTGATGTTTTTTGTGCAGTTGAAATAGTATTGTTCAAAATGCAAAATAATACCAAACCAAAAATCATTAAATATTTCTTTTGCATTTGATTATATTTTTAACGTTATGAATTGAAATGACTATTCATTAATAAGTATCCAAAGTTTTTAGCGTTTGAAATAGACTGTCAAATATTTGATAAATTATCCGAGTCCAGCTAAACTTTCTTGTATTGTTCTAATTCTGTCTTCGGCATCCGCTTGTTTTTTTCTTTCTAGTTCTATTACCTCTGGCCTTGCATTGTTAACAAAGCGTTCGTTGCTTAATTTCTTTTGTACACTCAACAAAAATCCCTGTTGATGTTGCAAATCTTTTAGTAAATCTTCTTTTAAGGTAGCGCTATCAAGTTGTTTTTCTGACTCAATATAAAACTTATCTTTTTCAACAGCTACAACAATAGAATTTGCAACTGAATCATTTGTAAAATGAATAGAGGAAGCGTTTACTTGCTTGCATAAAATATTTTCAATCCCTTGGTAAGTAACAACTGAGATTGTTTGTATATGCAATACAATGCTTTCTTTTGGCTTTAACTGGTTTTTGTTTCGTGCGTCTCTTAATGAGGAAATTACATTTTTTAATAGGTTCCCTTGTTCTAATATTTTTAAATTAGGTTCTTGAAAAGAACTTGCTTGTGTAATACAAAGGTCTAAGGTTTGAGTTTTTAAAAGATGGTAAATCTCTTCGGTGATAAAGGGCATAAAGGGATGTAACAATTTCATCATCTCTTCAAAATAGTATACAGTACACTGATAAACATCTTCTGCTACTGGTTGTTCAAAACCTGGTTTTACCCATTCGAGATACCAGCTACAAAAATCATCCCAAATAAGTGAATAAATGGTTTTTAAAGCTTCACTCAATCTGAATTGTTTCAATAAAATTTCTACTTCAAATTTAACTTGGTTCATTCTATTGTTAAACCATTCAATAGCAAAGGAATGATCCTTATTTTCTGTAATACCTACCCTTGATTCCCACATTTTTACTAATTTGAGGGCATTCCATAATTTATTATTAAAATTTCTGCCTTGCTCTAATGCAGCTTCATCAAACATTAGATCGTTGCCAGCGGGAGAGGAAACCATGATTCCGAATCTAACGGCATCTGCACCATATTGATCAATCAGGGCAAGTAAATCTGGAGAATTGCCTAATTGCTTACTCATTTTTCGTCCCAGCTTATCTCTAACCATACCAGTGAAATAAACATCTTTGAACGGAGGTTTATTTTCAAATTCGTAGCCCGCCATAATCATTCTTGCCACCCAAAAGAAAATAATATCTTGACCAGTAACTAGGGTAGTGGAGGGGTAATAATAGGCTGCCTCTTTATTGCCTGGATGACTAATTCCTTTAAAGACTTCCATGGGCCATAGCCAAGAAGAGAACCAAGTATCCAGTACATCTTCATCTTGGGTAAGCACTAAATTGATTGTTTCAGGATTACGTTGGTGCAATTGCTCCAAGCTTTCTGCAACATATACATTTCCTTTCTCATCGTACCAGGCAGGAATTCGTTGACCCCACCAAAGCTGTCGACTGATACACCAATCTTTTATATTACTAAGCCAATGGCTGTAAGTATTTTTTGCCTTAGCAGGATGAAACTCAATAGTATCATCCATTACAGCTGAAAGCGATTGAGGATTTTTTTTCAAAAATTGCTCCATACCAATAAACCACTGCAATGACAATCGATGTTCAATAACAGCACCTGTTCTTTCACTTGTTCCAACTTGACCTTTGTAAGCTTCTATTTTTTCAATAAGCCCTTGTTGATTGATATCTTCTACAATTTTTTTTCTAAGTGCAAAACGGTCGATACCTTGGTATGATAAGATGAGCGCAGAAGGGTTTTCTTCTAATATATCTTCGGTAGTGAATTTCCCTTCTATGTCTAATGTATTAATGACTTTGAGTTGGTGTTTCAATCCAAGAAGGTGATCATTTTTATCGTGTGCTGGAGTGACTTTTAGGGCACCCGTTCCAAAATCAGCAGTTACATAGTCATCTGCAATGATGGGGATTTTTCGATTGATGAGCGGTACTAAAACTTCTTTGCCTATGAGTTGTTGATATCTTTCATCACTAGGATTTACACAGATGGCAATATCACCCAAAATGGTTTCTGGTCGGGTAGTGGCCACCGTTATGCCATTACTAGAAGGGTCATTGGCCAATTTGTAAACAACATAATAGAGTTTAGAATCTACTTCTTTAAAAATAACTTCTTCATCACTCAAGGCGGTTTGACTCTGGGGATCCCAATTCACCATTCTTTTACCACGGTAGATGAGTCCTTTTTCATGAAGGTTTACAAATACTTTTAATACACTTTGATAATAGTCTGCATCCATTGTAAATGAAGTACGATTCCAATCAAGGCTACAACCCAATTTTTTCAATTGCTGTAAAATAATTCCTCCATATTTTTCTTTCCATTCCCAAGCATAAGTTAAAAATTCATCTCTACTTAATGATGATTTGGTGATACCTCTTTCTCTTAGCATACCCACCACTTTGGCTTCTGTAGCAATGGAGGCATGGTCGGTACCTGGTACCCAACAGGCATTTTTTCCATGCATTCTTGCATAGCGAATTAATATATCCTGGATTGTGTTATTCAGACAATGACCCATGTGTAACACTCCGGTTACATTTGGAGGAGGAATTACGATGGTATAAGGTTCCCTTTGATCGGGTACACTATTAAAATATCCTTTGGTAATCCAATGTTCGTACCAGTTGGCTTCTACTTCGTTGGGTATATAATTCTTTGAAAGTTCCATTATTGAACAATTATTCCAATTTTAAATTATTGCAAATGTACGAATTGGCTTATCATTTATTACATCGCAATTCAAGGGAATCATCGTTGGGGGTATCCAATATTAAAATTTACATAAAGCTGTTCCTGTTAGGGGGAAATAACAGTAAATAGATCTTTTAAAGGAAAGACGCAATTTTTAAAATTTGTATAGAAAACCGCCATTAAAGAAAGTATATTTGATCCATAAACTACTCTTTTGCAAATTGTTCAGCAAAATTTACGGCTACAAAAAATAATAACTGGCGTTGGGATACTACTTTTTGTAATGAAAGTAATTGCATGGTATCTCACTGGTTCCATTGCTATATTAACCGATGCACTAGAAAGTACTGTTAATGTGATTGCTGGTCTGATTGG
>Ga0209443_1001172_pt1 | contig 16868 bp, 37 predicted proteins | sample LauGreBMM110DCMD_2_FD_187571 | JGI IMG/M metagenome (GOLD analysis project Ga0209443, IMG submission 187571) | Freshwater lake microbial communities from Lake Michigan, USA - Su13.BD.MM110.DCMD (SPAdes) (version 2) | ecosystem: Environmental > Aquatic > Freshwater > Lake | place: Lake Michigan... | reverse complement strand
AAGTTGAGTGCATTATTTCGTGCCTCGTCACCGTTGAGGTGTCTACACCAAGCACGACAGATGCCATTGTCGAAGCTCTTGCCAAGCATGAGTTCTTCTGCAAACTCCCAAAGCTGACCCCCGATGATCTGTCCGTAGAGATACTGGATACGGAGACTGAACTGGGTAGCAATGTCGCCTAGTGGTATTCTTGTTCGGAACAACTATTCGGAACCCGGAACGGTAGTGAAATGAAAGAAACTGAAATACTCGCACTACTCGACAAGGCCCTAGTGAACATCTCTAGCCGTGAACTTGTCGCCTCCAGCGAGATGACAGACCTACTTCTGGACATCAGACTTCACCTAATGATCGCCGCAGAAAGCCCAGATGCAAAGTGCGTCAGCGAATGAGGCAGGGTTAAGTTCTAGGTATGGGAACAACACGTACAGAGACCAACGGCTATTTCATATCCACCACGGGCGACATTCGCAAGCACGTACAGCATCGAATGACCGATGTCGGCGAACTTATCGGTGCGCGAACTGGATTCTTTGACATAGTGTATGCCACGACCCTTGACCAAGTATTTCTACTTTGGGTGGACGACACTGGTCTGATCGACGGACGACCAATCAACCCATTCGCAAGTTTGATCGCAGGACGCCCCCTGTTCGGCGATGTCTTTGTGACGGGTGATGAGGACGAAGAGGGTCGAGTTCAGGACTTGGACTACGACCTCTTTGACGAATGGTTCGCCAACGGATTAGGAGTGGCCCTCGCCGCTGAATAAGAAGTGGTACTGTCGTCTTGATGCAGCACCCAATATCTGAACAGAACTTTCGCCATCACACCTCGTTGCTCGAAGGCGGATACGCGGTCACGGTAGAGCTTGGGGACCTGGTCCAAGATAAGCAAGTGTGGCGCGATCAAGCTTTACGTGTGACCGTAGTGAACAACTCTGGCGACACCAAGTGGGAACTATTCCGGGGAGCGCACTCTCTACTGAATGCCAAGAAGTGGCTCGACAAGACCACCGATGGAGTAGTGAAGTCCTTCTAAAGAACGAATACTTGAGTGCCGGGCCCCGAAGCCATCACCAACCGTGATCAGCATGACCTGCATCAAGAAGGAGGTGTCGGAAATGTTCCGAAGCCCGGCAGACCAAATTATACATGCCAGGCCCGTGTGTTGAGGGTATTTACTCTCTGCCCCAGCTTGTCGGGTGACTCCACCCCGATGGTAAAGGCGGCCCAGAGCGACGTGATCGCTTTTGCCGAGGTCTGATTGACCCTCGAATTACAGCCAGCATTACCCGCATGGTGCTTGGACGTTTGGTGAAGTTCTTTTCAGCAATCATGCTATTTTTTTACCTTGCTTGCTTGCCTCACTACATCGACTGGATTGACGCCAAGCGCTCCGCAGATACGGAAGAAGGTATCCAGCGATGGTGCGAAGTGACCGTTCTCAATGCGATTGACCGTCTTGCGATCTACGCCGGCCCTCTGAGCTAGTGCCTCTTGGGAGATTTCCCGCTTCAGTCGAAGTCCGTGAAGGTTGCTCATTACGCCAAATGTGAAACGCTCTGCCTCTTTGTTGGTTTTCTTTTTCATCGTATTGCTCCTTATCAGTTCGCCGCCGGAAATTGACGACTCGTTGTGGTTGTGATTTGTTTATTCGATATGACATCAACAATCGCCACGTCATCGTAGCCTTGTCGTTTGTAGAAATTACACACAGTCTCTGCCGTTTTAAGGGTGAGATGCCAGTCAGTAACCTCGGATCCGCCTACGAAGACGGTGTATTTAGCTTCATCTGCTTGCCCCACGAACTATCTAATCCTTGCTGTCCTGCATCAGCACCTGAATAGCGTCAGCGAGTGAGCCTCGGGCTTTGCCCATGTCAATGATTGTCTCGTCAGGAGTGTCGGCGAAGCGTAGAACGCTCGTCACCTCGGTACGGCTGGCAAGTATGACAAGACGCACTCGACGGCGCTTGGGGTGTTCGCTTGGGACTACTTCACGGTTCTCTTCATTGTCATCTTCGGGCAACGGTGCTGCCCAGCCACAAGTGACAACGGCGATGAACTCTGAACGCTTTGCCAATTCCGATGAAGCCTTGCTTTCCATGAGATCGTAAATATCTCCACTCTCTAGTGGTGGGGACAACTCAACCCCAGATGATCCGTTGGTAACAGATACGAGTAGAGCTTTCTTTATGTCGAATGGGTGAGCGTCGTGTATCTGACTTTCCACCTTCTCGGCTAATTCAGTTGATGACATTTTCGTTGCCTCTCTTGTAGGTTTGGGTAGTCAAGTATGCCTTCTCATCATCTTTCGGCGCATGGACCGATTAGTCGGTCAAGCTCAATGCCGAACAGACAGAGAATGCATCGTAGGCATCTGTCGGGGTATCGCCCCAAGACATACCGCCCGTGAGTGCATAAACTTTTCCGTCAATATGAAGCGGAACGCAATCGCGGCGGTCCAAATACGAATAGACAATATCGACCTGACCGCGCAAGTATTCGAGAGCTTCCTCTTTGGTTGGCGATTCTGATTCCTCAACTCCGGCCCACGGTCCAGTTCCCCAGTCGTCAAGAGTTTTCACCAAGCCAGTCAAATCAGTATCAACTAATTTGATGACCCTCAAGAGGGCTTCGTCTTTACTAACTTTCATTTCGCAAACTGCGACAATTAGGTCTGCACCCATTACATCTCCTTCGTGGACGTTGGCACTTTGCCAACTGCGGCGGTCTGAACTTTAATCATCTCGTTTATTTCGGAGCATTGCTCTTGAATGGTGGCACAGAGCTCGAGTATCTCTTTGCGCTCTGCTGGGGTAAGTAAGTCAGGGTTAAACATAAGTCAAGTATGTCTGATTGTCATTTACCGACGCAGACTACCAACCCTTGTAGGACGGGTGATTTCGGCGGCACCTAATTCGAGCATCCTGATTGTTCGTTTCCCAAATGAGATACCCGAAGGTCCCCAGGTATCCGATGGTGGCTATCACAAGGACAGTTGTCATTATTCGTAATCCTCCTCTTCGTTGTCATCATCGGGATCGGCGTCAACATCAAACCATTTCATAACGGTCAGAAGTACGTTGTCGTAATCGCCCGACGTTGCTTCAGCTTGGAATGCGTCCCACTCGCTATCTGGCAAGCCGGCCCGACGCATTACACGCTTGACGCGGCCAAGTATGGCGAAGGCGTTTCCATCCTCGCCCACCATTGGGATATTTATTTCTGGGTACTTTGTTTTCATACACTCACCATAGTCGATATTCATCCACCAGCGCAAGTACCACTTTAGGGGGGTTGCGTTAGTGGATGTGGGCAGGGCATACTTGACCCATGACCAAATCACATAAGTTTGCCATGTACACCAAGAAGGGTAATAAAGAGATTGCCCGGCTTGCCGAACTCATGCTCGAGGAGCAGACGATCCTTGCCCTTGATATCGGCCAAGTAGTTCACCAATTCGAGCAATACATCGAATCTAAACACAGCTCGTTCTGCGCAGCACACAGCGAATACGGAGACACGGCAGTTCGTGATGAGCTGTACGAGTTTTTTGAGAAGCGACTGGGCGCACCCAAGTTCACCAACATCGTAATTATGCCGAACGTGATCTGCTACGAATCTGATCTGGTTCCTGCGCTAGTAAATGATGGAAGGGCATAATAAATCCATGACAACTTTCACTTCACCACTTGCCGCAAGTATTATCAAATCCAACGAACAGACTCCCCCAGATTTCAGGTTGATCTGTCAGGGTCTCACGATCCACATGAACGGACAAGACCTTTACATCCACGATCTCGTCAAGAAGAGCGAGCGAATAGTCGATGACAGTTTCGCATCGTGGGTCGTGCTGTTCGAGCGCGACGCGAGCAATCGTGATCCGTGGGTAGTGTGGACCTTGATCGCAAGACCCGAAGGTTGGAGTCTTGAGTCAGGCACGTACTGCATGACCGAGGAAGAAGGTCGCAAGGCTTTCGCACTTCGCGCATAACGCGCCGACAGATGACAGTCGGACATACTCAATCAACACCAATGCCAGAGGAGGCAAGACATGGGAGATAGATACTGCGTCGGTTTCACAGCCGAGAGCAATAACAATGAGCGCCGAGTGTGGCTCTATTCGCATTGGGGCGGCAACGTTCGACTCCAAGACATTGCGGAAGCCATCACGAAAGCTGGCCCACGATGGTCAGATGACAGCTATGCGACACGTATCGCAATCTCAACACTTGTTGGCGATGGCTGGAATGAAGAGACAGGCTGGGGCATTGAGGCTGGACCTCATTGCACTATCCACACAGAGTACCCACCACTTTTGGTGAACTGGGCGCACCAGACTGTTACCGAGTTCGCTGATAGGGGTTTTGATTTTGATACCGAACCCGAAGTGGTCGCTGTTTATTCATTCGATCAATTCTGCAGCAAGGTGGACGCATGATAAACGACAAGATTACGCCGAACCCGTCACTACACGTCTGGCTCGATGCTCCCGGTATCTACGATGAGCTCGCACACATAACAGATCCAGAAATGGGTAGCCCTAGCGATCTACGGCTTGCCGCCGAGTATTTGATGAGCAAGACTGCCGAAGAGATTGAGATGGTGGGCTGGCAAGTTATGGAAGATGACGAAGTGTGGGACGCACTCAACGCATCAATCCGAGAGTCCGTTATTCGTATTGCGAAGTCTCTCCGGGAGGCAGAGGAAGTGATACCATCGGTAAATGAGAAACACGGAGCCAGAAACACGTAGGTCGAAGCCCGAAACCGAATTGGTCAAGATGACCTACGACCAACTCGAGATGGCTCTAGTGGCTCTGTCAATTAGGCAAGAAGAGTTGCGCGAAGCCAGGTCCATGGAGAACAACCGCGAGCTCGAGATTCTGTGGACAGTCTGCGACAAGATGGACGAGGCACAACGTCGACTTGAGTCTCGTATGTCAACCGAAGCTGAACAGTGGTTGACCGAGATCACCGAGAAGTTTCCACCGAAGGGGACCAAGGCCAAGTCGACCAGAAGAGCCGCACCCGGCAAGAGCCCAGTCAAGCGTCAAGGCTTGCTCTGGCGGCTGTCTCAGATCACCCGGCTATAGCCAGATTTACCATTTGACGGTGGAGGATGAGGTTGGGCTAGAGGGACTGAGTCTCGAAGTCCACGTCAGTAATGGTGCTCTCTAAGTTTTTCCAGCCGTAGTAATCGACCACAAGGTCAATGGCCGCCTTAAGGGCAACTTCCTTCCACGTTTCGTCATCATCCTCATCGATTGGCCCCGGAATACCGACACACACGCGCATGGCGTAGTAGTCGCCGATCAGGGTCACTGCTACCTCTACTTCTGTTACTTCTGGTGCTTTGGTCATACCAACACCATAGAGGTCGGTCATTCGTTAGCGCACGTCGCTGAGTCGTTCAAATGGTCCTTCGCAGTACCTATTTAGTACGCGGCGAACGAGATCGCTCACCTTCTCACCAGTGACATCTGCTCGAAGCTCAAGCTCGTCATAAAGCTCTTCGGTTACCCGAAGTTGCTTGAGAACAGGCCTTGATTTCGCTACCTTAGTGCTACTAGAACCCTTGCTTGGCATTGAGACCGTCCGCGTGTTGACGCATCTTGACGTAGCGCTTGTATCGAGCCTTAGCAGTCTTAGCTTGATCTGCTGCGACCTTTGCTTTGGTGTTGCGTGTCTTCGCATACTCGGCTTTTTGAACTGCTCGAAGCATTACGCCCTCACGCTTTGAAGTCACACAAGCTAGGTGCGCCCGACGCCAGGCCACCATGTCGGTCACGTTGTAGATGAACCCTAATCCACCTACTCGACCACCAACGATTGCTACTGGCTTCGGACCTGGAGTTTTACTTACTCGAAGTGCGTTATTCAGCCGCATAACTTTGGTTTTTGGGTTGCCTTGCATCAACTTTCCGGCAATCTCGCCGAGTGTTGCTGTTCCTTTTGGGTGATCGCCGTATTGGTATACGGGCCACATTTCGAAACTAGGTGATTTCTTTTTCATGTATCCTCCTTCGGATAATTTAATGATAGAGACGGAAATGGGTTTTCACAACCCCTACCAAGAAGAGTGATACTGAAACTCCCACTCTTCGGGCATGGCGAGTGCCATTTCAATGATCTCGATGGTCTCATCAATGCCCCCGAAGTACCACTCGTCATATTCGGTGCTACCAAAGAAGAAGCCACTCGCTGTCGGCAGTAAGCCATCAGCCTTGCTATGGTCAGATTTGACTTCCTTGCAAGTGTTGAGGAGGCTCTCTAACTGCTCACGATCAACGTATGAGTTGCGGCAGTCATCAATGCCATCCTGACAGGTAGCCACAAACCATTCGTGAATGGCATTCTGCTTACGCCAGTAGCCGACGCTGACTTCGAGGTAGATGTGTGGGTGTTCCACTTTGTCAAGAACTGCGCCAACACCAGAGGCTTGCTTCAGTTTTGCAAACTCTTCTCTAGTGTCGCTCGGACGCCACTCAGCGGCTGAGTGATACTTCTTGGCTGATAGGTACATGTCTAATCCCATAACTGTTTCTCCTTAGTAGTAGGTAAATAGATAATAACTACTTCTCATCCTTGAGCGCATGTTCGATTACAGCCTCAGAAATAAGTTCGCTGCAAGAACCCGTGCCCGGAATTAAAGATCCATACTCTTCCACGACCTGCGCCCATACTTTGCTTTCTGAGTCAAGGCCAAAGTGTTCTGCGAGGTAATACTGATAGAGGATTGGCTCATCCAGGTCCTCGACTTTGAATAGTTGATCAATGAGCTGTCTAACGGTTGTTTTTGTCATAGCCATTCCCCGCCGCACTTGCAACGCTCTTTTGCGAGATCCACATGAGTTAGTTCTTCGCACGTTTCGCATCGTGGGCATTGACAGTAATCCACGAACTCAGAACAGAGTTCGCACTTCTCTCGGTCTTCGGTTGTTTTTGTCATACCTTTAGTATTCGTCATCCTCATCGTCTGACGCATCCTCATCGACCTCGTCCTCGGCCATCTGCGAGATAAGCGATACAAAGCCAGCATTTGGATCGGCCTCGTTGTGCCAAACCGCACTTACAAATCGAAGTCCACAAGACTCATCCCACCAGCCGTGAATAGCTTCGAGCATCTCGCTTGGTGAACCCGTGAAGTTGCGGTCGCTGCAACCTTCGCCGTTGTAGTTGTCGCGGAAGAATTGTGCTTCTTCCTGATCCATTGCGAGATAGATTTTGTGGCAACCGTCAAAGGCGATCAAGACTGCATCGTTGATGTATTCCTCAACAGCATCCCAGCCTTCGACAAGGTCATCTTGGTTATGTGGTGCGAACTCAGTTTGTAGTTTTGTCATACACCAAGTATCACCTGCCCTCATCTGCCGACGCATTAGCTCGGTGCGCTGACGAATGAGGGCCAGTCATAGTTATTGCCTAGCCCATAGGAGGGACCAAATGAACATCAACATCACAGACATAAACTCTGCGGCAATCGCGTCATTGCGATACGAAGCCGTAGGTGCAAGGTATGACGATCTCGACAAGGTCGGCAATCTCGTAATCACCTTTAAGACTGGTGGCTCGTACGTTTACCACGATGTATCCGTTGCCACGATCCGTGAAGTTCTCTGCAGTCCGTCAATCGGATCGGTAATCGCCAAGACCGTCAAGCCTTCGCACTCGTTCACGAAGTTGAGCGATCCAGTCAAGGTTGCGCCAGTGGATGAGGCTGTGTCAATCTAATGGCCATGACCACTACAACTAACTTCCAACTAATGATGGCTTGTGTCGATGACGGCAAGCGCCTCGAAATACGTGAGGATGGATCTCACAAACTCAAAGTCTCGCTGCTCAATGATTTTGGTGGCAAGATCATTGCCAGCAAGACTTTCCGCAACTGCGAGACCCAACACTCCGATAGCGAGCGTTGGCTCAATGACCAAGTTGGCTACCCCAACAACTTCGCAGGAGTCCTGCTCAATCGAGTTTGGGAGGAGATGTAATGGCTCTCTACCTAGCGACAGATGGCAGTTATGGCGATGCCACGAACCTCGTAATCATTGAAGTGGATCACTGGACCGAAGATGACTATGCCGTGATCGACGACTTGGCCGACAGCTCACGTCTTGACTTCGCCGAAGCCGTCACTGCCAACCCCCGACTGCGGCCAACCGAATGGGATGCTGGCAAATGAGCACCAAATGGAATGTCGTATTCACGGCACCGGGAGCCATAGTCGTACTCACTGTCGAAGCTGATGACGAAGAATCTGCCATCTATCTCGCGCTCGAACAGGCTCAAGAGAATATGGGCCTGGATCTAGCCAACCTCGTAGCTGAAGCCACGCCTGCCTATGACTCGGACGTGCTGCTGTGACACTCACTCGACGCGATGGATCGCCGGCACCAACCCACCTCAAGGTATCCCGAGACTGGACTTACGATGTCACCGATGCTGGTCTATCCCTGGCCGAGTTCACCGATGAGCCGATTTACTATGAGGACGTACTCGAGATGATCCATAGCTGGATATCCGAGGATGTCAAGGAGCCAGTCGGCGAGAACCTGCCGGCCATCCTGGAAGTGTATGTGACCGAGGACACACGGCAGGAACAGAACACAGTTCCTGAGGTAATAATTATTTGACGGTGGAGGATGACTATTCCCCCGATACCATTCAAGGAAACAAAGACCCAAGGAGGGCCTATGAATAAGCAAGAAACAATAACAAATACACTTCCGTTCGAACGGATTGCCAAGGAACCAACAGCAGTGTTCCTTGATGTAACTCCGGCTATGGCCAAAGCCATGCTCGAACACAACACAAACAATCGCGGATTGCGTAAGCACCGGGTTACGAATCTTGCTCGTGAGATGTCTCGCAAGCAGTGGCTCGCAACTGGTGAAGCAATCAAGTTTGATGTCAAGGGCGTATTGCTCGACGGACAACACCGACTTGAGGGTTGCGTGGAAGCGAAGATCACACTCAAGCAACAGCTGATCGTGACAGGACTTCCAGAAGATTCATTCACAGTGATTGACTCAGGAATGAAGCGAACAAACAACGACATTCTCAATGCCGCTGGTATCGCAAATGGTTCAGCTATCGCACCAGTAGCACGACTGTACGGAGTGATCGACGCTGGTTTGAGTCCATACCGAAGCGATGTACGACAACTCATTACCCGACAAGACGTTGTTGCGTGGAGTGAAGAGAACATCGAAGTACTTGATTGGGCAGTGCGACTTTCACGAACTGTTTATGATTCATCGGGTATCGGAAATAGAACAGCACTAATCACGCTCGCTGTAATGGCGAACAAGAAAGGACACTCGCGCGAAGTAGTCGAACAGTTCTTCTCTTCACTTGCAACTGGTGAGGGTCTTGCTGGTTCATCGCCGATACTTGCGTTGCGTTCTTGGTTCATCAAGTCGGGAATGAAGCTTGGTGCTGATGCATCAACTATTCACTTCGCCAACTGTGTGAACACATTCAATAGCTGGATACAGGGCAAGATCGTTCGCCGCTACTCGGCACTCGGTCGAGACCACGACTTGCCAGTACTCATCAAGGCATAAGGGTTCGCCTGCGCTCGTAGATGAGCAATACATAAAGTCTCATTAACGCCTAAGGAGGGCACACAATGGGTTACTACGTCACTACAGAAGATATCAACATCATCGTCCCTAAGGACTTGCTCGAGCCTGCCCACAAAGCAGTACTCGCCATGAACGAGGACGACAATCTCAAGCGAGGCGGCTCACACGGTGAAGTACGCAAGTACTGGTTCTCGTGGATGCCCGAGGACTTGTCCACACTCACGGACCTGAAAGATGTAATGGAGAACCTCGGGTTCGAGACCCATTACAACGAAGCAGGAGACCTCGTGCTTGGTCACTACGACAGCAAGACTGGACAAGAAGACTTATTCCTTGATGCCATCGCGCCGTTCGTCCAGGAGATGTCGTATGCGATTTGGAAAGGCGAGGACAACTCGTTCTACAAGTGGGAGTTCAATGATGGCAAGATGCTCGTTATTCCCGGTGAAATGGAAATCACTTGGTATCCCGACAACGCATACTCGGCTGTTGATGCTTGGAAGAACTCGCAAGCAATGATGGCGACGTTCCAACGCGCACTTGATGCAAAGAAAGCCGAGGAATCAAATGCCTAACTGGTGCAGCAATAATCTCTCAATGAGTGGCCCACCGGACCAGGTCCGCGCAATCCTCGATGCTGTTCGTCCCAGCGATGGTGTTGATGACGAGAAGCTGACACTCACCAAGTTCATGCCGCAACCAGTGGATGAATCGGGCGAGCTGATTGAGGGAGTCTCGTGGCAGTACGAAACTTGGGGAACCAAGTGGGGCGACAGCGATACTTCGATCACCAGCGAGGAGTACACCAGCAATCTTGGTTCAGGATCACTGATGTACAACACGCCTTGGGGTCCAGCATCTGGTCTGATGAAAGAGATCAGTCGATTACACCCGAACGTCACAATGGATATTGAGTACGAGGAACCGGGAATGAACTTCCTAGGTATTGAGCAGTATCTCAATGGCGAGCTGGTTCACGAGGATCACCACGAGTACAACTTCGATGATGGCTTCATCAAGCTAGACGATGGATACAAGATTGACTTTGATACCGATTGGGATGATGCGGACCAGGATCCAGCCGGCACCGTCCACGATGCTGTCTATGCCGCCTTGGAACATATGTGGAACCAGCATGGACTTCGCAATGCGCCAGTGAATGAGTCCGTCATACAGTAGTAATACCAACGAATACCAACCAACAAGGAGCGACACAATGACCACATCAACCACTACGGCACTTCCCGAGTGCTGGCAGACAGTAGAGGAGTGCCTCAACGCAGGCATTGATCGACTGATTCTGTTTGGGCCTCCAGGCCTCGGCAAGACATACGCAGGACTCTCCTACGGAGACGTTCAGGCTGGTGCTTACCGTTTGATCTGCACCGAGGACATGACAACCGCCGATGTCACTGGCTGTTTCATTCCGAACGAGGCAGGCACATTCACTTGGAACTTCGGTTCTGCACTCAAAGCTTGGAAAGGCGATGGCAAAGTCGGTGGACGACTTGTAGTGGACGAGATTGACAAGGCTGGTGGCGATGTCGCTGCGACCTTGCTCGCCATGCTTGACACACCCGAGTCTGCGACTTGGACACACCCGACTACTGGTGAAGTAGTTCGACCACTGAACGGATTCAGCGCAGTGATGACCACCAACGTTGAGGACATGAACGAACTGCCAACGGCACTCGCTGACAGATTCCCTGTTCGTGTTCGCATCAATGTGCCTCATCCAAATGCACTGAACCGACTTTCACCTGACCTGCACAAGTTTGCAATTCGCATGGCAGATGCTGGTGAGCGTCGAATCTCACTGCGAGCGTTCTACGACTTTGACCGACTTCGCACTGAACTTGGTGACAAGCGAGCAGCCACAATCATCTTCCGTGACCGAGCATCCGATCTGATTGATGCAATCGCAGTGGACGGTCTATCGTGACCAAGACCAAGATTGAGCGCAAGCGTTCGCCACAGCCGGAAATGATCGGTCGTGCCGATCACGAACACGGACGATGGACTGTTGGTGACTCACCAGCGGCCCGAGGTATCCCTCACACTGACCTGCACAATCGCAAGATGGTCGCACCTCACGGTGAAGACGAACTTGATCGTGTTATTCGAGGTCACGAAATGATGCATGCCAAAGTGTCACCGACACCAGCGGAGTTCATGCACTTCATTTCGCGCGAGGTTGCTTCACAAGCTTCACTGATCGCTGTTGAGGAGGCTCGCGTTAACTCGCTCTGCTCACGAGTCGGTATCCCTGTAGACAAGTATCTCACTGACGGAACCGAGAAAGCCGCTGGTAAGAAACTTGCCGAACTTAAAGATATGACACAACTGGTACATAGTTCTGTCGCTTGTGCTGGAACTGTCGGTGGTGTCGAATTCATCAAGGGAGTTCGCTCGGTGGACAAGGGCCTGGCCAAGGTGCTTGCGAATATCCAGAAGCAAGTGATGAAGAACATTAATGCAGTGGTATCCAACGAACTTGCACAAGTGACTGTCGGTGAACGCACTGGTGGGTTCGCACATACCGAACGTATCGCAGAATGGGTAGACACACTCATCGAGAAGATGGAAGACGAGCAAGACAAGAACGAGGACGAGGACCAGGGTGAGGACGAGGACGAGGGTGAGGACGAGGGTGAAACTAAGTCTGCCAGCAAGCCATCAACATCAGTATCCAAGCCAGTGAGTGACCCGACAAAGGTTGCTCCTCGCCCAGCTAGAAGTACCGTTCCATCTTGGGGCAAACTCAACATCAAGAAGTTGCCTATGCCAGAAGCGACTCGTGGCAATCTCGGCAAGAAGAGGGTTGCCAGCGACACTGGCAAGAATCCTCGCCGTATGCACCGTTACCTCACAGACCGTAAGGTATTTGATCGTACCTCTAAAGGTATGGGTGGTGTCGTGCTGATTGATGCCAGTGGCTCTATGTCATTCAATCACAATGACATTCGTGAGATAGTTGAGGCGGCACCAGGTTGCACCGTTGCGATGTATACATGGATTGGTGGCGATAAGCCGAACCTATGGATACTCGCAGAGAAAGGTCGTATCTGCAAGAAGTCAGAGATGCACGATCATCGCAATGGAAATGTCGTGGACTTACCAGCACTTAAATGGGCAGTGAAGCAACGTCAGCGTTCGACCTCGCCAGTTATTTGGGTCAGCGATGGTGGTGTCACTGGTGAGGGCGACAACGGACATGAAGCACTGAACCGACAAGTAGGACGGTTCTGTGCGATTGAGCGAATCAAGGTTGCGCCAAACGTGAGGTATGCCAAGGAGATGCTGGCACAACTTCGCACTGGTGCGACAGTAACGAACCACATACCATCACGGTTGCGGTCATAACAATCATGGGCCTGGTGGTGTTGGGTCGCTCCTCGCTGCCAGGTCCGCCTATCATAAACAACAACAACAACAAGGAGAAACAGCAATGAAGAAGAACAAGCAATTACAATTCGCCGAAGCACTCGTCGAACACTTAAAGGATGATCACGGCGGCCAACTTGACGATGATATTGATGCCATGGAAATCCTCGATGCCATGGGATGTATCGGTATCAGCTTCACAGATGAATCAGATGAAGCCTCACTGGCCTTCATTGGTGCAATAGCAGAAGAATCTGGACTGAAGCTGAATGCGGTTACAAGAAAGTTTGAGAAGAAGTAACCATGGACAGAATGAGTGACACAAAGATTCCAGTTACAGCATGGACCGAGACATATCTTGATCCGGTTCTATCGGTGATTGAGGGCAACGAACCACCAGATGAATTTAATGATGGGTTCGCCGGCTTCATACTCGAAGGGATCACTGCTGTTGATCGCATACACGGCGAGGATGCGAACGACTGGGAGTGTGTCTGTCTCGTACAGCACTTCATTGAGAGTGCGTTACAGATACAGGAGAGGTTCTAGTCATGGCATTCGGCGAAGAACGCGACCCGGGTTATGACTCGCTTGGCACCAGTGTTGAGGTAGTGGAAACTATGTTCACTACCTACCTCTGCTCCGGCGACGTTGTAGCTCTTATGGAGCGGCTTGACAACTACATCAGTGATCGTGGACTAAGTCTCGTGACGCTTGATAGAACGAACAATGGACAGTTCTATGCGTTCCTCACGCGAGCGTCTAATTTTATTTAGGGGCTCGCAGCCACATGCGCCAAGTAACGGCGATTACTCCCAGTAGCGATGCTTCGCGCCATTCGATTCTCCAGCTCATAGCTTCGACTTGCGTGCGAAGGATCCAGGCTGTTGCAAAGATCATCGCTGCATGGGCCAGGCAGGTGGTTATGAAGGCCATGAATACAACGCCGGGTCTGCGCTTCGAAGTTTCTTTAGATGGTGGCATTGAAGATACCTGGATTCTTGATAAGGGAAATGGTGAGGGACACTGGTTTAGGGTATCATTTATTGACGGTGGAGGAAGACCTGTGAAATACGAACCCGAAATGTTCAGTAAGTTTGACCAAGCAGTCAATGATGTCAATCAGAATGACTCTGACTCAACACTGTTGTTCATCGCCACCGACGGTAGCCGGCTGTATAAAGCCTTCACTGGCCCGGCAACTGCTGTCGAAGCAGACTATTACTGTTCTGCCGGCTTTGATGATGAGACGTTCATTGGCGTATGGTCTCACGAGTGGATGCAAAGCAGCATCACTGAGATCGAAGAATCAAATAACCCAGACGCCGGGTGGACTAAGCTCATGGAAGGCATGGTTCTCACCATTGCTGAGTATGCCGACAGGCCAAGGGACTAGGTAAATCACCCCCCTGGGGTAGGAGCTGTTGAACCAGTAATCACCACACCGATTAGTATTGGCTCGATGCTTCAACTACCCTCAGGGAGGCATACTTATTGTCTCACAAGCTAGCTTGTTTTCAGAGCAAATAATATTGACGGTGGCCGATGACCCGGCAATGCGTGACTGGCAGTCATTAAAAAAAGATGCGTAATTGCAGCATTAGGTGCTTGCATCCCATAGATGTAACCGCTAGTTTGTCCCACACAACATAGTGACGTCACACCACTTGTCTACGAGATTACCCCCTGAAAGGGAGGGTTTGCCGGGGCCTTGCAAAAAACTGGTTCATCGCCGGGTAAAGGTTCCCCCAAACCCCCTCCAAAGATGGGCTATTGATGATGATCATTGGTATTTGTTTCTCGTTGTTGAAAGGTAATTACTATGACGGTGGAGGATGAACCTATGCTTTCCTTATTTGCTGAAGATAAACCAGTTAAAGGAAAAAAGACTGGAAGACATGCAGATGTACGTGCTCGAATAAATGCTCGAAAGACTGCTGCTAAACAGGTTTCGCCCGGCGATATAGAACATCTGTTCGAATTTTGGCGCACAACATTAAAGAAAAAGGCCTTGCTTTCTGATGAGCGACGGGTTATTCTTGCTTGGGGGATACTGAACTATGGGATGGAGACGTGTGAGATGGCAATCAAGGGCTGCTCAGTCAGTGATTGGCACATGGGTCACAACCCCAACAACGTTCGGTATGACTCAGTGGAACTTATCTTTCGGAATGCCGAAAAGGTCGAGATGTTCGTAGAGAAGTTCAAGGCATCGGGACATAAACCAACAACCAACGGAGACCCTTTTTGATTGACGGTGGCGCATGAACAACGGAAAGACACAAAATACTGCCGTGCTTGACGACGACCTATTGGTGATCCACGAGAAATACCACAAAACAGCCAGGTGGCACGGTGCCTTACAGGCCCATTTTGAGATCGAAACCTTCGGACACACCCTGTATGTACCGACTGACCCGGCAAAGGTGTCCCTATGACCAAGGATGAGCTAGTCGAACTGGTGAAAAGGATCCATGCTGCCCACTCAAAGCAGATCATGAAGGCTGAGGAGACCCACACATACCGTGCTTGGTGGGACATCCTCGGACATCTTGACGAATCCACGGTCTGGGAAGCTTACGTAGGTGGTGCGGCAACGAGAAAATGGTTGCCAACGCCGGGTGAAATTTTATCGACGGTGGTGGATGACTTACTGGGTGGCTTTCCTACCCCCTTACAGGCATGGGGACAGTTCCAAGACCAGGTCAGAGCAGCCAATGCTGGCATACAGTCTAATACCCGACCCCATTCCACGGTCATGGAGACAGTCAAACGTCTAGGGGACGAGGCATACAGGCTTGGAGAACGGGACAGACAAGCCTTTATAGCTGAGTGGGAAGCAGTAAGGGACGGATTGATCAGGGAGCAAGCTGAGAGGATGACTCCCAGGAAGCTGGTAGCCCTCGACGATGACCCGGCAACAGTCATTCAGTTCCCTATAACACCGACGGTGGTGGATGAGAAGTAAGCTAGTGAGTACAACGGGCCGTAGCGTAGGTTGGTTAGCGCGCTTGCCTGGGGGGCAAGAGGTCGGGAGTTCAAATCTCCCCAGCCCGACTATTAGGTACACCTAACTAACTAGGTTGCACTCCCAGTAATACCGGCTGGTGTATGTTTGCTGGTTATGTATGACCCGGCAATAGACGGTGGTAGATGAGATGGCCAAGAGATTTGTATGGGTATGCCCTGAGTGTAAAGAGAAGACCGTCCTGTTCGTGAAGGCCTCAGAGGTAACGTGTGGTAACAAGCAGGCCCACACCTCTAGATCCGTGCCGATGGTCTGTAAGTCCCCCTCAAAGAGTGACGCCTAACGCCGGGTCAGCCACTGTCAGTGGTTACCATCTGCCGGTAAAGAACCTGGATACGGTCTCGATTTTTCACCCGGCAATAGATCGGCTTGCTTTTTCACCCGGCAATACGGTATACGCACCGTGCTGCCCGACGACAAAGTTTCGGGAAAATCAAAACACCCGGCGAAGAAAAGGTTTTTTGTCCCTTTCAGATTGACGGTGGTGTATGACCCCAATGATATCTGTGGTAAGTTCTAGCCATGTCCATAGTCAATGAACCATTGGTGGCATTCAGGGAGAAAGAGTGCTCTACCTGTATGTACTTTGACCGTGCTCTGTTTGAAGGGTTTGAAGCAGATATTGGGCCTGGGTATTGTCGTAGGTATCCCCCTGTTCTGTACTCATCGGGTGGCAAGTCTAAACAGACTCAACCAGTAGTAAGTCCTTGGGAGTGGTGCGGTGAGTGGCAGAAAGCCTAGGGGTCGTAAGCCTAAGAAAGCTACTGGTAAGTGGTCTACTCTCACCATACGGCTAACTGCTGAAGAGAAGAACATTCTCGTTGAGCGCTCTGAGAACTGGGGTTGCTCTATGACTGAGTACC
>Ga0209443_1001170_pt1 | contig 16886 bp, 12 predicted proteins | sample LauGreBMM110DCMD_2_FD_187571 | JGI IMG/M metagenome (GOLD analysis project Ga0209443, IMG submission 187571) | Freshwater lake microbial communities from Lake Michigan, USA - Su13.BD.MM110.DCMD (SPAdes) (version 2) | ecosystem: Environmental > Aquatic > Freshwater > Lake | place: Lake Michigan... | reverse complement strand
GGCGTGTTCCAGGTATCGCAATTAGAACCACTTTAATCGCAGGCTTCCCAGGTGAAACATTAGCTGATATCGAAGAATTAAAAGGTTTTTTACAGGAGCATAAATTTGATCGCGTTGGAATATTCACATACAGTCATGAGGAAAATACAAGTGCCCATGATTTGGTGGATGATGTTCCAGCGGCCGAAAAACAACGCCGAGCAGAGGAGATCATGGAAGTGCAGCAGGAAATAAGCTTGGATAAAAATCAACAAAAGGAAGGGCTAATTTTAAAGGTGTTGGTGGATAAAAAAGAAGCGGGCCGTTATTTGGGACGTACTGAATTTGATAGTGTGGAAGTGGATAATGAAGTAGTAATCAATACCAATACTAAATTAAATATTGGAGATTTTGTGATGGTCAAGATAACAAAGGCCTATGATTACGATTTAGAAGGGGAGTTGGTAGGATAATTCGCTGGTTTTTTTGTATATTAGTAATTCATTTATAAATTAAATAATATGGCAATTGTATGGAAAGGGGTATTTCCCGCTATAACCACAAAGTTTACATCAGATGATAAATTGGATCTTGATTTATTCAAGAAAAATTTGCAAGCACAATTGGATGCTGGTGTGAATGGTATCATATTAGGTGGTTCATTAGGAGAAGCCAGCGTATTGAGTAATGAAGAAAAGGAAATTTTAGTAAAGGAAACATTAGCATTTGTCAATGGCAAAGTTCCTGTAATAATTAACATAGCAGAAGGTAGTACAAGTGTAGCCGTTACATTGGCAAAAAATGCAAAATTATGGGGTGCGCAAGGATTGATGTTATTGCCTCCGATGCGTTACAAATCAGATCATCGTGAAACAGTACAGTATTTTAAAGATATTGCTGCAAGTACTGATTTGCCAATCATGATTTACAATAATCCAATTGATTACAAAATAGATGTCACCATTGAAATGTTTACAGAATTGGCAACAGTTCCTACTATTCAAGCTATTAAGGAATCAACGCGTGATTTAACCAATGTAACAAGGTTGCGCAATGCCTTTGGAGATCGCTTCAGTATTTTATGTGGGGTGGATACATTAGCATTGGAGGAAATATTATTAGGCGCTGATGGTTGGGTTGCTGGTTTGGTTTGTGCATTCCCTGCAGAAACAGTTGCGATTTTTAAATTAGCAAAGGCTGGTAAAATACAAGAGGCTTTAAATATTTACAGATGGTTTATGCCATTATTGGAATTAGATATTCATGCTAAATTGGTTCAGTATATCAAATTTGCAGAATCTAAAACGGGCATTGGTTCTGAAACGGTGCGTCGTCCAAGATTGGTATTAGAAGGGGAGGAGCGTAAAAGAATTGAATCTATTATTGACAATGGATTAAAAAATAGACCCACGCTTCCTGAATACTTAAGTTTATAATTAAATGTTTTATATGGCTATACCCTTTATTTTATAATTGGGTATAGCCATTTCTAATTTTCTGAATTGAATTAAATGATTTTATGATAAATATTACAACGGCAACACAAAATGCAGCAATAGCTTTTGACACTTATTCAAAATTGACTGCTTCAAAACGCGCTGAATTTTTGGAAACCATTGCAAATAATATAGAAGCATTGGGGGATGAATTATTAAATGTGGCGAACAAGGAAACCAATCTACCATTGCCTCGATTAACTGGCGAAAGAGGCCGTACCTGCTTTCAATTAAGAATGTTTGCAACTATGTTGCGTAAGGGGGATTATGTGGACGCAACCATTGATACTGCAGTGCCTGATAAAACACCACCCAAGCCAGATGTACGTCAAATGTTATATCCATTGGGTCCTGTGGTGGTATTTGGCGCAAGTAATTTTCCTTTTGCATATTCAACTGCAGGTGGCGATACCGCCAGTGCATTAGCTGCAGGTTGTCCAGTAATCGTGAAAGCGCATCCGGCTCATTTGCAAACTTCCACTATGGTGGCCGAAGCTATTCAACAAGCCATTAAAAGCAATTCAATACCTGAACATACATTCCAACATATAACAGCCACTGATTTTAGTGCAGGAAAAGCATTGGTGCAGGATGAAAATATTGCAGCCGTCGGTTTTACAGGTTCAAGATCGGGAGGGCGCGCTTTGTATGATTATGCAAACGCAAGAAAAAATCCAATTCCTGTTTTTGCGGAAATGGGTAGTGTAAATCCAGTGGTATTATTAGAGGGTGCTTTAACTGCAAATGCGGAAACCATTGCAAAAAATTATGCGGGGTCCATTACTTTGGGGATGGGGCAGTTTTGTACCAATCCAGGTATTTTAATTGGAGTGAAGTCAGATGCTTTAACCTTATTTGCAAATCACTTAGCCAATGAATTGAATAATGTGGCTGTTGCACCTATGTTACATGAAGGTATTCAGTCTGCCTATTATAAAAATAGTTCCCATGCATTAAGTCAAACAGGTATTACTTGTTTAACTAAAAATACACCATCAGCAAATGCAGCTAGTCCAGTTTTAACGAGTGTGGAGGCTAGTGAATTTTTAGCAAATCCAGATTTAGCAGAAGAAGTGTTTGGTCCTTATTCAATATTAGTGCAATGTGAAAATATTTCCGAGTTGATACAAGTGTGGAAAAGTATCCAAGGTCAAATTAGTACCACTATCATGGGCACAGATAATGATCTTGCAAATAATAAAAATTTATTAGAAATTGCTACAAGCATTGCTGGTCGTGTATTATTAAATGGTGTGCCAACAGGCGTGGAAGTTTGCGATAGTATGGTGCATGGTGGTCCTTTTCCAGCATCAACTGATAGTCGTTTTACAGCAGTAGGTGTGAAAGCAGTAAAACGTTGGTTACGCCCAATATCTTTTCAAAATTGGCCTGATCATTTGTTACCTAAGTATTTGCAGAATAAAAACGAGCATACTATTTGGAGAACCATTAATGGAGAATTCACCAAATCAGATGTGAGTGTATAATTTTTTTTTGAATAGAAGTTAGCGAACTATAATATTAAATACCATTGGATAAATAAATTTTATGGCAGCAGTAAAACCAATCAGCTCTGAAAATTTCAGATCTTACCAATTAACCGGTTCCATATTTAAATGTATTGATGCGCATACTTGCGGCAATCCTGTTCGTGTAGTGGTAAGTGGTGGTCCAGCACTTGAGGGGAATACGATGAGTGAAAAGCGCCAACATTTTTTAAAAGAGTTTGATTGGATCAGAAAAGGATTAATGTTTGAACCTAGAGGTCATGACATGATGAGTGGAAGTATTTTATATCCACCACATGATCCTGCAAATGATGTCGCTGTTTTGTTTATTGAAACCAGTGGTTGTTTACCCATGTGTGGACATGGAACCATTGGCACCATCACTGTTGCTATAGAAGCTGGTTTGATACAACCTAAAGTGCCTGGAAAAATTAGGATGGAAGCGCCTGCAGGATTAGTGCTGATTGATTATACGATGGATGGTAAAAAAGTGAGTTCAGTGAAGTTGACAAACGTGCCTTCGTTTTTAGCTGCCGAAAATTTAAAAGTACAATGCCCTGATTTGGGTGAATTGAATATTGATGTTTGTTATGGTGGTAATTATTATGCCATAGTGGAAGTGCAAGAAAATTTTAAGGGGGTTGAAAATTATACTGCGGGACAATTAATTGCTTGGAGTGGAGAATTGCGTAAGCGCATTAATGCTGTACATAAATTTGAGCATCCATTGGATCCTACTATTAATTCATGTTCTCATATTTTATGGACTGGAAAAGTATTAGATGAAAAAAATACGGCAAGAAACGCCGTTTTTTATGGTGATAAAGCCATTGATCGCTCACCTTGTGGTACAGGTACTTCAGCAAGATTGGCCCATTGGCATGCGAAGGGTAAATTAAAACAAGGAGAGCCCTTTTTGCATGAAAGTATTATAGGGTCTGTATTTACCGGGAAAGTGGAGGCGATTACTGAAATTGGGGGCAGGGAGGCAATTATTCCCTCTATTCAGGGCTGGGCCAAGATAATAGGATTTAATACCATATCTATTGATCCTGCAGATGATCCTTATGCAGGTGGTTTTCAGGTGGTATAGGCTTTTTTATTTCTTTCCATAAATCTGATTAAATTATTGGGGAAGTGAACGCATTTTTAACGAAATTCGTGCTTTAATCTATTATATGAAAGTAGTTGTATTAGGCGGAGGTGTGATTGGATTGAGTAGCGCTTATTATTTACAAGAAGCAGGGCATCAAGTTACCGTTATTGATCAAAGTGATATTTTAAACAATTGTTCTTATGGTAATGCAGGATATGTTTGTCCAAGTCATTTTATTCCATTAGCCACACCTGGTATTGTGAAACAAGGATTAAAGTGGATGTTAAATCCACAAAGCCCCTTTTATGTTAAACCAAGATTAAGTTTGAGTTTAATGCAATGGGGTTTCAAGTTTATGCAAATGGCCACCGCTGAAAATGTAGCTAAGGCAGCTATTCCTTTAAAGGATTATGCAATGTTGAGTCAACATTGTTATGAAGATTGGGCCAAGTTGCCTCAATTCAAATTTGCCTATGAACATAGGGGATTGCTAGAGATATTTCAAACTGAAAAAGTTGCAGAACATGCACATCATACAGTGGAGCGTGCACGTGAAATTGGATTGACGGATACGCAGTTGTTAACGCAGGCCGAATTGTTTGCTTTGGAGCCGCGTCATAAAATAAATGCATTAGGTGCCATTTATTTTAAATGTGATGCGCATTTGTATCCTAATAAATTAATGAATCAATTAATTGAAGATTTAAAATCAAAGGGGGTGCAATTTTGTTTAAACGAGGAAGTCATTGATTTTGAATTAAACAATGGAAAAATTAAATTGGTGATCACCGATAAAAATAAATATACAGCGGATACTGTGGTTTTGGCTACTGGTTCATGGAGTAGGGAGCTGGTTCAAAAATTAGGTATTAAAATGCCGTTGATGCCAGGTCGCGGTTACTCAGTTACATTGGAAGATTCACCATTTCAAACGGATTATCCATCGGTTTTAATGGAAGGACGTGTTGCACTTACGCCCATGGATGGCAATAAAATGCGTTTTGGTGGCACCATGGAAATTACGACCACTGATGCTGCGCCACAAATGAACAGAGTAGTAGGTGTTTTAAAAGCAGTGAAACAATTTTTTCCTGAATTTGATATACCCACTCCAAGTTGGGATAAAGTATGGTATGGATATAGACCATGCTCAGCCGATGGCTTACCTTATTTAGGTCGTTCAAAAAAAATAAATAATTTGGTCATTGCAACGGGTCATTCCATGATTGGATTAAGTTTGGGTGCAGGTACTGGAAAAATAGTCGCTGAAATCATCGAAGAAAAACCAACCAGTATTGACATTAGTTTTTATCATCCAGAAAGGTTCAATAACTAATGAAATACACTGCCACTTCCATACCTTATAGCGCCACTGGAGTTTTTTCAACTTTGGTGAATGACTATATTTCAGGGAATGGAACAGCGCGTGATTATGTGCCCTATACACCCAATTTGGAAGGGATTAAAAAAGCAATACAAGAACGGAAGTTTTCAGCTATTCAACGCCAAACATTGGTATCCGTTTTGGAAAATCAATACCAAATATTAGGAGCCATTAAGGAGGAAAAAAATAAAGCAGCTTTTGAAAAGGTGCAGGAAAATATTGTACTATTAAAAAATGACAATTGCTTTGCAGTTACTACTGCACATCAGCCCAATTTGTTTACTGGGCCACTTTATTTTTTTTATAAGATAATCCATGTAATTAAATTAGCTGCTGAATTAAAGGCGCAGTTTCCTGACAATGATTTTGTGCCCATCTATTATATGGGCTCCGAAGATGCAGATTTGGACGAGGTGGGCAGCTATTGTATTGATGGCGCAAAACACCAATGGAAAACAAAACAGACGGGTGCAATTGGTCGCATGTTGGTGGATGATCATTTATTACAATTGCTTCAAAATTTGGAAGGATATTGGACAGTCAAGCCCGATGGCAAGGAAGCATTAGCAATCATTAAAGCCGCTTATAAAAAAGGGAACACTATAAATGAAGCCACTTTGCAAATGGTGCATTTGTTTTTTGGGCAATATGGTTTAGTGGTGGTGCAACCGGATGATGCGAAATTGAAATCACTTTTTGTGGAAGTAATGCAAAAAGAATTAACCACGCAGTTTTCTCATACAGCTATTCAGCCTACACTTAAAAATTTATCAGTAAATTATCACGTGCAATCAGAAGGAAGACCTATTAACTTGTTTTATCTAAAAGATGCGCATCGAAATAGAATTGAAAAAAGTGGAGAACTGTTTTTGGTGGCGGATACCAATATCCAATTTACACAAGCTGAAATAATCAAGGAATTACAAACATATCCTGAACGTTTTAGTCCAAATGTAATTTTAAGAGGGGCATATCAAGAAACCATCCTACCTGGTGTAGTTTTTGTTGGTGGCGGAGGGGAATTGGCTTATTGGATGGAGTTAAAAAATGTTTTTGCCCAAGCAGGTGTAAATTATCCTGTACTATTATTGCGCAATTCATTTTTGTTTATCAATGATAAGCAAGCTAAGCAATGGGCTTCATTGGAATTTAATACGGATGCATTATTTAATTCCATACAAGCGCTAGAATTGGCTTTTGTTAAGCAACAAAGTATTGAAAATTTAGCATTAACAGAACATATCGCCTCATTGACAGATTTATATAAGTTAATACAAAAGGATGTAATCAAAATTGATTCCTCTTTAGGGGATCATGCTTTAAACTTATCAGTTCAAGCACAAAAAAAGTTAGCTTTATTGGAGAAGAAAATGATTCGAGCTGAAAAGCGAAAACAACATACTTCGCTTGCAAGGATTCATAGTATTAAATCGGAGTTATTCCCAGATAATAATTTACAAGAACGTGTCGAAAATTTTTCTAAATGGGTTGGGGAATATGGATGGAGTTGGGTAGAAGCTATTTTGAAAAATTCAAACTCGGTGGATGCTAGCTTTACCATCATACATACCAGCAAGGACTAGTTTTTCACTAATTAGTATTAAGTACGATAAAATTTATTGGTCAAATCCGTTATTCCAACTTGATTTTAGATTTTCTACTTTTTGCATCACTTCTGATTCCATATTTAATTTATAGTCGTCCATCGCCTGTCCAATTTTGCTATCGGAGCTTCCTAAAATTTGAGCAGCAAGTAAGCCTGCATTTTTAGCTCCATTTAGCGCAACTGTTGCAACCGGAACACCTCCTGGCATTTGTAAAATAGATAAAATTGAATCCCAGCCGTCCGCAGAATTAGTGGACTTAATGGGTACGCCAATCACAGGTAAGCTTGTAATTGCAGCAATCATACCAGGTAAATGCGCTGCGCCACCTGCACCAGCAATAATAACTTTCAAACCTCTTTCGCGTGCAGTTTTTGCATATTGCACCATACGATCAGGCGTGCGATGTGCAGATACCACGGTCAACTCAAAAGGGATATTGAAAAGTGTAAGGGTATCTGCAGCTGCTTGCATAGTAGGCAAATCGCTATCACTTCCCATGACTATTCCTATGATTGGTGCTGTATTCATAATTTTCAATTTAATGCAATTTAATGCATTCGGTTTTAATTAGCGAACAAATAGCCTGAGACCTCCGATATAATGGGAGTTGCTTTTGATTCAGTTATTTTAATTCTAAAATATTTTAATTTTTGTGTCGTAAAAGTAATAATTCTTTTATGTCCAATCGTAGTGCCCTTGGCAAAGATTTCAAATTTCTTAACATCGTTACCTCCGGAAATTTCAAATGTAACAACACGTTGTCCCATACTAATGGCTTCCATCAATTGAATGGCATTAATCTCAACAGCTTCTTTTAAATGAACTTCTATACTATTATTGGTTCTTAAAATTCTTGCATTTTTAAATAAATTATTTTTAAAAGCAGCGTCTTTAATTTTTTTGAAATCCATTAATGCAGTTGAATCTGCAGGTGCAAATAATCCTTGGCGGTTTGGAGGGACATTCAATAAAAAATTACCACCTCTACCTACATTTTTCAAATACAAATCAAATAATTGTTTGCCCGATTTAACTGTCTTGTCTTCTTCTTCATGGTAAAACCAACCTTTTCTAATGGATACATCTGCCTCGCCCGGTATCCAAGCCTTGCCATTGTAATTTCCTCTATTTAAGGAATCGGTAGGAGGGCCACCAGCGCCTCTTTTAAATCCAGCAGTATCAAGTAGGTTCCAATTGGTTTCATTAATAATCCCTTGCTCATTTCCAATCCAACGGATATGGGGTCCAATATCACTAAAGATCATTAAGTGTGGTTGGTAAGCTAATGCAGAATCTTGAAAACGTTTAAAGTCGTATACCTGTGTTTTCCCATTGGGGCCTTCGCCATTCGCACCATCCCACCATAGTTCAAAAAATTTACCATAGCCCGTTAATAATTCTTTCATGGTTTGAATATATACCTCATTATATTTTGGCGTACCATAATCCGGATGGTTGCGATCCCATGGTGAAATGTATACCCCCATTTCAATACCTGCTTTTTTACAAGCTTCTGATAGCATTTTAACAACGTCTCCTTTGCCATTTAACCACTTACTTTCTCTTACAGTGTGCTTACTGTATTTACTTGGCCACAGACTAAATCCATCATGGTGTTTGGCGGTTAATATAATACCCTTTGCGCCTGAAGCTTTTGCAATGCGTGCCCATTGATTGCAATCTAACGCAGTGGGGTTAAAAACATTTGGATCCTCGCTACCATGTCCCCATTCCAAATCGGTAAATGTATTTGGACCAAAATGAATAAATAAATAAAATTCTTTATCGTGCCATTCCAATTGCATTTTTGTTGGCAAAGGCCCAAAGGTTTTTTGTGCAAATAATGTCGCTGAATTTAAAATAAATAAAGTAATAATAATTTTAGTTGCGTTGTTGATTAGTTTCATAATTAATTTATTTTAAAAGCGCTCGTTTGTATAATTGTATGGTATTTTCTAATCCTAAATATAATGCGTCACTAATTAATGCATGTCCAATACTTACTTCGTCAATGTTTGAAATTTGTTGTATTAAGTAGGGTAAATTAAATCGATCTAAATCATGTCCTGCATTTATGCCCATTCCTAATTGATTCGCTAGGGCAGCCGCTATAATATATGGTGCAATGGCTGCTTCTTTATTGCCTATTGCAAATTGCTTCGCATACATTTCAGTATACAATTCAATACGATCAGTTCCTGTAGTGGCAGCTGCTTGGACCATTTTTTCATCGGGATCAACAAAAATAGAAACGCGAATATCTGCACTTTTAAATTTTGAAATTATATTTTTCAGATAGGCCTGTTCGCTGATGGTATCCCAGCCATGGTCACTGGTTAATTGCCCAAGGGTGTCAGGAACTAAGGTTACTTGTGCTGGTTGGGTGGCTAAAACTAATGCTACAAATTTATCTTCCTTGGGATTGCCTTCAATGTTGAACTCTGTCGTAATAATATTGCTTAAATCTTGCACATCTTGGTAACGAATATGCCTTTCATCGGGTCGGGGATGAACAGTGATGCCCTCCGCCCCAAATCGTTCACAATCCTTGGCCACTTGTACCAAATTTGGATTATCGCCGCCACGACTATTTCTTAAAGTAGCGATCTTATTTATATTCACACTTAAACGAGTCATGAGCGAATTTAAGTTATTTTTGTAACTCAATTAAAAGAGAATGTCTTATTCTAGTTTAGAGGCTTGTTTACTTGATTTGGAGCGGACTGGGCAGCTTTTGCGCATAAAAGAACAGGTAGATCCAAATTTGGAGATGGCCGCAATACATTTGCGTGTTTTTGAGCAAAAAGGGCCTGCTATTTTATTCGAAAATGTAAAAGGATCCAAATTTCGTGCTGCGAGTAATATTTTTGGAACACTTGAGCGAAGTCAATTTATTTTTAGGGATACGCTTCCTAAAGTAAAGCAATTGATTGATATTAAAATTGATCCCACAGCGGCTATTAAAAATCCATTAAAATCACTTGCCGCCTTGCCCGCAGCATTGAATGCGTTGCCCAAAAAAAATCCAATTTCAAAACCGGTTTTATTTGAAGAAATAAATATTAGCGATCTTCCATTAATTCATCATTGGTCAATGGATGGGGGTGCATTTGTAACACTGCCACAAGTATATACAGAGGATGCCGATAAGCCAGGCATCGGCAATTCAAATTTAGGCATGTACCGTATTCAATTAGATGGGAATGATTATATTTTAAATAATGAAGTGGGGTTGCATTATCAATTACATCGTGGTATTGGGGTGCATCAAACAAAAGCAAACAAAAAAGGATTGCCTTTAAAAGTGAGTTGCTTTGTGGGCGGTCCGCCAGCGCATTCGGTAGCTGCGGTGATGCCACTTCCCGAAGGCATGAGTGAAATGAATTTTGCAGGTGTATTGGCAGGGAAAAGATTTGGGTATACTTATGTTGATGGATTTTGTATAAGTACAGATGCCGATTTTGTGATCACAGGTGAAGTATTCCCTGGTGAAAATAAACCAGAAGGTCCTTTTGGTGATCATCTTGGCTATTATAGTTTGCAACATCCATTCCCGGTGATGAAAGTGCATAAAGTGTATGCGCGAAAAAATGCCATTTGGGCGTTCACTGTTGTCGGTAGGCCACCGCAAGAAGATACCAGCTTTGGACAATTGATACATAGTATGACAGGATCAGCTGTGTCGAATGAAATTCCTGGTTTAAAAGAAGTGCATGCAGTAGACGCTGCAGGCGTTCATCCATTATTATTAGCAATTGGAAGTGAAAGATACACACCGTATTTACAAAATAAAAAACCCGCTGAAATTTTAACAATTGCAAATCATATTTTAGGTACTGGACAATTAAGCTTGGCGAAATTTGTTTTTATAACGGCCGATGATTCCAATCAAATAAGCACACATGAAGTGCCTGCTTATTTACAATTTTTATTAGAACGCATTGATTTAACTAGCGATATTCATTTTTACACGAAAACAACCATGGATACTTTGGATTATTCTGGTGAAAATTTAAATGCGGGGTCCAAAGTAGTGATTGCTGCCTATGGGGATGTGAAACGAAGTTTGGCAAGCAGCGTGCCAGAGCAGATTCATCAATTAAATGCAAATGCAAAATTAGTATTACCTGGTATTATCGCATTAGATGCCGCATTAATAAATACAAAAGGGCTGCAAGAAAAATTAAAAGGGCAGGGGGCAAATTTATTAAACGAGTTAGGCATAGTCATGTTAATATTAACTGAAAATCCAAGTTGGATGGCAGAAGAGATTAATAATTTTTTATGGGCTTGTTTTACAAGAACGAATCCTTCGCATGATATGGAAGGAGTGGATAGTTTTATCGATCAAAAACATTGGGGCGCAAATGGTCCTTTAATTTTTGATGCGACAATAAAAAAACACCATGCACCCCCTGTTGAAAAAAATGCAGCCATTGAAAAAAGAGTAGATACGATACTAGCTAAATACAGGTATTAACATTCAATCCAAGTATGATCGGCTAATAATTTCACCGTTGCAATAAATCCGGCAAATGGCCCCGAGCCGCCGCCCCATTCACTAGGAGCTACTAGTGATAAAACATGTGAGCCGTCCGTTTTTTCATATACATGATATACTTGACCTATTTGCGGCTTGAAAGTTATTTTAGCTTCGTAAATCATCAAGCTTAACTCCTTACGTTTACGTATTTCCTGTGCTTGCCTTGCCAATAATTCAATTTGTTCCTTAATTTGATTTAGCTGCATGTTGGTTTGATCCTCCATGGCAGATAAAGCTTTGTGTTTGATAACGCCTTCCTTGGTGGGTCTTATTGCAACACTTCCTGCAGAGGAGGCATAGGGGAGCACACTTAATTGTTTATGATAAATTTCAATATTTTTAAATGGATCGCCATTTTCTTTAAAACCGTATTGGGTCACTTTTAAAAATCCATTGGCTAATATTTCATGAACCACTTTTAAAACTTCCTTATTATCCTTATTAAACTGCACTGTTAAGCAGGAGCCATTATTCACTTCGGCAATAACTTCATTGCCTAATAAATGGTTGTCAAAGGGCTGTGCGATGCCATTGGGATTTACACTGTACTGGGCATAAAAAGCTTCATTTTCTATGTTTACCCAATTATGACTAAAGCTGAGTGCATGGGCATTTTGAACGCTTTCAATTTTGTAATTTCCGGATTTTGGAACGAGTTGGTACTCGAATTCACTTTTTTCGGGGAATAACTGCCAGCTGGCTAAAAAATTATATGCTTGAACCATAAATTATATAACAAAAATAAGGGCTAAAGGTTGAATTTTTGCCAGTGGATTTTTAATTAATTTCAACAAAATCGGGCTTCTGAATGATGGTTGAATTGTATTTATATTTCAAATTGGTAATGAAGCTAAAATTCCATGGGCTTACTTGCAAATTCGTTCGGGGTAGGTAAAAGCATTTTAATTCAATAGTCCCAAATATGAGGTTTTCATTACGTATTCTGGTGCCTGTCCCCACTGCAGTAAATACCCCGCCATTCTTTTTTACTTCGTCAATGGCTTTTATATACGTAAGGTTGGCAAACACAAATGGGGAGGATTTAAATCCATATAATGTTTTTGTACTGTATAAAACCGATTCCCAATTGCCTGAAATACGGGTGCCTCCTTTGATCTGTTCTTTGTTTAATTGCGGAATGCCATAATTACTATAAATCAATAATGCCTCGTTAAATTTATTATTTAAAGTTTGTGCAATACTAACATTGAATATATGTCGGTAGGGTGATCCACTTTCGATATATTTTAATTTGCCTATTATTTCCAAGCTAGATAAGAACCTAAAATCTTGGTATTTTTTTTCTGCGTAGCTACTGCCAATATTGACATTTAAGTGCGAATAATTTCCAGAGGATTGCAATGCGTATTTTTCATATTTCAAACCAGCATATGAAATGCTATTTATTTCTCTGTAGTATTTTCCAAAAGTTAAGCTCAAGGATTGTCCAATAGGCAAATCCTCATTACGTCCAAAGCCATATAAATACTTTGTTCTGATAATATTTTGGTTGAATACAGTGATTGATAAAAAATTAGCATTAATATTTCGATAATCTTTATCCAATTGGGCCAAGAAGTTAATAGGACGAATATTGAAACTTTTTTCAAGGTGACGTAACTGTATAATATGACGTCGATTAATTTTATTTATTTTTGTTTTAAAAAATAGCTGGTATCCAACCCAAAAATCTTTGGTGTCGTAATGGTAATTTAATTTGCTATCAAATAAACTATCACTCCATTTATTAGGATAAGCATTGGTGTTTTTAAATTCCATTAGTTCGAATCCGCCCGTCCAATTACTTAAAGGATGGAGGAATGGAAGTTCACCCAATAAGTGTTTATTTATGGCTGACATTGATCCATCGGAAATGCTATTTGTATAGTTATTGATTCCTCCATTAATATTAATAAAACTTCCAAAAACGTTTCTTAGCTGTAGGTTATATCCCCAGGCAGGTTTCGGTATTCGGGTATTGTCAAAATTGTTATTAATTTTTAATGCATTCCCTGTGCCAAATAAATTTTCATCACTCAATGAGGCGTCAAATGAATTTTGATTTTTTAAATTTAAACTTCCTCCTAATGGAAATATATCCTTGGTGATGATAAATAGGTCTATTTTATTGGTGTCGTATTTTACAGGTAGTGCAATAATTCGCGCATCTTGAATGAAGGTTAGATCCCTTAACCATTTTTCATTATAGGCAATGATGGTAGGACTGAGTAGTTCGTTGGGTTTGAAAAATAAGTTTTTCCTAATCGTATTATCAGATGAATTTTTATGTAACTTATTGGCAATATTTGTAAACTTGTCCTTTTGGTTTATTTGAGGAAGGTTGATATTGGTGGAGAAATTATGTTGTTCAATAATGATATTATTGATTTGTTTGCCATTATATTTTGATAATAGCTCAATATTGTTTGCAATCACATCTCTGTTTGTATCGGTCATGGATTCGGCATTGCCTGTAATACTTTTTAAAATTTTAAGTTTTAGTGATGATTTTTTTTTGTCAATAGCATCTTGTTTTACAATACTATCTGATTCATTATTTTGTGCATAAAGGGTGCATTGATTGAAAAGTAAAGCCAACCATAAAATAAGTACTACCCTCATGATGTTAATGTATGCAGCTCAAATTTACTGAATATAACTAACAATAAGCCCCGTCCCCCCGAGTACTCGGGGGGACGGGGCTTATTGAATCAAGGCAGTGATTTTAAGTTAAACCTACCAACTAAAGCTTTGGGTTGTTTACAAAGTTTTAACAGCCCTACTTATTAATGATTCCATAGGGATATGTAACATCTTTCCAATAGGTTTTCCGTTTCGGTAACTGATAACACGCAATATTGTTGCATCGTTAGGAACTATAAAAGTTCCTGTATATTCGGTACTAAAGTTATCTGGTAAAGATTCGTCAATGGAGTAGTAAAATTTTAGATTAGCAACTTCACCTTCCATTTTAGTAATAAGTTCACCTTTCGTGTTAGTGGTGGTTGTGACAATTGGATCGTACATACTTTTAGCATGTTTAATATTTAAAGCATCTAAAATTTCAAATTGCTTTTCCACTTTTTCTGAAAAATTTTGCCAATTCTTTTTCTCTTTTGCTGACCAGAGCGTTTCTGCAATGGACATGGATCTAGGCCAGGTTAAATATTGTGCACTTCTTAAACTTAATATCTGTTCTGTCCATAAATTTGCCTGCCCACCTAAAATATATTTAGGGTCAATGCCTTGAGGTAGGGGTTCAAACTCATAAGTTTTTTTCATTCTTAAGCCTTTATAAACTTTTCCTTCGGCGGTAACCTCCCCTTGGTAAAAATCAATATAGGCGAAGTCATTTGGGGTCATTACTACTTGGTGTTTTTGATTTGCAGCTTCGATGCCTCCTAGCATACCTCTCCAACTCATTACTGCTGCATTGCCGGGTAATCCACCTTCCAATATTTCGTCCCATCCCATTAATTTTTTCCCTTTTGCATTAATAATTTTCTCTACTCTTTTTACAAAATAACTTTGTACCTCATTTTGGTCTTTTAAGTTTTCTCTTTTCATTAAATTTTGTACTTCTGTACTTTTTTCCCAATTATTTTTTGCATTTTCATCTCCGCCCATGTGGATATATTCAAAAGTAAATAGGGAAGCGACCTCTGTGAAAATTTTATCTAAATAATTATAAACAGTTTCATTTGCAGGGTTCAATGCGTTGTCAATTTTTGCTGTTGCATGTCCATTGTATCCTGTCCAATCCATAAATTCCGTACCTGCATTCACTTGGTAATTATAATTGGGTGTTGTACTTAAAGGGTAGGAGGCTAAAAAAGCCATACTATGTCCTGGGATATCAATTTCAGGTAAAATTTCTACGAATTTTGATTTTGCATATGCCACTAGTTCCTTAATATCTTCATGGGTATAAAATCCGCCATAGGTTTTAGGTTCATCTAATGAAGGTGTGGAAATATTTCCCCACTTGCCTTTGCGATCCACACGCCATGCACCCACTTCAGTTAGTTTAGGCAATGCTTTAATTTCAATACGCCAACCTTGATCATCCGTTAAGTGCAAATGCAATACGTTGTATTTATATAACACCATATTGTCAATATATTCTTTTACTTCAGCTTTAGTAAAAAAGTGTCTGCTAACATCTAACATTAATCCTCTCCAACCAAATCGAGGTTTGTCGGTAATGGATACATAAGGAATTTTCCAGCTAATATTGTTTTGTATGGTATTATTAAATATGGCAGTTGGCATTATTTGTAGTAAAGATTGCCATGCATAAAATAATCCTGCATTGGTATTGGCTTTAATTTGAATACCTTTTTCATTTACATCTAAATGATAGCCTTCCTTGCCTAATTCAGCTTCGTTACTAATTTGGATGTCAATATTTGATTTAGTACTTGATTTAGTTACTTGGCTGCTGGTGACTGCTTTTAATTTATTTACTATTAATTCACTAATCTCATTCGCAGAACTAGGTGCATTAATTGCAATAATTTTAGGTAAGGTATAACTGCCATTACCCACTTTCATTTGAAAGGGTTCTGGTATAATGGCAATCTGTTGTGCATTCGAAAAAATTGTGATAACAAGTAATGAGATAGTAAATAAAAAATTTGAAATTTTCATAAGGCCTTTTTAATATTTGTTGTTGAATCTATTTTTAATCTTGGTTTAAAGATACTAAAAATACTTGCTGTATTTAAAGCGGATCAATAAAAAAGCCGTCCCAATAAATCGGGACGGCAGGGGGAAAGTTCAAATTATTCTATAAGCTAAGCGGTAAAATCAACTATTTTAAATAGTTAAATTTGGGGCCTAATTAAATAACTAATTTTAGTATCTATAAGCATCAGACTTGAACGGTCCAGCTACAGGTATACCTAAGTATTCTGCTTGTTCAGTGGTTAATTCATCTAATTCAGCACCTACTTTCGCTAAGTGTAAACGCGCTACCTTTTCATCTAAATGTTTAGGTAAAACGTATACTTTGTTTTCATAGTTCTTATGGTTGGTCCATAATTCTATTTGCGCTAAAGTTTGGTTGGAGAAGGAGTTACTCATTACAAAGCTAGGGTGACCAGTTGCGCAACCTAAGTTTACCAAACGGCCTTCTGCTAAAACGATAACGTCTTTACCTTCGATATTATACAAATCAACTTGTGGTTTGATGGTATCTTTTGTATGACCATAGTTTTTATTTAACCATGCCATATCAATTTCAATATCAAAGTGACCAATATTACAAACAA
>Ga0209443_1001168_pt1 | contig 16899 bp, 13 predicted proteins | sample LauGreBMM110DCMD_2_FD_187571 | JGI IMG/M metagenome (GOLD analysis project Ga0209443, IMG submission 187571) | Freshwater lake microbial communities from Lake Michigan, USA - Su13.BD.MM110.DCMD (SPAdes) (version 2) | ecosystem: Environmental > Aquatic > Freshwater > Lake | place: Lake Michigan... | reverse complement strand
TACGTATTTCAAGTATAAGAAAAGTTTGTACTAGGTTTACCCCAGCGCTCGATTTAATACGCTCCCAATTTTTAAAAAAGATTCTTTTAACCGTTTTTAATTTTATGTTATTATTTTTCTTTTTTTTCTCAGGAAAAAACGAATTTTTTAAAGAAAATTCTTTTTCTCTGGGTATATTATAAGTTTTTACTGGCCTAACAAGTAAATAGTGCACTTCATTTACAGAAATAAATTCTAAGTAAACTAGAGTTTGCGCAACAATATTGGGAAGTATTTGCTGACCTGCTTTTACAAATTGATTTGTTTTATTTAACTTTGGTACAGTTTCGCCCTTTAAAAGAAATAATTCAGCTGGCTTAATAATTAGTTCATTCGATTCTTTGTTGATTTCAACAAAACCTGCAGCTTTACTGAAAATACCCGTTAGTATTTCGGTATCCTTTTCTATAAAGCTTCCGTTAGTGACTTTTATAGAATTCCTAACTGTATTTGATACCCTATGAGTTTCCTCTGGAATCCAATAAAGGATACCAGAAAACATTTCTTTACTGTTTTTTGTTTTTTTCTGGGTCGAATTACTTTCCAAACTATAGGTTACAATACCTCCTGTTTCTGTTTTATAAGAATCATCTAGAAGTACGGCAATTGTTTGACCATGTCGAAGAGTTTCATTGGGTTTTGCTTTAAGTTGAAATTTTTTCCCATTTGTTGTTTCAATAATTGGTTTTATAGTTTTATTGTGTTTTTCACTACTTAGAAATAGATTATTGACTAAGAAGGAAAAACTCATTATTTTTACACTTTGTGTTTTTTTGTCAAATTGAACTATTCCAGCGTATTGATTTACAATTTCTTTTTTTGCAAAAGTTTTGTCCGAGTTAATCGATTCTCCAAGCTTTACAAGTAATTTTGTTGAGCGTGGTAAAGAATAACGCTCACCAAAGAGTACCCATATCAAACCTGATTTCTTACTTATAGTTACTAATGTTCCTTGTTTATCAATATTTTTAATTACCTCGATGTTACGAAAAAATGTTTCGCCAGAAACTTCGGTATAAATATCTTTTCTATCTTCTTCAAGAATTAAGTTTGCATCTTTTTTAATTTCCGCGATAATTTGGTTATCATGTACTTTTTGGCCATTATTTACAAGTAAGGTTGTTTCGGGAGGGATCGATAAAGATATTCGTGTGCCTATTGAATTTTCTATTTCAAGTGAAAGTTTTTCATTTAGTTTAAAACCCTTTTCTCCATGAATTGTTCGAACTAAAGAACTAGTTGTTTGATCGGGAAAAAAGACAGTTCCAGAAAAAGGTGCTCTAATTTGTTTTGTTAGATCACCTGAGAAAACTCCTCCGGTATGAAATGTACGCATTGTTAATTGCGTTCCTGGTTCTCCAATAGATTGGGCTGCTATTATTCCAACTGCTTCACCTAAGTCTACAAGTCTTGAATAAGATAAGTGCCAACCATAACAGTTGCGACATACAGATCTTGTTGAATTACAAGTTAATGGTGATCTTACATTAAATGTTTTTAAAGAAGCATTTTCAATTTTTTTAAATATTTGCTCGGTGATCTCAGTATTTGAGTTTATCGTTTCTGAATTAGGTAAAAAAATGGGATCCGCAGTTAATCTTCCCACAATTTTATCTTTTAAACCTAACGAACGCATATATTTTTCTAGATCTTCTTTGGATAAACTATCGTGGGTTTGACAATCATCTTCACGGACAATAATATCCTGTGCCACATCAACAAGTCTTCGGGTTAAATACCCTGAATCCGCTGTTCTTAAGGCAGTGTCTACTAAACCTTTTCTAGCACCGTAAGAAGAGATAATATACTCGGTTACCTTTAAACCTTCTCGAAAATTACTTTTAATTGGCAAATCAATAATTTGTCCTTGAGGGTCCGCCATTAAACCACGCATTCCTACTAATTGACGCACCTGAGAAATATTTCCTCTTGCACCAGAGAATGCCATAATATAAAGAGGATTCAATGGATCACTTTCACGAAAATAAATAAGAACTTCATCCTTTAAAAAATTACTCGCATTATTCCAAATATCAATTACTTTTTGAAAACGTTCAACACTAGTAATTTTTCCGATTCCGTATTTCTCTTCTGTTGTTTCAACTTCATCACTTGTTAAACCTAGTAAATGTCGTTTCTTCAAAGGAACTCTTAAATCTTCAATACTTAATGAAATTCCAGACTTAGTAGCATAGTGAAAAGTAAGGTTTTTTAATTTGTCAGCAATGATTGAAGATTTAACTATGCCATAATTGTGAAACGCAATAGACATTAAATTTTGTAATTTGCGCTTATTAATGACTTCATTACTGAAATGAAATTTATTATTAGTATTAATTTCCTTCATCTTAAAATAGATTTCGTGTTAAATTAAAATATTTGCATTTTTATTGTTGAAAAACTTCGTTTAAAAGTATTCGACCAGGGGTTGTCCGGATATATTTAGCAAGAATATTCCCTTCTAAATCTTCTTTGACTTTTTCATTATGGGAAATTCGGTAAATAAAATTTTCAACTTTTTTTTCAACTGTTGAACCTTGTGAAATCGGACTTGAATCATCAACCCGTACCCAAATAAATTTATGTAAAGCAATTAGAGATTGTTGATATGCTAGTAAAGCATCCTTAAAATTAGAAAAATATTGTTCATTACCGTTTTGGCTTGCTGGATTATTCGCAGTTAGATAGAAACAACCTAAAACCATATCTTGGCTTGGTGTAAGAATAGGCTCCCCCGTTGCTGGAGATAGAAAATTGTTAGGCGCTAACATTAGAATTCTTGCTTCAGTTTGCGCTTCAAGACATAATGGAATATGAACAGCCATCTGATCCCCATCAAAATCTGCATTAAAAGCGGGGCATACTAATGGATGCAATTTAATAGCTCTACCTTCCACCAATATAGGTTCAAATGATTGAATACCTAAACGGTGTAAAGTGGGAGCACGGTTTAAAAGAATTGGGTGACCTTCCATAACTTGAGCAAGAATTTCCCAAGCTAAAACTTCATTTTTTTGGATTATATTTTTCGCCGCTTTAATATTGTTTACTAGACCATCGTATATTAAGTGATGAATAACAAAAGGTTGAAATAGTTCTATTGCCATTTCTCGAGGTAATCCACATTGGTTTAACTTTAATTCAGGGCCAACAATAATTACGGAACGTCCAGAATAATCAACGCGTTTTCCTAATAAATTTTGGCGGAAACGGCCTTGTTTTCCTTCGATGATATCAGATAATGATTTTAGAGGTCTGTTGTTCAGTCCGACAACAGCGCGACCTCTTTTTCCATTATCAATCAAAGCATCAACCGCTTCTTGCAACATTCGTTTTTCATTACGGATAATTAATTCAGGCGCCATTATTTCTTGTAAACGGGCTAATCTGTTGTTTCTGTTTATAACACGGCGATATAAATCGTTTAGATCTGAGGTCGCAAATCTCCCCCCATCTAGCTGAACCATAGGTCTTAAATCAGGAGGTAACACAGGTATTATGTCAAGAATCATCCAAGATGGGTCACACCCTGACGCAATAAATTGATCAATAGTGCGCAATCTTTTAATTAACTTATCACGATCTAAGCCTTTCTTTGCTAGAGGAATTTTTTCTCTCAACTGTTTGGATTCGCTTTTTAAGTTTACGTTCTGTAAAAGTTTTTTTATTGCTTCAGCACCAATATCTATCTCTATTGTAGTTGTATCTTCGTGACTGTAATCAAATGCGGCCCAATCTGTCTCCATTAAAAGTTGCTTATATGTAAGTTCATCTGTATTACCAGGATTTGTTACAATATAAGAGTTAAAATAAACGATCTGCTCCAGTTCTTTTAAGCTTAAATTAAGTATTAATGCGATTTTGCTGGGACGACCTTTAACATACCAAACGTGCGTAACAGGCGAGGCAAGCTCAATAAAACCCATTCGATGACGTCTCACGTTTGATTCTATAATTTCAACGCCACAACGCTCGCATACTATTCCTCTATGTCTAATACGTTTATACTTACCACAATGGCATTCCCAATCGTTTACTGGCCCGAAGATTCGCTCGCAAAAAAGGCCATTCATCTCCGGTTTTAAAGTTCGATAATTGATTGTTTCTGGTTTTGTTACTTCGCCAACAATTTGTCCATTAGGTAAAATCCTTTCACCCCACGCACGTATTCGAGCCGGTGAAGCTAAATTTATTTTAATGTAGTCAAAAGACCTTTCCATAATATTAAATTCAATCCGTAATAAATAGTCTTCTAAAACAATCCATTCTTTAAAAATTTTAAGTAAAAAAAATTTTGAAAAGCATAAGTTTTGTTATTATCTAAACAACTACATTTATTCTTTTATTTTGAATTTTTTTTCAAGATTAATAGATTTATTTAAATTTGTTTGAATGTCTTCCATAAGATTAATTTCACGATCTTCGTAAGGTTGATCTACAGTTAATTTGTATGCCGCAATATCTAAACATAAAGACTGAAGCTCACGCATTAAAACTTTGAACGATTCTGGTGTACCAGGACGTGGAATCGGACGACCTTTAACAATAGCGTTTAAAGTTTCATTACGCCCTTGCATATCATCTGATTTTATTGTTAAAAGTTCTTGTAGCGTATAGGCAGCCCCAAAAGCTTCTAAAGCCCAAACTTCCATTTCACCTAAACGTTGTCCTCCTTGTTGAGCTCGACCTCCTAAAGGTTGCTGGGTAACTAGTGAATAAGGTCCTGTCGATCTCGCATGAATTTTATCATCAACTAGGTGTACAAGTTTAAGCATGTAGGCTTTTCCGACGGTTACTGGATTGTCAAAAAGTTGGCCTGTCCGCCCATCTGCAAGTATCATTTTTCCAGGGTGATATTTTGAAAATAACCATGGGTTACGAATAGAAGCTTTTTTTAACTTTTTATTAACTAAAGCACGAGAGGCTTCTGCCCCATGCATTTCATCAAAAGGAATTATTTTGAAACGTGTATTTAAATGTTCTGCGGCTAGTCCAAGAAGACATTCAAATATTTGCCCAACGTTCATTCGAGAAGGCACCCCTAGAGGATTTAAAATCATGTCAATAGGTGTCCCATCTGGCAGATAAGGCATATCTTGGCGCGGTAAAATTTTAGAAACAATACCCTTATTTCCATGTCTACCAGCCATTTTATCACCTATTTGGATTTTTCTCGTTTGCGCGATGTAAACCTTTATTATTTCATTCGTTCCTGGAGGAAGGTCATCACGTTTGTTGCGTGAAAAAACTTTTACATCTAAAACTCTTCCACAAGTTCCGTGTGGTATCTTTAACGATGTATTTCTAACATCTCGTGATTTTTCACCAAAAATTGCACGTAAAAGCTTTCCCTCTGGAGGGTAGTCAGATTCTCCTTTCGGAGTTAATTTTCCTACTAGAATATCGCCAGATTCTACCCATGATCCTATGTTTACAATACCATTTTCATCTAAATTTCTTAACGAATGTTCACTTGCATTAGGTAAATCATTGGTGATTTCTTCAACTCCTAATTTAGTTTGACGAACTTCAATCTCAAATTTTTCAATATGTAATGAAGTATATAGATCGTCATAAATTAAACGTTCGCTGATTATAAAAGCATCCTCATAGTTATAACCTTCCCAGGGCATATACGAAATAACAATGTTTTGTCCTACCGCTAACTCTCCTCCTTCTGTAGATGCTCCGTCAGCGATAACTTGACCAGTGCATATTTTTTCATTTAAAGAAACTAAAGATTTTTGATTTATGCATGTGTCTTGATTTGATCGCTGGTATTTGTTTAAATTATAAGTAATATTGCAGCCTAATAAATCGCGAATTATTATTTTTTCATCTGTTAAACATACAACTTTTCCACAATTCGCACTCAATACCGTCATTCCTGAATCTCGCGCTGTTTGCCCTTCTAAACCGGTACCAATAATTGGTGATTCTGGATACAGCAATGGAACAGATTGGCGCTGCATATTTGAACCCATCAATGCTCGGTTAGCATCATCGTGCTCTAAAAATGGTATGAGAGATGAGGCCAATGAAACTACTTGAATAGGAGATACTTGTACATAGTCAACTTCTTCAGCTAAAACAGTAATAAGTTCTTGGCGATAACGTACTGGAACTGTTGTTGATTTAATGGAACCATTTATATCGAGAGGGATATCGCCTGCGGCTAAACGGTATTTATCTTCATTGGTTGCATCTAAATAAATTGGAAAAGTTTTACGTAACACTTTTCCTTGTTCGACTTTATAAAAAGGCGTTTCTATAAAACCATAAGAATTTATTCTTCCGTAAGTTGCTAGAGAACCGATTAAACCTGCATTTGGTCCCTCTGGTGTTTCAATCGGGCACATTCTTCCATATTGACTAGGGTGAATATCACGAACAGCAAACCCAGCCCTATCTCTTGTAATACCTCCGGGACCTAAAACGGATAGTCTTCGTTTATGGGTTAATTCCGCTAATGGATTTGTTTGATCCATAAATTGTGACAGTGGATTTGAACCAAAAAATTCACGAATTGAGGCTACAATCGGTTTTGGATTTACCAAAACTTTAACCCTTAACGATGTTTGCTCACAAATTGTCATGCGTTCACGAACAATTCTTTCAAGACGAGTTAAACCAATTCGCACTTGGTTTTGTAAAAGTTCACCAACGGATCTAATGCGTCGATTACCTAAATGATCAATATCATCCTCCACTGTTGGAGTAATCCTAAAAGTAATTAGTTCATTAATAATAGCCAACGCATCTTGGGCTGTTAAAACTCGTATATCTTCCCCGATGTCTAAATTAAGTCGTCGGTTAAGTTTATGTCGTCCAACGTAACCTAAATCATAACGTTTAGGGTCAAAGAAACGAGCATAAAGTAACTGTTGGCCCCCTTTAACCGTCGCAGGTTCTCCCGGTCGAAGTTTGTTATGCACTTCTAAGAATGCCTCATCTAAAGTAATAGATTCGTAGCCTATTAAACTTTTTTGAAAGTATTCTAAATTCCCTAAGCTATCGAAGATTTCATTGTTTGTTAATCCAATTGCAATTAAAAAGATATAAGCAGATAATTTTTTTGCTTTATCAACTTTTACATAAAGCAAATCATCTTTATCAATCTCAAATTTAACCCAGTTACCTCGATTAGAAATTAAACTTGCTGTATAATATCTGCTATTTTGTTTATCTGATTCGCTTTTATAATAGATACCTGGACTACGAACAATTTGATTAATTATAATCCGCTCAATACCATTAACTAAAAAAGTTCCTTCGTTTGTCATTAGGGGAATATCACCCAGAAAGACTTCATCCTTTTTTACTTCAGGGTTATCTAAGTATCTTAAAGTGGCTACTGAGTAGACCCTAATACTGTATGTTGTGTCGCGTCTTTTAGCTTCTTCTAACCTATATTTAGGCATTTTGATCATATAGAACTTCGACGAAAAACTAAGTTCTATTTCACCTAAATAATCCTGGACAGCAGAAAAATTTTCTAGTTCATAAACTAAACCTTTTTCTAAAAACCAGCAATAGCTAGTCCGTTGGATCTCCAATAAATTGGGAAGTAGATAACGATAAATATCCTTTTTTACACTAAACATTCTTCTTTTATCTAAGGCAAGTTTTTTGTTACGTTATTAAAATAAGGAAATTATTTTTAATAAATTGGTTCTCTATCAAAAATATGAATAATATTTTCTTGTTTAAAAAGGATTTTCTAAAGTCTTTTGTTTTGTTGGTTTAAAATTCCGAAACATATAACCTGCACCTCTTTGCGTTAAAACAAAATCAGGGTTACGGGGATCAGTTTCTAATTTAGCTCTCAATCTCGAAATGTGGACGTCCACAAGCCTTGTATCTCCTTGTCGCTCGGAAAAATATCCCCAGACATTAAACAATATGGAATCACGAGACACTTTTTCTCCGGCTTTTGCTATTAGTAACTCAAGAATAGCAAATTCTATTTTACTAAGACTAATTTTTTCCTTACCCTTTGAAAGGGTTTTATTGATAGTATCTATTGCGAGATCACCTATAACTAATATGCTTGATTCTGAAGTCTTTTTGCATAGGTGTAGAATGGATTTTATTCGTGCTTCTAATTCTTTGAAAAAAAAGGGCTTTAACAAATACTCATCAACACCGATTTCAAGCCCGATTAAACGCTCTTGAATACTGGCTACTGCTGATAACATAATGATAGGTAATGAAGAAACCTTTCTTATTTTTCGACAAACTTCATACCCATCTATGTTTGATAACATATTGTCTATTATCACAAGATTTAAGTGCTGCTTTTCAAAAATATCCAAAGCTTCCTTACCATTAGTTGCGAATAAGACGTTGTAATTAGAGTCTAATAGAAGGTCCTTCAATGTTTTGCATACAATAAGGTCACTATCAGCTACAAGTATTTTTCCAGTGTAAATCGTCAAAATTTTTAAGCTTTAGCTTTCAACAAAATTATTTGTTCTATTTTTTAGGTACTAAAAACTTTTCTGCTGTCCAGGATTAATAATTCCCTTTATACTATTCAATATTCAGCAGACCTGTGATAATATCGTTATACGAGTTAAGGCGAGCGTGGCCAAGTGGTTAAGGCACTGGGTTGTGGTTCCAGCATTCGCGGGTTCGATTCCCGTCGTTCGCCCTTTTTAATTTATTCCGTTTCTAAATAAATATTTAAATATTTAGCTAAGGTAATAGCTTCACTTTCAATTTTGTTTAATGCAACTGTTTTGTCAATTCCAGTTAATGGTATTTCTCTTCTGTCGCTTAAACAAAGAAATAATTGGCGCTTGGGATTTAATCCTTCTTTTATTCGCATCTTAATAGACTTTATCTCCGTAAACGGAAATTTTAAAGAAAGTTCCCGATTTTTTCCTGGAAATCCCTTTCTATAAACAATAACCTCTTGAGAAGCTTTATTGTATTCATTATAACCAAATCCAATATCCCACCAAATGGTTAACCATAAAAAAATTCCTAAAATTGATCCTACTGTTCCATAAAAAACTAAAACAATACCTTGAGGAATAAACGAAATACTACTTGAATCGGAAAAAACTAGTAAGTTTATATTTAAAAAACTTGATAATCCACTTAATAAAAACCCGAAACCACCCAAACTCACCGCTAAAGCCCAAAAGATATTGCTAGCTCGTCTTGACCCTTCAATGTAAGAGCGAATAGAAGTATTAGTTTCAATACCAGTTCTAGCTATTTTTTGATTAAAAAAATCCATTTTGTTTCTTTTTTTAGCTGCCAAAAGATTGCAAGAGTATTATTTTTAATTTCTACAGAAGTTTGCGCAAGAAATAGTTAAGTTACATTTTCTGTAGAAATTATAACGAATTTTGAGTATTAGGCCTAGATAAGCTTTATTGTCTTAAAACCGAAGTATAAACCAGCTGCTAAACTAAACATAAGTGTCATTAGTAATACGTAACCGATAAAAGCGTTCATAATTAGAAAAACTTAGAATAAAAATTTACTATGATAATATGTTACCATAAAATATGGTTAGTTTACTATGTTCAAAATAGTTATCTTATAACTCTTAAGACTAGGAAGAAAAGTCGACAAAGTGCTTTATAAATGAGCAATCTTGCGATTAAAGATATATATAAAACTTTTTATCTTTTTAGTCCATCAATTATACCACGCCAAACAAGTCCAATTACTTGTCCAATAACAGATGTAAACGTATAACGTAGGCCATTTCCTAAAGTATAAAAAATTTCATCAAAACGACTTGAGGTGAAATCTAAAAGCTCAATGACAGTTACCGTTACTAAAGGTGTTTTTCTTAATTGCACGAGTTCCTGAGATCGATTTGCGTAAATGACTTTATAATATATGCCCGTAGTTCGAATAATCCATAACCCATAACAACTATTATAAATATTTTTAGGCCGTTGAATAAAAGCTTTAACTGTTGTTTGCCAAATAAAATTATTTTTAAAGCGTTCTAAATTACGTATGGATAAAAAGTTTGATTTGTACAAATTTTGTCTAATGTCATAAATATCAGAAAATTCATTAAGCGTTATAAGGATAACACAATTACTAACTTCTATGATTAAGTTTTCAAATAAAGATTCTAAAAATAAATCCGTAGCATTGTTGTAAACAGGGGCGAAGGTTGCACGGAAAATTTTGCATTCAGAATCTATTAAAGATTGAAGTGGGGTTTGGAATAGTATTTTTATATCTTCAACGAGTAGCTTGTTGTACAAACATCGATTTAGCATTTTTGAATTTATCTTAATGCTTCTTCCATAAAACTTAATTAAAAATACTTCTCCTATTTGGCATATCAAATTCGATAAAAGCTCGTTAAAAAAATTTTTCTCGTAGAACTTAAGATCCGAATTAAGTAAAACTATAATTTCCTTTTCAATGGTTACACAAGTTAAAAAAAGTAAATCACGTTTTACTGAATCCCTTAGCAAGTCGACTCCAAGCAATGATTCACTTTTATTGTTCAAGCTAAAATTCAATTTGTAGAGTAAACGAGCGAAGATCTGCCCGGCCCGCAATAAGGATTCATTTTTCAATATCATAGTTTAAAAAAGTTTAATTGAAGTCGTTTTAGCCTATCTAAAGATAGTCTTAACAACTCCAATTAATTAAAATTATTAATAAGAAGCAAAGGATAAAGTATCAGGCATGAATCTTTGAGCTTCAATTATTGCGCCTGCTGTAATACTCATCCAAATTGTTAAAAGAACGGGTGCAGTCGATAAATACTTTAAAAAATTTTTATCCATTAGATTGTTTTTCTTTATTTAAGTTATTTAAATTGCTTAACGCGGTGAAACAGTAACTTGATCACCTGGTACAAGCAATTCACCCGAAACAAGTTCATTCCAAGCGCTCAGTGGCCAAAGGAAACCAGAGGACATCATACCAATAGCTACGGGAACATTGATTATAATTTCATTTTCATTTGGTTTATCTGTTTTCTTCGAATATTGTAAATAGCTACGCCCTACCCAACCAATCCAACCAGTTGTGTAAAGAAAGAAAATACCTGGAATTATAAATTCTCCAGCGTGACTCCAGCGGCCGTCTGCGATTAAATGAGGTAAACCATCAGTACCACATAAAAGACCCTGTTTACCATATTTATCAAATCTTGTTTGCGTTCTTTCAATTTGCTGCTCAAGTGCTAAATACGCAGGTGTACCAGCCTCATAATTTTCTAGGCGTGAAGATAGTTTTTTAACACTTCCATCAAGTCGTTTTTTAAAGACTGCGGAATCTTTACACGGAACAAGACCGCTAACATCTGCTGACGCAAGTATTGGAGTAGTTGAAAAGGCTGTAAAAGTTAAAAGTGCTAAAATCCAACGTTTCATATACGATTTTTTCTTTTAAAAAGTGCAATATTGATAAAATTCAAACTCTATAACTATTATTTTACAATTAAACCAGTCACATCGGCATTAAAATTTATTATTTTCATTAATTCTTGACTATAAATTTAATTCTTCTAAATTCTTCTTGAAAATAAAGTACGGCACGATTAGATTTTCCAGCTAAAGTAACCAACTCCTTTTCTTCTCGGCCCCAAATTTGCGAATAAGAAACAAAACTAACATAAGTACTACACATCAACAGGAAAAAAGAAAGGTAAACAGTTCTTATACCAGGATCAATTTTTATTTGAAGACCTGTACTGCTGATGAAATCGTAAAATTCGATAGAAGAATTATTATTGATAAAGAATTTTTCACCTATAGAATATTCTTTAATTAATTTTCCTTGATTGTCATAAAAGAATATATTTCCTCTTAAATCGTTTACCACGACGGACAATTTTTTACTACTATCTTTATTTAAAAAAATGGAGCCAAACCAAAAATTACGGCCTTGTTTACTTATTTTTTTAAGCGGAACTTGAATTACCTTCTTATCATCAAATTTAAATTTGATGCCAATAATATTCCAATCAGTTTGGTACAAAGTTAATCCATTGTAGACAAAAGGCTCGTTTACAAAAATTGTTTTTCGTTTAATCTCATTACCATTTTTATCTAATATGGATAGATCCGAATAAAACTGATTAATTTTTGCTTCTTTAGTATAAGTTATCCAAAAGTCGTTAACACGCCAAGACAGATTTTGTGGAACATAGCCAAACGTTCCCGACTTTATTAAGTTTTGAATATGGAAAATTTCACCACGAGGTATAACTTCTTGAGCTGTATATCCATTTAAAGAACCAATTGTCGATCCTAATAAGAGTACTAGTATACTAACATGGACTATTATGGGTGCAAAACGTCCAAGTAAACCTGAGTAGGCATAAATTTGCTCACCCTGTCTGAAGGTATGATATTTTTTTTTATTAAGATAATAGCTAATGCTATTCATTGCAAAACGAGAAAACTTTTCCTTTGAATTAAATGTTTGTAACCTTTCTTTATCTTTTATAAAACGCCATAGACGAAATTGTTTCAATGAAGGCAATTGTGTAGTAAAAGTACAAGCAATTAATGTTGCGCCAAAGAAGGCTAAAATAACAATAAACCAATAAGAAGAATAGATTTGGTTAAATTGAGTATAGGTTATCAACTTCCATGTAACAAATCCAAAAACGGGGTTAATTTCTGGATAGTTTTCTTTATAAAAATTTAATGGTTGGTCTTGTTCAATAAAAGTTCCAAGTGCAATTAGAATACCTATGAGAAATAACAAACTAATTGCAAGTTGTAGGTTAGCAAGTTTTTTTAGCACTTGCTGATATAATTTTTTTTTAATTAAACTCATTTTTTTTAATTTTATTTCTCATCAAAGGGCCTTTTAATCGAAAAACTATACGAGTTTATTAAAAAAATAACAAATATTAGGTTGCCCTTGTCAAAACTCTCGTCATCGCATACTATAGTAATACTTAAGTATTAAGTATATTTTCAGCAATGCCGGGATAGCTCAGTTGGTAGAGCAGTGGATTGAAAATCCTCGTGTCTCCAGTTCAAATCTGGATCCTGGCACTAAGAAATTAAATAGATTATTGAACAAGGTTAATTGTTTTGTAATCTGTATCATACCAGAAATAATGCAATTATTGTTTAATATAAGTTGAAATCATTATTTATTTTTGTATCGTAATTTTATAAAAAGAACAAACGAAGCTGAAATAACAATTTACACACAAGCTATCGTATCAAATGCATTGGTGAAAAATTTGTTAAAAAAAAACGACAGTCATAATAGTTTACTAACTAGCTTTTGCTATAACATTAGCTTTACTTATACTTTAAATAAGAAAATAGTCTTTATCAGCACAACACCTTAATGGTAAATTATCTATTAAGATAAAAGAAAAATATTTTATTTCGCTTATTATAATTTTCAATGCTTTTAAAGCATCAAAAATATAAAACCCAGCAATCGTTTAGCATAACTCTTAAACAGGAGGTTGTCATGTCTCAAGCCGTTGAATCACGTACTCGAATCAAAAGTGAACGTTACGAATCTGGTGTAATCCCTTACGCAAAAATGGGTTACTGGGATCCAGATTACGCAATTAAAGAAACAGATATTTTAGCTCTATTCCGTTGTACTCCACAACCAGGTGTAGACCCAGTAGAAGCTGCAGCAGCACTTGCTGGTGAGTCTTCAACTGCTACATGGACAGTTGTATGGACTGACCTTCTAACAGCGTGTGACCTATACCGTGCGAAAGCTTACCGTGTTGACCCTGTACCAGGTGCAGGTGATACTTACTTCTGCTACGTTGCGTACGATCTAGATCTATTTGAGGAAGGTTCACTTGCTAACCTTACTGCTTCAATTATCGGTAACATTTTCGGTTTCAAAGCTGTTAAAGCTCTAAGACTTGAAGATATGCGTCTACCGCAAGCAATGCTTAAATGTTACCAAGGTCCAGCTACTGGTCTAATCGTAGAGCGTGAGCGTCTTGACAAGTTCGGTCGTCCACTTCTAGGTGCTACAGTTAAGCCTAAGCTAGGTCTTTCTGGTAAGAACTACGGTCGTGTAGTTTTCGAAGGTCTAAAAGGTGGTCTAGACTTCCTTAAGGATGACGAGAACATTAACTCTCAACCATTCATGCGTTACAGAGAGCGTTTCCTTTACTCAATGGAAGGTGTTAACCACGCTGCTGCATACACTGGTGAAGTTAAAGGTCACTACCTAAACACTACTGGTGCAACAATGGAAGATATGTACGAACGTGCTAACTTCGCTAAGGATCTAGGTTCAGTTATCGTAATGATCGACCTTGTAATCGGTTACACAGCTATCCAATCTATGGCTATCTGGGCTCGTAAGTATGACGTAATTCTTCACTTACACCGTGCAGGTAACTCAACTTACTCACGTCAGAAGAACCACGGTATGAACTTCCGTGTAATCTGTAAGTGGATGCGTATGTCTGGTGTTGACCACATTCACGCTGGTACTGTAGTAGGTAAGCTAGAAGGTGATCCTCTAATGATCAAAGGTTTCTACAACACTCTACTTGACTTCAAGTCAGAGGTTTCACTAGCTAAGGGTATGTTCTTCGCTCAAGATTGGGCTTCTCTACGTAAGTGTGTACCAGTAGCTTCTGGTGGTATCCACTGTGGTCAGATGCACCAACTGATCGAGTACCTAGGTGATGACGTTGTACTTCAATTCGGTGGTGGTACTATTGGTCACCCAGATGGTATCCAAGCTGGAGCTACAGCTAACCGTGTAGCACTTGAGTCTATGGTTCTTGCTCGTAACGAAGGTCGTAACTACGTTGCAGAAGGTCCTCAGATCCTAAGAGATGCAGCGAAGACTTGTGGTCCTCTACAGACTGCGCTAGACCTTTGGAAGGATATTACTTTCAACTACGCGTCTACAGATACTGCTGACTTCGTTGATACTCGAACTGCAAACGTATAAGACAATTAAGAACCCATATTTTGGGTTCTTAGTTACGAACTAAAACTATAAATTTTCATTTAAAACAATATTTAAAAAATGAAACTAACTCAAGGTTGTTTTTCTTTCCTTCCTGATCTAACTGACGCACAAATCACAAAGCAAATCCAGTATTCTCTGAATAAGTCTTGGGCTATTTCTATTGAGTATACTGATGATCCGCACCCACGTAACTGTTACTGGGAAATGTGGGGTCTTCCACTTTTCGATATCAAGGATTCAGCAGCGGTTCTTTTCGAAATAAACATGGTTAAAAAAGCTAAGCCTAACTACTACATCAAGGTTTGTGCTTTTGATAACTCACGTGGTGTTGAGTCTTGTGTATCTGCATTCATCGTTAATAGACCGGCTTACGAGCCTGGTTTCAAGATCATTCGTCAAGAAGGTGTAGGTCGTAACCTAATATACACTCTTGAATCTTACGCAGCTGCTGCTAAGCCAGAGGGTGAGCGTTACTAATTAACTTAAGTTCTCTAAGTCAATAGTGGCTAAAAAAGGGTTCCTATCCGTAGGATAGAAACCCTTTTTTCCAACCTTGTGCCTTGTGATAAGAAAATATCTTATTATAATCTAAAGTTCTCGAATGAAACAACCACTTCTAATTAAAATCTAAAAGAAAAGTTTTAATTTTATTATCACTACAATAAGAAAGATGCATATATCTCTTACAAAAGCAACCCAAATCGTCGAGCCGTAAAATTTGAAACTCGGCTTTAGCAGATTTCTAAAGACGAGTTTCAAATTAATTATTTTAGTTGTTATGCACCAATACTAACAAACTTACGACCTTTGTCTGATTCATACTTTACTAAGCCATCTCGTAATGCAAAAATAGTATAATCTTTACCAACACTAACACCATGGCCAGGCTTAAAAGTTAAACCACGTTGTCGTACGACGATGTTACCTGCTTTAACAAACTCATTGCCGTAAACTTTCACTCCAAGTCGTTTAGAAGTAGAATCTCTACCGTTTTTTGTACTACCAGCTCCTTTTTTATGTGCCATTTATTATTTTTAAAGTTTATTAAATAAAATTTTTTCTAGAATATCCTATAAGACGCATCGGCTATTTAAGGTCAACTAAAGCAGTAAAAGTTTTCTTATCAAGAAGTGCAATCTGTGCCAACATCTTTAAATTTAGATCAACCGAAGACTTTTTTAATGAGCTTCGAAGCTTACTGTAAGTGGTACCATTCAATCTTGCTGAGGCATTTACACGGCAAACCCATAAACGTTTAAAATCACGCTTACGTCTTTTTCTACCAACATACGAATAAACTAAAGCTTTCATCACTTGAGCATTAGCAGTTCTAAAAAGGCGTGAATGTGCACCTTTAAAACCCTTTGCTAGCTTAAGAATTTTATTTCTTCGGTTACGCGCAACATTACCACGCTTTACTCTAACCATAATATTTTTTAATTGTTAAATCTAGCTTAAATATAACAAACAGAATTTAAGGCAGTTTTCTTACTTATAGTGTTTATAAGAACGCGAGTTAGTTTTGCTCTGCTACCAAACGTCTTTCTTGTTTTTTTCTTAGGGCGCATTTTATAAACAAGTGTTTTTGGGCCAGAAAAGTGTCTCAAAACAGTTGCTTCAACGATATATTCTTCGTCAAGAAACGGAGTACCAATACTAAGGTTATTGTTCTTATTAACTAATAGAACATTATTTAGCTGAAAAGTATCACCTTCATTTAATGGAAGCTTATTAAAATCATAAAATCGCTTTTCTTCAACCCAAAATTGTTTACCACTAGCCTGTACAATAGCATAAGATACCATAAAGGTCTTTTTTTTTTTTAGAAAAACTTAGACATTGTGTTATCTTCCCAAAAGGCCCCCCTTTTAGTATTTTCACCGCTGTAACCTTTCACTATCGAGTTCGAAATGGGTCGATGTGGATCCATTACGC
>Ga0209443_1001167_pt1 | contig 16908 bp, 16 predicted proteins | sample LauGreBMM110DCMD_2_FD_187571 | JGI IMG/M metagenome (GOLD analysis project Ga0209443, IMG submission 187571) | Freshwater lake microbial communities from Lake Michigan, USA - Su13.BD.MM110.DCMD (SPAdes) (version 2) | ecosystem: Environmental > Aquatic > Freshwater > Lake | place: Lake Michigan... | reverse complement strand
ACGCGGGAAGAATCCACGGACGGGCAGCAGCCCGTCCCTACCCTCGTGGGTAGGGTCCGCGCTGCCGCGCGACCCCATCTGTCCTGCCAGCGACCTCCATGGGTAGGAAGTAGCCGCCGACCTCCTCAGGCACGCCTACCGGGATCTTCCCTCATACCACCTCGACTGTCCGCCCCTTCGGATCGCACCCTTCCGGTCCCGACCCAGTCCATGGACCGGCTCCGGGGTTGACGCGACGTCCGCAACCGCCAGCGTCGGGAGCATCGGATGCGCGCCATCGTCGAAGAAGCCGCCACGCACCACTCGCCCGACTCCCTTGCGGCGACGCTGCGCCATGAGCCGGGCCTGGTGCTGTTGCGCACCGGCTCGTTCGACGTGCCGAGCGCGCGTTACTCCTTCGTCACCGCTTGTCCGGCGCTGACGTTCCGCTCGTCCGGCTCCGATTGCTCCACGCGCTTCGCCGATGGCCGCGTCGTCGAGCAGTTCGGTGATCCGTGGCAGCACCTCGCACCGCTGCTGGCGAGCTTCGAGCTGCTCGACGAGGTGGACGTGCCCTTCCCTCTCGGCGGCTGCTTCGGTTACTGGGGCTACGACCTGAAGAATTTCGTCGAGCCGCGCCTGACCCGCCGCGCCGTCAACGACCTCGAGCTTCCCGACTGCCATCTCGGATTCTACCCGAGCCTGGTCGTGTTCGATCACCAGCTCGGCAAGACGTGGATCGTGGCCACCGGTCTGGATGCGGAAGGGAACCGCAGCGAGGCGCGTGCGAGATCCCAACTGATGGGGTGGCGGGAGAAGCTCGCCGACGGACCGACCGAACAGGGTGGCGCAGGCGTCTCGCCTGCTCGTGGATCTGCGACGACCGAGAAGCAGGCGGGAGGCCAGCGCTCCATTGCTTCCTCTCTCTCCCGCCCGGAGTACCTCGCCGCTGTCGGGCGCGCGCTGCGCTACATCCACGCCGGCGACATCTACCAGGTGAACCTCGCGCAGCGACTGGCCGCGCCGTGTCCGTTCAGCGGCTGGGAATATTTCGAGCGGCTCACCGCCGCGTCGCCCGCGCCGTTCTCGGCCTACTTCGGCTGCGGCGACTTCGCGCTCGTCTCGTCATCGCCGGAACTGTTCCTCCGGCTCAGCGGCGGCCACATCCTCACCCGTCCCATCAAAGGCACCCGTCCCCGCGACGACGACGCGGTGCGCGACGCGCAGCTCGCGTGGGAACTCCAGCGCAGCGAGAAGGAGAACGCCGAGCTGGTGATGATCACCGACCTGCTGCGCAACGACCTCGGCCGCGTGTGCGACTACGGCTCCGTGCGCGTGCCCGACCTGGCCCGGCTGGAACGTTTCGCGCAGGTGCAGCATCTTGTCTCGACGGTCGAAGGACGCCTGCGCGACGGCGTCACGCATCTCGACGCGCTCGCGGCCTGTTTCCCCGGCGGCAGCATCACCGGCGCGCCGAAGATCCGGGCGATGGAGATCATCGACGAGCTGGAGCCGGTCGCGCGCGGTCCGTATTGCGGTTGCCACGGCTACCTCGGCTTCAACCGCGAGAGCGAGCTGAGCATCACCATCCGCACCGCCGTCGTGCGCGAAGGCACGGCTTGGATCCACGTCGGTGCCGGCATCGTCGCCGACTCGAAGCCCGAGGCAGAATACGAGGAGACGTGGGCGAAGGCCGGCGGGCTGCTGGCGGCGCTGCGGCCGGATCCGGAGAGAGAAGCGTTGACCAGCGCACATCCCCGATGATCCGCGAAGAAAACTTCGACGACCGCCCTCGTCCGGTCGTTCCATCCGCGTCATACTGCGGATATCAGCGGTCCATGATATGATCGTCTTTCTCAACGGCCAGTTCGTCCCCGAAGCCGAGGCCAAGGTCTCCGTCTTCGACCGTTCGTTCCTCTACGGGGACGGGGTGTTCGAGACGGTGCGGGTCTACGCGGGACTTCCGTTCCTCTGGCCGCAGCATCTGGCGCGGTTGCGCGAGGGCGCGAAGTTCTTGGGCATCCGCATCCCGCTCTCCGACGCCGGGCTCACCGATGCGGCGAGGTCGCTCATCGGGTGCAACGTGATGCCCGGATCGCTGCTCCGCATCACGCTCTCGCGCGGCGTGGGACGGCGCGGATATTCACCGACGGGCGCGGACGATCCGGTGCTGGTGATGACCGTGCATCCAGCGACGGACAACGATCCGGCGGCCCCCGTCTGTTGGACGCTCGCGACGTCGTCGTTCCGCGTCCCGGCCGGCGACCGGCTGGCCACGTTCAAGACCGCGAACAAGCTCGCGCAGGTGCTCGCGCGCGCGGAGGCGGAGGAACGCGGCGCGGACGAGGCGCTGTTGCTCAACACCGAAGGCCGTTTCGCCGAGGCCGCGAGCAGCAACCTGTTCTGGATCGAGCACGGCGTGGTCTGCACGCCGCCGCTCGCCGAAGGTCTGCTGGCCGGCGTGACGCGGGCCTTCGTGGTCGGGCTGGCGCAAGGGCTCGGCCTGCCGACGTCGGAACGTAGCTGCGGCCCCGGGCAGTTGCAGGAGGCGGAAGGTGTCTTCCTCACGACCAGTTCGCTGGAGATCGTGCCGGCGACCCGGCTCGATGGGGATGCGCTCCGCAGCTCGCCGATCACGAAGCAGCTCCACGAAGCCTACCGCGGTGCCGTCATCGCCGATGCCGCGGGCAGATGAGCGGAGGCGGACCTTCCGGTCTCCGCCGTAACGATGCCGTGGAACGGAGCGCGGACGCCTTCGTCCGCCTGACCACGCGGCGTCCCGCCGAGTTCACCATCGAACTTCGGTGAGCCAGCGGACCGTGGGTGACCGAAGACGTCGGCCTGACCGTCCTCGCACCGCGCGGGGTCCACGCGGACGAGGGCGTCCGCGGTCCGCTCCGCGCGGCCGCGGCTCAGAACTGCCTCAGGAACCGCGCGTCGTTCTCGTAGAAGAGGCGGATGTCGGTGATGCCGTAGCGGAGCATCGCGATGCGTTCGATGCCGAAGCCGAACGCCCAGCCGCTCCACACCTCGGGATCGTAGCCCACGTTCTCGAAGACCTGCGGATGCACCATCCCGCAGCCGGCGATCTCCAGCCAGTCCTTGCCCAGCTTCTTCACCAGCGCGTTGGTGAAATCGATCTCCATGCTCGGCTCGGTGTAGCTGAAATAGTGCGGACGGAAACGGAGCTTCACGTCGTCGCCGAGCAACTCCTTGAACACGGCCTCGACCGTGCCTTTGAGGTCGCCGACGGTGACGCCTTTGTCCACGTAGAGGCCCTCGATCTGATGGAAGGTGGGGTTGTGCGTGGCGTCCGCGTTGTCGCGGCGGTAGACGCGGCCCGGCACGATGATGCGGATGGGCGGCGGCTGGGATTTCATCGCGCGGATCTGCACCGACGAGGTGTGGGTGCGCAGCAGCGGGAGTTTCGGACCGCGAGGACCGGGCTCGCCGCCGGCGGCCACGTAGAAGGTGTCCTGCGCATCGCGGGCGGGATGGTCGGCCGGCGTGTTCAGCGCGTCGAAGCAGTGGTATTCGTCCTCGATCTCCGGGCCGTCGGCCACGGCGAACCCGAGCCGGCGGAAGGCCTTGATGATGTCGTCGGTCACCTGTGTGAGCGGATGCAACCGGCCGAGCGTGCGACGGCGTCCGGGCAAGGTGAAATCCGTCGGCTCCGTCGGCAGCGCGGCGCGGAGTTCCAGGTCGGCACGTTTCTCGGCGACGACCGCCTCCATCTCCTGCTTGGCGGCATTGATCGATTTGCCGGCGAGGGGCCGGACATCTTTTTCCAAGGTGCCGAGCTCCTTCATCAGCGCGGTGAACTGGCCTTCGCCGCCGAGGAAGGCGCCTTTGGCTCGTTCGAGCGACGGCAGATCTTGGGCGGCGCGGAGCTCTTGGAGCGCGGCCTGTTTCACGGACTCGATGCGGTCGAGCAGGGACATGGGCGGGGAGGATTCAGGATCGGAGCGGCGGAAGCCAGCAGAACGAAGGCGAGGGTGGCTACGCCAAGGAAAAAGCCGGAAGAAAAAGGGAAAATGTAGAACCCACCTCACCAGACGCTCGGCCGTCTTTCCTTCTTCCTTTTGCCTTTTGCCTTTTGCCTTTGCCGCTCCCTGCGGTTTCGGGCGGCGACAAAGAAAAACGGGCGGCCGATCAAGGCCGCCCGTCGAGAAGGTGGGACTGGAGCGGCTCAGGCCGCGGCAGGCACGGCAGAAGCAGCGGCGGCGATCTTGGCCTTCAACGACGTCTGGGCGAGCAGGATGAGCTGGGTGAACGCCGGGGCGTCGGTGGCGGCGAGGTCGGCGAGGGCCTTGCGGTCCAGTTCGCACTTCGCGGCCTTGAGGCCTTCGATGAAGCGGCTGTAGGTGATGCCACCGGAACGGGCCGCCGCGTTGATGCGGATCTGCCAGAGGTAGCGATAGTTGCGCTTCTTGGTCTTGCGATCGCGGTAGGCGTACTGGAGGCCGTGGTCGACGGCATCGCTGGCGTAGCGGTAGAGCTTGCTGCGCTTGAGGCGATAGCCCTTGGCCATCTCCAGCATCCGTTTACGGCGACGGCGGGAAGCAACTGCGTTAGTGACGCGCATGGTCTTGGATAAATGGGAGGTTCAGCGTGGGTTCCGGATCAGTGGCTCCAGGGGAGACTCTGCTTGATCTTGTAGACGTCGGTCGGGCTGAGCACGAAAGACTTGCTCAGGCGACGGCGACGCTTCGAGTTCTTGCCGGAAAGAAGATGGCGCATGCCGGAATGGCGAGCCATCACCTTGCCGCCAGCGGTGATCTTGAACCGCTTGGAGACGGATTTCTTGGTTTTGATTCCCTTCGGACGACGCATAAATAGCCTTCGATTGCCTTCGTAAAAGAGCGCGTAGCATAGGAACCAGCGCCTTCGGTGCAAGGGATTTTTGTTGTGCACTTCGGTTGGCAGCTCCGGGACCACCCGCTAGCTTCGTCCGATGTCGCCTCGCAACCGCCCTTTTGCCATCGCTTTGACCGTGCTCGCGACGGCGTGGGGGCTGGCTTTCGGCGGCTTCAGCTTGGCCCGGCACCTCAAGCCGACGCCAGAGAAAGTACGGGCGTTCCTCCACTCGGTCGACTTCTCCAAGCTGACCGGTCCGCAGCGCGCCGAGGTCCTCCGCAAGCTGGCCAAGATGCTCAACGCTCTGACGCTGGAGGAACGCCGCGAGGCGCGCCTCGATGGCGAGATGGCCAAGTGGTTCGCGGCGATGACCGACGCCGAGAAGACCGGCTTCATGGAGGCGACCATGCCGTCCGGGTTCCAGCAGATGTTCACCGCCTTCGAGCTGATGCCCGCCGACAAACGCCGCAAAGCGGTCGACGATTCCGTGAAGCGGATGCGCGAGCAGCGCGAGAAAGCCGCACTGGCCGGGCCCGACGAAGTCGCGTCCATCGACACCGAGAAGCCCGCCGAGCTCCCGACGGAGCTCCGGGAGAAGGCCGTGCAGATCGGGCTCAAGACCTTCTACGACACCGGTTCGGCGCAGATGAAGGCCGAGCTCGCGCCGATGTTGGAGGAGATGCAGCGGTCCATGGAGAGCGGCCAGCTCTTCCGCGAGATGCGCCAACGCCGTCCCGGTCCGTGATGCGACGAGGCGCCTTCACGCTGGTCGAGTTGTTGGTGGTCATCGCCATCATCGCGGTGCTCGCGGGTCTGCTGCTCCCCGCGCTCGGCAAGGGCACCGAGCGTGCCCGCGCCACCGCTTGCCTCTCGAACCTCAAGCAGGTCGGCATCGCCTTGCGCGGCTACCTCGACGAGAACGGCGACCGCATGCCGACGATGCAGAACCGTCCTCGCGGCGCCGCGCCGGTCCCGGGGACCGGGATCGCGCCGGTGCTCTCCCGGCACCTCGGAGGCGGGGGCGTGCTGCGGTGTCCGAGCGATCGCCAGCGGTTCTTCGAGGACACCGGATCGAGCTACTTCTGGAACTTCCTGCTCAACGGCCAGCGCGCGGACGCGTTGCGGATCTTCGGCATGCCGGTGAAGGAGAACGGCGTCGCGCTCTTCAGCGACGCCGCCGATTTCCACGCGGCCCGCGGCCCGGGCAAAGGCAAGAACCACCTGTACGCCGACGGCGCGGTGAAGACATTCTTCGCGCTGGAGATGGAGCCTTCCCCGCCATGAACCGCCCATGATCCAGCTCGCCCAGGTGCAGAAACGTTTCGGCGCGCGCCTCGCGGTGGACGCCCTCGACCTCCACGTCCCGCGCGGCGCCGTCTTCGGCCTGCTCGGCCACAACGGCGCGGGCAAGAGCACGGCCATCGGCATGCTGCTCGGACAGGTCTGGCCCACCGCGGGGGACGTGAAGGTCTGCGGCCACGACGTCCTCCGCGACCGCGCGAAGGCCCTCGCCAAGGTGGGCGCGATCTTCGAGGCGCCGGTCTTCTACGACTACCTCAGCGGCAGGACCAACCTCGAGATCCTCTCCAGCTACACGGCCCCCACCTCACCCGCGCGGATCCGCGAGGTCGTCGCCTGGGTCGGCCTGACAGGGCGTGAAGACTCGAAGGTCCGCACCTATTCGCACGGGATGCGGGCCCGGCTCGCGCTCGCTCAGGCGCTGTTGCCGGGACCGGACCTGCTCATCCTCGACGAACCGACCAACGGCCTGGATCCCGAGGGCATCCACGAGATGCGCGAGACCATCCGTCGTCTCCATGCCGAGCTCGGTCTCACCATCTTGCTCTCATCGCATCTGCTCAGCGAGGTCGAGCAGCTCTGCTCGCGGATCGCCGTGATGAACCAGGGCAAGAAGGTCTTCGACGGCACCTTGGCCGAGGCCCGTCGCGCCCAGAGCTGGGTGCGGCTGCGGACGAGCGATCTTGGAGCCGCGGTCGCGGAGTTGCGCGCTGCCAAGCTGGTCGTCGCGGAACGCGACGACGGAGCCATCGCGCTCGCCGAAGGCGCCGCCACATCGGATGTCGTCCGGCGCCTGGTCGAGCTGGGGTTCCCCGTCCACGAGATCGCCACGGAGAAACCGACGCTCGAAGATTTCTACCTGTCGTTGATGAGGCAAGGAACACCGGACGCCGGACGCCGGACGGCGGAAGCCTGACCGCGCCCCGCCACTCCTCCACCGCTCTCGCCGTTCCCCTTTCCCCCGACCCCTCCCGATGTTCCTGATCCAACTGAAGCACGAGCTCTGGAAGCTTTTCGGCAAGAAGCGGACCTTCATCGGCTTCGGCGTGTTCCTGCTCGCGCAGAACGTGGTGGTCCTGATGTTCCGTTTCAGCAAGGCCTCGACCGGCATCCGGCGCGCCCTGGAAGGCGGCGGATATCCCGCCGCGGATTTCATCACGGCCGAGACCATCGCCACCATCGTGGTGATCCCCATCGCCTACCTGCTGTTGCCGCTCTACGTCGCGCTCGTCGGCGGTGATCTGGTGGCCAAGGAGGCCGAGGACGGCACGCTGCGGATGATCCTGGCGAGGCCCGTCTCGCGGGTCCGGCTGCTCGCGCTGAAGTGGCTCGCCGGTTCGTTGTTCGCGTTGCTCCTGTCGGTGTGCCTCGGCGTGTTCGGGCTCGCCTTCGCCTCGCTGTGGTTCCCGCAGGGAGGGCTGTTCGCCACCCAGATCGACGGGGACGGTCCGCGCGGCGGATTCAGCCTCTTCGGCGCCAGCGAAGGGCTCTGGCGCTACACGCTCGCGCATCTGCTCCTGGCGACGAAAGCGGTCAGCGTGATGGGGCTGGGGTTCATGTTCTCGTGCTTCAACATGAAGCCGGCCGCGGCGACGATCCTCGCGTTGTCCGTGCTCTTCGCGAACGGGATCCTGATGAACATCCCTTGGTTCGCGGACTACAAGGGCTGGTTCATCACCCATCATCTCAACCTGTGGCAATGGGTGTTCCTCCAGCCCGCGCCGACCACCCGCATCATCGAATCGCTCTGCCTGCTCGCGGGGTTCAACGTGACCTTTTTCGCCGTCGGCGCCGCGGCGTTCCAGGTGCGCGACATCAAATCGTGACAGGGTGGGTCGGGGGTGGACCCGCCGGCCTGGACCGGCGCGGGCCGGTGAGCCAGTGAGCAAGTGGGCGGTCTGACCTACTGGCCTACTGGCCTACTCGCGGCCGCGCGGAAAAAGCGTTCGACCGGGCCCGGTCGCGGGATCAAGTTGTCGGGCGATGAAAGCCCTGATCTTGCGCCCCGTCCTTGCGGCCATGGCCTTCGGCCTATCGCTCGCCGCCGGCGCGGACCTCGCGAAGCTGCCGCCCGTCGCCACGGGCCGGATCGGCTTCGAGAAGGACGTCGCGCCGATACTCGAGAACGCCTGCGTGGGCTGCCACGGACCGAAGCGTGCCGAGAACGGTCTGCGCCTCGACACGGCCGACGGCGCGCGCAAGGGCGGCGACCACGGTCCGGCCTTCGTGGCCGGCAAGAGCGAGGGGTCGCTGCTGGTGCAGGTCACCGCAGGCATCCACGCCGAGCTCGCGCAGATGCCGAAGAAGGGCGACAAGCTCACGTCGGCGCAGATCGGGACGTTGCGGGCGTGGATCGACCAGGGCGCGGATTGGCCCGCCACCGCGAAGGTCGACAAAGCCGCCCACCACTGGGCGTTCAAGGCGCCGGTCCGGCCCGAGGTCCCCGGAGCGCGGGACGCGGGACGCGGGACGCGGAACCCGATCGACGCGTTCATCGCCGCCCGCCTTGCCCGAGAAGGCCTGAAGATCGCGCCGCCGGCCGACAAGACGACGCTGCTCCGCCGTGTCCACCTCGATCTGGTCGGCTTGCCGCCGACGCCGCAGGAAGTCGATGCCTTCCTCGCCGACACGTCGCCGGGCGCCTACGACAAGGTGGTCGAGGGCCTGTTGCGATCGCCGCACCACGGCGAACGCTGGGGCCGCCATTGGCTCGACGCGGCGCGGTACGCCGATTCCGACGGCTTCGAGAAGGACAAGGCGCGCTTCATCTGGAGCTATCGCGACTGGGTGGTCGGAGCGCTGAACCGGGACATGCCGTACGACCGGTTCGTCATCGCGCAGATCGCCGGCGACCAACTGCCGGGCGGGACCGAGGAAGACCGGGTGGCGACGGGATTCCTCCGCAACTCGATGCTCAACGAGGAGGGCGGCGCGGATCCCGAGCAGTTCCGCATGGACGCGATGTTCGACCGCATGGATTGCATCGGGAAGAGCGTGCTCGGCCTCACCATCCAGTGCGCGCAGTGCCACACGCACAAGTTTGATCCCATCCAGCACGAGGAGTACTACCGGCTCTTCGCCTTCCTGAACAACGACCACGAATCATCGCTCGTCGCCTACACGCCGGCCGAGCAGATGAAGCGCGCCGACCTGATGCGCCAGATGCGCGACCTGGACGAGGGCTTGCGCCACACGACGCCCGGCTGGGAGGAGCGCCTCGCGAAGTGGGAGGACTCGGTGAAGGACGGCCAACCGGATTGGAAGGTCGTCCCGGCCGTCCACGTGGGCGAGCGTGGCGAGCGGTTCTACTACAATTCCGACGGGTCCATCCGCGCCTCGAGCTACGCGCCGACGCAGTGGACCGCCCACTTCCGGGCGACGAACAGCTCGGGCACGATCGGCGCGTTCCGCTTCGAGCAGCTCAACGACCCGAACCTGCCGTGTGGCGGACCGGGCCGCTCGATCCGCGGCATGGCGGCGCTCAGCGAGTTCAAGGTCGATGCCTGGGACCCGAGGTCGCCGACCAACAAGGTCTCCGTGAAGTTCGTCAAGGCCACCGCGGATTTCGCCAACGCGGAGAAGACGTTGGAACCGGAGTTCCAGTCCGACTCCCGGAAGAAGAAAGAGGGCAGCGACAAGCGCACCTACGGTCCGGTCGCGTCCGCGATCGACGGCAAGGACGGCACCGCCTGGGGCATCGACGCCGGACCCGGCCGCCGCAACGCGCCGCGCAAGGCGGTCTTCATCCCGGAGACGCCGTTGAACTTCCCCGATGGCGTGGTGCTGGATTTCGCGCTGATGCAGAACCACGGCGGCGACAACTCGGACGACAACCAGACGCACAACCTCGGCCGCTTCCGCTTCAGCGTCTGTGCCGACACCAACGCCGTCGCCGATCCCCTCCCCGCGAATGTCCGCGAAGTGCTCAAGGTGCCGCGCGGACAGCGCTCGCCGGCGCAGGTCGCCGCGGTGTCCAGCTTTTGGCGGACGACCGTCCCGGAGTTCAAGGGCGTGGATGAAAAGATCGAGGCGCTGTGGAAGCAATGGCCGGAAGGCGCGCCGACATCGGTGCTCCTCGCCCGCGGAGGCAAGGCGTCCGGCGACGAGATGCGACCGACCCGCGTGCTCAAGCGCGGCGATTGGCTCAAGCCCGGCAACGAGGTCGGACCCGGCGTGCCCGCCTTTCTCCACCCGCTGCCCGAGGGCGCGGACGGCTCGCGCCTGACGTTCGCGAAGTGGCTCGTCGACAAACGGTCGCCGACCACCGCCCGCGTGTTCGTGAACCGGATGTGGCAGGCCTACTTCGGCACCGGCCTGGTCGAGACGCCGGAGGACTTCGGCCTGCAGAGCCCGCCGCCGAGCCATCCTGAGCTGCTGGATTGGCTGGCCTGCGAGTTCATGGACCGCGGCTGGAGCATCAAGGCGATGCACCGGCTCATCGTCGGCTCGGAGACCTATCGGCAGTCGTCGCGCGTCACGCCCGGGCTCTACGCGAAGGACCGCTACAACCGCCTGCTCGCGCGCGGTCCTCGTTTCCGCGTCGAGGGCGAGATCGTCCGCGATGTGTCGCTCGCGGCCAGCGGCCTGCTCAATCCCGTGCTCGGCGGCCCGAGCGTGCAGCCGCCCGCGCCGGCGTTCCTTTTCCAGCCGCCGGCCTCCTACGGCCCGAAGGCCTGGGAAGAGGCGCAAGGAGCCGACCGCTACCGTCGCGGCATCTACACCTTCCGATACCGGTCGGTGCCGTATCCGTTCCTCACGGCGTTCGACGCGCCGAACGGCGATTTCTCCTGCGTGCGACGCGCCCGGTCGAACACGCCGCTCCAGGCGTTGATGACCTTGAACGAGACGCTGGCGATGGAGTGCGCCCAGGGCCTCGCCGCGAAGACGCTCGCGGAAGGCGGCAAGACCGACGACGAACGGATCACCTACGCGTTCCGCCGCGTGTTGTCGCGTCCGCCGACGGCATCCGAGCGGTCCGAGCTGAAGGGCCTGCTGGTGCGCCAGACGCGACGGATCGCGGAAGGTTGGGTCAATCCCTTCGACCTCGGCACCGGCAAGAACGTGCTGCCGGCGGTCCCGGCCGGCTCGACACCGACGCAGCTAGCGGCCTACACCGCGGTGAGCCGGGTGCTGCTGAACCTGGACGAGGCGATCACGAAGGAATAGGCATCTGCCATGACGGACGAACGGCTCCACGAATTCTACGAGGAACTGGTGCGCGGACTGCGCGACCGGGGCGTGCTTTGCGGCATCACCAGCGGACTCGCGTGCGTCCATTTTCAGGTCGCGGAGACGACCAAGGATTGTGACCTCCTCTGCCACGATTCAGATTTCAGCACGTTGCTCCAGGTCTTGGGCGACACCGTGCTCGATGGGCAGCCGTGCCGTTATCGCGGCCATCTGACGCCGCCGCTGGATGCGCAGTGGCACCGCGGCGGCTGGACCAGTCATTTCCGATGGGGCAACGGGCCCGAGGCCGTGACGCTGGATGTCTTCGGACGGGCCTTGCGCGGTTCCAGCCGCTGGGAACACGAGCTCTCTGGGATCTACGTCAGCCCACATGTGGTCTCTGAAATGAAACGGACCAGCCGCGACAAGGACTGGCCGTTCATCACCGGCCTCGGTGAACTGCTGCTCGAGTCAGGCGACCCGCGCGGATGGCTGCACATCTATGACTTGGACACCTTGCGGCGGATCTTGCGCGGCCAGCAACCGCCGCCGGAACTCGTCGAACGCCGCCCACTGCTGCAGCTTGCCCTGCGGAACGACGGCTTGCTGGAAGCGGCCCTGTTGGCGGAGCGGCAGCTTTGGTCGCAGTTGGACCGCCTCCGCATCGAGCTCTACCGACGCGCGCTCAAGCCCTACAATTTGGCCGTGATAGGCGCCCGCATCCCTGTCGAAACTCCGTTGGCCGATCAGCACCAAGCCCGGCTGGCTTGTGCCCGGACCTCGCTCCGCCCCGCTCCGCTCCTCGACTATGGGATCGAGCGTCTGCTTGCGGAATCCCGGGCCGCGACCGAGCAGAACGTCCGCCCTGAGGCGATGGCGTGGCTGCCTGACATCCGCGCCAACTTCAACTACCTGAAGCCATGAACGCGCCCCGCCGGCTGCAACGTCCCCGCCGCTGGGCCTTATGGCATCTGCGCGGCATCCGGCGCCGGTTCCATGAGCAGGCCTTCGGCGAAGAGCTTGCCCGCGTGAACCTTGATTTTACTCCGCCGCAGCGCCGCGCCTATCTGGCCTGGATGCGTGCGCATTCCCGCCGCAATGGCGTCCCGAGCGCGCCGGGCTACTCTGTCGCGTGGATGTTGCAGCTCCAGGAGGAGCTGCTCCGCGAAGCCGGCTTGGAGCACGGCGGCGAGCCCGCAGGTTTGAGGTCGCAAGCTGTGGTCCCGGATGCGGACCCGGGACCCGAGACCCGAGATTCCGGACCCAAGACCGATATATGAACCGCCTCACCCACTTCCAGCACGCCGTCGAGGAGCAACGCCGCGCCATCTCCCGCCGGTGGTTCTTCCGCGATTGCGGCGTCGGCCTCGGCGCCATCGCTCTCCATTCGATGCTTGGCGACACGCTCTCCGCTGCGCCCGCCAAGGCCGGCGCTGCCGCGTCCGGCGACCCGATGGCCCCGCGCAAGGGCCATTTCCCTGGCAAGGCCAAGCGGGTCATCTACCTCTTCATGGCGGGAGCCCCGAGCCACCTGGAGCTCTTCGACAACAAGCCGCAGCTCACCAAGTTCAACGGCACGCTGCCGCCCGCCGAGCTGCTCAAAGGCTATCGCGCCGCGTTCATCAACCCCGATGCCACGCTGCTCGGGCCGAAGTTCGCCTACAAACGGCATGGCAAGAGCGGCATGGAGCTCGGCGAGACCCTGCCCCACCTCGGCGGCGTCGCCGACGACATCACCCTCATCAAGTCGATGCAGACCGACGCGTTCAACCACGCGCCGGCGCAGATCTTCATGAACACCGGCTCGCAGCAGTTCGGTCGTCCCAGCTTCGGCGCGTGGACGACCTACGGTCTCGGTTGCGAATCCCGCGACCTGCCGTCCTATGTCGTCTTCAGCACCGGGGGCAAGGGTTCCAGCGGCGGCGCGAGCAACTGGGGCCCGGGCTTCCTGCCCACCCAGCACGGTGGCACCCTCTTCCGCAACGGTAGCGAGCCGGTGCTCCATCTCGCCAACCCCAAGGGCGTGGACGACGCGCTCCAGAAGGATTCGCTGGAGACCTTGAACCGGCTCAACACGAAACGGCTCGGAGTCGTCGGCGACCCGGAGATCGCCGCCCGCATCAGCGCCTTCGAGATGGCCTACCGGATGCAGCACGTCGCGCCCGAGGTCATGGACCTCTCCAAGGAATCCAAGGAGACCCTGGAACTCTACGGGGCCGAGCCGGGAAAACCGTCCTACGCCAACGCCTGCCTCTTGTCTCGCCGTCTGATCGAGAAGGGCGTGCGGTTCGTGCAGATCTTCCACGAGTCGTGGGACCAGCACGGCGACCTCAAGAACGGCATCAAGCGCAACTGCGAGGCCACCGACCGCGCCAGCGCCGCGCTGGTGAAGGACCTCAAGCAGCGCGGCCTGCTCGAGGACACGATCGTGATCTGGGGCGGCGAGTTCGGGCGCACGCCGATGGTGCAGGGCGGCGACGACGGACGGGACCATCATCCCAACGGCTTCAGCTACTGGGTCGCCGGCGGCGGCTTCAAGCCGGGGTTGAGCTACGGCGAGACCGACGACCTCGGGTTCAACGCGGTGAAGGACAAGGTCCACGTCCACGACTTCCACGCCACGCTCCTGCACCAGCTGGGCTTCGACCATGAGAAGCTCACCTACCGCTTCCAAGGCCGTGACTTCCGGCTCACCGACGTGCATGGCGAGGTGGTGAAGGGGCTGTTGGCCTGACCCAGGTCGCGGACCCGACGCCGGCGGGCGGCGATGTCGGACGCACCGCCCGACCTGCGCGCCTTGCTCGACGAGGCTCCGCGGCCGCGGTGATGCCGCCGTCCGCTCCACCTCCCCCTCAGGGGTTGGGTGGCAGCAGCCGGAAAGCAATTTACAGAAAGGTTCTTACACCGGCATCCGGCGCGAGGCCGGCGAGCGCTCGTGCCCGGTGCTCCGCCGCGAGACCGATGCGGACAAGATCGTCCATTTCTCGGTGTGGACCTCGACCGCGGATGCGCGCCGCTTCTTCGAGTCCTCGCGGCTCGTGCTGATCCGCAAGCACGCCGGCGTGAAGTCGCCGAAATTCATCCCCCTCGAGCCGATCGAGATCGGGACGCTCTGAGCCGCGTGCCGTGCAGAGGGATCTGGGTGGCACGGGCCACGGGCCCGTTTTCGGCACCGCCAGCCGGCCCACAAACGGGGGCATTCCCGGCGCACCCGGAGCGGCGGGCGGGTCGCCTGCCACAACGGGCCGGTGGCCCGTTCCCCCCAAACATCGACCGAATCGTTCCAGCTGCGGCAGGTGCCGCAACCGGTCGTCAGGGAGCGTTGGTCGCGGGGACTTGGGATGGGTTCACCCAGCGGGAGACGGACTCGGACGCCGCGTTGCTGTGGGCCTCGGACGGCGGTTTTTACAGCGTGCTGCCGTGCGTCCCGCCGGCAGAGGGCTCGGACGGCGTACGCGTGGAAAGGCCCCACGGGGCGGGATCCGGCGGGCCTCTGCCGGCAAGATGCCGGCAGCACGTTTCGCCGATCCATACCGACTCTGGGTGGATACCGGTAGAACTCGGCTGCATGTTGTGGGCGGCTTGCCCTGCAAGCCGAGCGGGTTGCCGGGGGGGCGACCCGCCAACGGTCCGACCAGAGATCACCCCGACTGGGTACGAGGCAGGTGCCGCAATCGGTCGTCAGGGAGGGTTGATCGCGGGGACTTGGGATGGGTTCACCCAGCGGGAGACGGCCTCGGACGGCGCGTCGCTGTGGGCCTCGGACGGCGGTTCTTACAGCGTGCTGCCGTGCGTCCCGCCGGCAGACGGCTCGGACGGCGTACGCGTGGAAAGGCCCCACGGGGCGGTGAGCACCAGGTTGGTGGAGCTGTCCACGGCGATCTGGTCGAAGGCGCCGGGCCGGGCGAACCGCGCGCCGGGCGCGCCTGCCTCTGCGTTCGAGAGCCAACCGTCGTCGAAGAGGTGGTACAGGTCGCCGGCGCGGGAGAGGGCGATGTCCTTGGCGATCTTGCCCGCGAGCGGACGGAAGCTGCGGTCCGCGGCAAGCACACCGCCGAAGAGCCGCGCCACGCCGCGGTCGGTCAGCACGTGGACCACGCCGTCCTTGTCGATGCACAGCTTGCGCATCTCCGCGCCGGCGAGGTCGGGATGCAGGCGGAACTTCACCGACACGTCCTGCGAGAAGGGCTTGTCGGCGATCCCGCCCGCGGCGCGGACGGCGGCCGTCACGGCCACCCAGCAGAGGAACAGCCAGCGTTTCATCGGAGCGAGCGAAGCACGGCCTCCGCGCGCCGGGGAAGCGTGGAGCGTGAGAATGTAGGCTGCGCGTGGCCGCCTGCGGCCCGGGAGACCGGAAAGTCGCGCAGCGCGCGGTTGTCGGGTGCCTTCCGCTCGCCCAACCTTCCCCCATGCTGAACACGGAACTTGTCCCCGCCACGGAACCCGGCTCGCGCGCGTTGCTCGTCGTGCTGCACGGGCTCGGCGATTCGATGGACGGATGGCGTTGGCTGCCGGGCGAACTGCGGCTGCCGTGGATGAACTACCTGCTGGTCGACGCGCCGGACGACTACTACGGCGGCTTCTCCTGGTACGATCTGCAGGGCGACAGCCGGCCGGGCATCGAGCGCAGCCGCAAGGCGCTGACCGCGCTGCTTGATGCGCAGCGCGCCGCCGGGTTCGCCAGCGAGCAGACGGCGTTGCTCGGGTTCTCGCAGGGCTGCGTGATGACGCTCGATGCGGGGTTCCGCTATCCACACCGGCTCGCCGCGCTCGTCGGTATCAGCGGCTACGTGTGGCAGCCCGACGAGCTCTTGCGGGAGCTCTCGCCGGTCGCGACGTCGCAGCGGACCCTCTTCACGCACGGCACGCGCGACCCGCTGATCCCGCTGCCGCCGGTCCGGGAACAGGTGGCGCAATTGCGGGCGGCCGGTCTCGACCTGACCTGGCGCGAATTCGACAAGGTCCACACCGTCGCCGGCGAACCGGAGTTGGCGTTGATCCGCGGTTTTCTGGGCCAAGCGTTCGGACGGTGACGCCCCGTACGTTCGTCACGGATGAAAAAGGCCGGGGCGATGGCCCCGGCCTTGCACGATGCGGCCCGCCGCGGGTCAGGGTTGCCGGACGCGGAAGTAGCGCTGGGCGGCATCCACGCCGAGCTTCACCGCGTTGCCGGAGACGCCCGGCACCGCTTGCCAGACCGGCCCGGCGAGCGCCGGCGACGATTCGAGCACGGCGGTGGCGCCACCGCCGGTCCACGAGAGGCGGACGCCATCGGCTTCGCGCGCGACGGTGAGAGCGAGCGGTGCCGACGTCGCGAGCGAGTAGATGCCGAAGTCGTCCACACCCCAATACCAGCTGTCGGTGCCCGCGTAGGCGAAGCGGAAGCGCACTGTCTTCTGGTTGTCGGCGCCGGCGATGCGCAAGAGCTCGACGCGTTTCCCTTCCACCGGGTTGTCGTCGACGCGCGCCTGTAGGAACGGCGCGAGGGCAGGGCTGATCGGGGCCGCGATGAAGGCGCCGTAGGATCCGCCGCGGTCGGTGCCGGCGGCATCCGTGAAGCGGGCGACGTCCCCGCGCTCGGTGTTGAACGTGGCGTCGACGTCG
>Ga0209443_1001166_pt1 | contig 16916 bp, 20 predicted proteins | sample LauGreBMM110DCMD_2_FD_187571 | JGI IMG/M metagenome (GOLD analysis project Ga0209443, IMG submission 187571) | Freshwater lake microbial communities from Lake Michigan, USA - Su13.BD.MM110.DCMD (SPAdes) (version 2) | ecosystem: Environmental > Aquatic > Freshwater > Lake | place: Lake Michigan... | reverse complement strand
GATTTAAAATGCTTACTATTTCAATAGCAGGGTTTTGTACTGCTTACTATTTTGTAAATATATTACAAGCCCCAATGCGTATAAAAAAAGTTTTAAAGTTAGGTCCACTTGTAAGGATAAAGCCTTTCGATTGTGTTCAATGCTTTAGCGTTTGGTTAGCTATTGCCTTCTATTTTTTACCGATAGAGGTAGCACAATTCTTTGCTGTAATATTTGCAGCAGGGTTTGTTGGTTCTAAAGTTCAATAACAACTAATTAATTTTTATATAATATATTATGGATGTTCTTAATGTTATTGGAATGACGGACCAGAATAGCGGATGTGGTTACCATAGGGTATTGATACCTTTAGGGTTTATGCAGGATATTAAAGGGTACGTTACTAATTTAATCACACCAGATAAGACTGACGGTTGGGATGTATTACTGTACAATAGGCTTAGTCCTTTTGATAGCAAATGGAATGAGGCTAGAGATATACTAAAGTGCAAAGTAGTTATGGATATTGATGACTATTGGAAGCTGCCACCTAACCATATCAACTACGGGCATTATGAAACTTTTGGTAAAAGAATAGAAAACAATATTGCACAAGCTGATTTGGTTACGGTAACTAATGAAGCACTTGCAGAAAAAGCTAGAGAGTTTAATAGCAACGTGCTAATATTTCCAAACGCCATTCCTTATGGGCGTAATCAATTTATAGAAGATAAAAGACCTTCGGAAAGGGTACGAATATTTTGGGCAGGTGGTGTTACTCACGAAGAAGATTTACGAATGCTTAAAGGTCCGCTATCTAAACTAAAAATGTATGCAGATAAAATACAAATGGTAATAGGTGGCTTTACAGATACTGACGAATATAGCAAGTCAATATGGGATAGGATGTTTTCTTACTTTACTTGTGGTGGGCAATTACCTTACATAAAGCTACACGGTACTAAGCCTATTAACTATATGCAAATGTATGAACACGCTGATATTATGGTTATCCCTTTAGAGGATAGCGAATGGCATAGTTGCAAAAGCAATTTAAAAATATTAGAAGCTGCAAGTAAAAGAGTACCTTGCATAGTATCTAATGTGCAACCTTACAACGTTGAAAAGGATTGCCCAGTATTATGGGTGAACAGCCAAAAGGATTGGTTTACGCATCTTAATTATTTAATCAATAACCCCAATGCTAGGGTAGAATTAGGCAACCGATTATATGAGTGGGCTAAAGAAAAATATAGTATCGAAAAAGTTAACGAAGGAAGGAGAGCAGCATTTGAAAGTATTTGCTGAACATAGGCATATATGGGAATTATTTAATAAGGCAGGTGAGTTAGTTAACTTTCACCATACTATTCAAATGGAACTGTTAACTGCTTACAGGGCTTTAAAAGACCCGTACTATACTTATTCAACAAGCTGCCCTATATGTGTAGCAGAATTTTTAAACTTAATTTACAGGTGGTATGGTAAAAAAACAAACGGGAGCTAACCAATACTTTGTACATCCAACGGCTGTAATAGGACAAAACGTAACGATAGGAAATAATTGTTATATTGGACCATTATGTATTATTGGCTACCCTGCGGAATGGAAAGGCAAAGAGGATATTGATATGGGTGTAATAATTTGCGATAACGTAAGGCTTACAGGCTTAGTGACTATTGATAGCGGTGCAGTACATAAAACAATTATAGGGCAAAATTCTTATCTAATGAAACATTCACACGTTGGACACGATGCTATTATAGGCGAAAATGTTACTATATCTTGTGGTGCTAAAATTGGTGGACATTCTGTTATCGGTAACGATTGCAATATAGGGCTTGGAGCAATATTGCACCAAAGGGTAACAATACCTAAAGGTTGTATGATTGGGGCAAGTGCCTTTATAGGTAAGAAAACAGAATTAAAACCATATCGTAAATATGCTGGTGTACCTGCAAAGGACATAGGCGAAAATATAAAACTATGAAAGTATTAGTTTGTCAACTTATATACGGGGATAGACCTCACAACATTTTAATTGATAACGAATTAAAGGCAGGGTACGATGCAACCTTTGTAAATATAAATACAGAGGGTATTGCCAACGCATTAAACGAAGGCATTGAATATATGATACAGAATGATTTTGATGCAATAGGCTTTTTGGCTAACGATATAATAGAGCCTAAAGATTGGTTGTTTAAAAAAGTACAAGCATTAACAACATACCCAAACGCTGGAATAGTTGCTAGTTCACTTGACCACAATAGAACTGAAATACAGAATGAGGTTGTTATATCTAATTGGTTAATAACCAGAGAAACTATTGAAAAGATTGGTTACTTTAATGAGAGTATGTTTCCTTACGGTCCAATAGATTTAGACTATGTACAACGCTGCTACGTTAAAGGGTTAAAAACTTATTACGTTATGGATTGCCTTGCACTACATATAGGCAGCCACGCAACAGGTAATGAATACGGTTGGGATAAATCAGCCTTAGTAGATAAATACCATAACCAACATATACAAGATGTTGAAGGTTATAGGAATGGAACTAAAGATACTTACATAAATAAAAATTAAATATAATGATTTACAAGAACATTACAGAAATAAAGGCAAACCCAAAGAACCCTAGAATAATAAAGGATGATAAGTTTGAAAAATTAGTACAATCCATAAAAGATTTCCCCGAGATGTTGGAGAAAAGACCACTTGTTTGCTTTACAGATACTGATAAAAAACTTGTTGTATTAGGTGGCAATATGAGGCTTAAAGCAGCAAAAGAAGTAGGGTTAAAAGAGCTGCCTATTTTACTAGCAGATGATTGGACGGAAGAACAGAAGACACAATTTTTAATTAAAGATAATGTAGGATTTGGAGAATGGAATTGGGATGAGTTAGCTAATGAATGGGACGCAACAAACCTTGAAGATTGGGGTTTAAGTATACCTAACTTTAATTCTAATGTTAATTTAGATGATTTTTTTGAAGAAAATAATGAAACGAAAGATGAAAAATTTAAAATAACTCTTGAATATACCCAAGAAGATTACGATGAGGTAACCGAATTGTTTAAAAATTATACAGGGACAAAAGAAAAAATTGTGTTTGATTTGTTAAAAAATTAGTAATGTTATAAAAAATAAATAAATATGCAAGTAGAAGTTATTATACAATTTGAAATAGAAGGTTATCACCATTACCCTAACGCACCTAAAAAAGTTAATTTTTTAGCAAATAACCACCGACATACCTTTTGTGTTAAAGCAGGGTATTCAGTTAATGATTTAAACAGGGAAAAAGAAATTTTTATTGAACGTGATTACATTAAGGATTATCTTATTGAAAGTTTTGGAAGTCCTTGTGACTTTGAAAATATGAGTTGTGAAATGATAGCAAAAGAAATTTTAGAATATGGAGAGCCAGAACAAATGATTTGGTGTGAAGTATGGGAAGAAAATACTGGAGGTGCAAGAGTAGAATTATGATAGTAGAAAACCAAAGTAATATAAAGGTTCATTTTGCAGGTTGTGAAAATATTCCTCAATTTAAAATTCTAAAAGAAACAGGGGTAAAATATTTCCTTTACACGGCTTTTCCTTTTGTGGATAAAAAAGTTTATGGAAAAAGTACATTTCCGATAATGCCTTGCGATTTAAAACATATTGAAATTCCATCATATATTTCAAGCAATGCAAACCATATTATTCAGGATAGTGGTTTATTTAGTTTAATGTTTGGTTCAAAAAAAGGAACTGTAAACAAAAAAGATATAGATAAATGGTATAATAGCTTATTGGAACATACAATTGAAACAGGCTTTAAAGGTAGTTGTGTAGAGGTAGATTGTCAAAAACTTTTTGGAGTAAAATTAGCATGGGAATATAGAGAACGTATCCAAAATGATTTAAAGAATAAAATTATAAATGTTTTTCATAAAGAAGACGGACAAAGTGGTTTAGACCGAATGATAGAATTTTCTGAATATATTGCTATATCTGTTCCAGAATTACGCCACCTTGGACAAAAAAATTATATTGAAAAAATTGCTAATTATATTAAAAACAAAAAACCTTCAATTGATATTCATTTACTTGGTTGTACTGAAAGTAAATTACTTAATAAATTAAATTTTTGCTCATCAGCAGATTCAACTTCATGGACAAGTGGAAGGAGATATGGATATGTAGGTAAAAATAAAGTATCTAATATTATAATAGACGAATTTATTAATTTAGTAGGTGAAGAAAAATTTAAAAGAATGACTATTTATAACAACAAACAGAATGCAGCAATAACTTATTTAGATGTAATAAACTGTTTACAAAATTATAAAAAATATGCAGGCAATCAAGATTAGTATTTATTTATTAGCATTTGTGTTGTCAAACTTTATTGTACTTTGGTTTGGACCAACTGGTTTAATTTTTACAGCATTATTTCTTATACCTTTTGACTTTGTAATGAGGTGTATCTTCCACGAAACTTGGAAAGGTATAGAATTAATTTTAAAAATGAGTTTGCTAGTATTGGTAGCAGGGTTTACAAGTTACTTAATTAATATTGAAACACAAAAAATTGCTATTGCTTCAATAGTTGGCTTTTCTGTTGCTCAAATTTTTGCTGGTATATTTTATCAATTAACAATTAAAAAAAGTTATTTTATTAAGGTTAACGGTTCAGATGCAATAGGTATACTTATTGATAGTATTTTATTTCAAATGGTAGCATTTAGTTTTATTAATTTTAATATAACAACTTCACAATTTGTTTTAAAATTAACAGGGGGTTTGTTTTGGTATTGGGTATTATTTAAAAAATTAAAAATTCAAGAAAAATGGAAATAGAAAAAAAATATCATTTCTACGCTGCACACAGAAATAAAGAAGCAGGAGAAAAATGCGGAAGACTACACGGGCATACTTATAATGTTGTTTGCCATTTTAAATTTAATGAAATAAAAAATGGTCTTACAATGTTGTTTAGTGATATAGATAAAATAGTTGAGCCTATTGTAAAACAGTATGACCACTATTTATTATTGCATAAAGAGGATAGTTTATGTAATGCTTTGGATATGGTTAATGAGCCTTATATAGCATTACCTTTTGAAACAAGCGCCGAGAATATGGCAATATGGATATTCAATCAAATTAAAACACTTTTGCCAATAGTTAAAATACAATTAGCAGAAACTAAAACATCAAATATTATTTATGAAGCTATCAATTAGTGAAGTATTTTATTCAATACAGGGCGAAGGTCCAACGACTGGTTACCCTGCAGTCTTTGTTAGATTAGGCGGTTGCAATTTAATGTGCGGTGGAGAAGGCACTCAAAGAGATGGAAAATTACACGACGGTGCAACTTGGAGATGCGATACAATAGAAGTATGGATGAAAAGCAGGGCAAAAGAGTTAAAAGATATATTACCAGAAAATTGTAAAGAAGCAATTAGAAATGGAGCTAATTTAATTGTAACAGGAGGGGAACCTTTAATGCAGCAAATTAATGTAATAGAATTTATAAAATATGTTAAAGAAAAATATAACCCTAATTGTTATGTAGAAATAGAAACGAACGGGAGTATAGAGCCAAGACAAGATTTATGTAATTTAGTTAATCAATGGAATTGTAGTCCAAAGTTAGCAAATAGTGGAATGCCTATATCAAAGACATATCACAAAAACGTTATTACTAACTTAAATAAATATAATACAGCTTTTAAATTTGTATTAACAACTGATGCAGACTGGGAAGAAGTAAAAAAATATTACATAAACATTATTGATATAAATAAAGTTTGGTTAATGCCTTCGGGAAGTACGCAAGAAGAATTAATAAACTCAAAAGAAGTAGTTGCTGAAATTGCTAAAAATAATTATATGAAATTTACTAACAGGTTACATATAGAGATATGGAACAAAAAAACAGGAGTATAATATGTATGAAATAAATAGCCCTGAATGGCACTTTAAACAAATATTAAAAGAGCTTGGAGAAAACCCAGATAGAGAAGGGTTAAAAGAAACGCCTAAACGTTACATAAAGTTTATGCGTGAATTTTTAGAACCTAAAGAATTTAACTTTACAACTTTCGATGGAGAGGGTACAGATGAAATGATTATACAAAAAGATATTCCTTTTTATTCCTTATGTGAACACCATACCGCACCATTCTTTGGTACGGCTGCGGTTGCTTATGTACCTAACAATAAGATTGTTGGCTTATCTAAATTAGCAAGAACAGTAGATTTATATGCTAATAGATTACAAAACCAAGAACGTATAACGACACAGATAGCGGAAAGATTAATGAATGAACTTGAACCTGAAGGAGTGGCAGTATCTTTAAAAGCACAACATTTATGTATGTGTATGCGAGGAGTTAAAAAGCACGATACTTGGACAATTACTTCTAAACTTTTAGGAATATTTAAGAATGGAGAACCTAGACACGAATTTTTAAATTATATTAAATAACAGGAATGTATTATAATGCCATTTAAAAAAGGACATATACCATCAAACGTTTTTAAAAAAGGACAAAGTGGAAACCCTAATGGACAGCCACGCAAGTTAGCTACTCAATTAAAAATGATTGGGTACACTAAAGCAGAAGCGGCTACAACTATCAATGCAATGTTAGCTATGAACATAGTTGAGCTTAAAACTATTTTTGAAAACCCAAACGCCACAATACTAGAAAAAACTATTGCAGCAGCTTTAAAGCGTTCACTTGAAAAAGGTAGTCTTTACTCAATAGATACTTTGCTTAATAGAACACACGGCAAGTCAACTGATATGATACAGATTGAAAGCGAAACGGTAAGTGAGATAAAAATAACTTATGGTAATAGAGATTAAACTGCCAGAGCCTCACAATGCACAACGTGCAGTTTTAGATAGCAAAGCACGGTTTAGAGTTATGATGTGCGGACGTAGGTTTGGAAAATCTTTAATAAGCCAAAGCATAAGTATTGAAAATGGATTAAACGGCAAAAGGGTTGCTTACTTAACACCTACCTATCAATTAGGTAAGATATTTTTTCAAGAGATATGCAAAGTACTTACTGAAGATATTTATAAAAAGAATGAAAGCGATTTAACGATTACTTTTATTACAGCCGGTTCAATACGCTTTTTTACAGGCGAACGCTTAGATGCACTTAGGGGGCTTAAATTTCACTTAGTTATTATAGATGAGGCAAGTTATATACCTAACCTACAAGAGGGCTGGAATAACTCTATACGTCCAACCTTAACCGATTATAAAGGTAAAGCAATATTCTTATCAACACCTAAAGGTAAAAACTACTTTTATTCACTTTATATGAAGTCCAATGAGTTAGATTGGGAAAGCTTTAAATTTACTACTTACGATAACCCACACATTGACCCTACCGAAATAGATGCCGCAAAGATACAATTACCACACTCAGTATTTGAACAGGAGTATATGGCTAACCCTATGGAAAATGCTGCTAACCCTTTTGGTAGTGAACACATAAACAAATGTTCAAAAGAACTTAGTAGGCAGCCAACACAATACTATGGTATTGATTTAGCAAAGTCTGTTGATTGGACGGTTATAATAGGCTTTGATATTCAAGGAAACACAACAGAGGTACATCGTTTTCAAAAGGACTGGTTACAAACTAAAGAAAGTATTATATCAATATGCCATAAGAGTAAACCTATTGTAATTGATAGCACTGGTGTTGGTGATGCTATTGTAGAGGATTTACAAAAGTATTTTAATTATATGCACGGTTTTAAATATACAGCAACAAGTAAACAACAGCTTATGGAAAGCCTTGCATCCTCAATTCACAAAAGAGAAATTAGTTTTCCGCAAGGTGTCGTAAAAGATGAATTAGAAATATTTGAATATGTATTTACATCAACAGGTGTTAAGTATTCCGCACCTCAAGGCTTCCACGATGACTGCGTTAACGCCTTAGCACTAGCCAATAAATGCCGTATTGAACACAAGGGTTACGGCAACTACATTATCGGTTAGGTTACAATATACTAAAATTTATATAATATTTATATGACTATTAAGCAATTCCAAGAATTATACTTTATTGCACAGAATAAAGAATACGACTTTGACAAGTCTATTAAGATGGTTGGTGTTATTACAGGGCAAACCCCTGAGCAAATAGAAACTATGCCAATGGGCAAGTTTAACAAAGTTTGCCAACGTATTCAAAAGGAGTTTTATGTATTTGATAAAAACCTTTTAAAGGGTAAGCCAAACAAATTAATATTTGTTAAAGGTAGGTTTTACCGTATCAACTACAAAGTAGATAAGAAGCCAATAACGGCTGGTAAGTATGTAGAGGTGTTAACCTTTGGTACAAACATAGTTGAGAACTTGCATAAGGTAATGGCATCTATTGTAACGCCTGTTACATTTATGGGTAAGCCTTACCATAGGGAACACGATGAGATTGCTTCCGATATGGAAAGCGTAAACTTTGAGGCTGCATATCACGCAGCGGTTTTTTTTTACACTCAATACAAAGTATCAATGCAACTTATCCAGCCTTATTTGGTGAAAGAACTGACACCGATGGGAGTGGAGAAGGAGAAAGTAATACAGACGTTGAACAGTTTACAAAACATTTTGGATGGGTTTACAATGCCAAGATGGTCGCAGAATATGAGGGGATACCTCTTGAGCAGGTTTGGCAATTAGGGGTAATACAATTTTTGAATGGGTTATTATATTTAAAATTTAAAGGTAAGCACGATGCCGAGCAACATAGGGTCAGTACAGAAAATTCTAGACATAGGTGAAGGTAAAGACGAGTTTACCATTGCTAAAGGATTTTTTTCTGATATTGCAAATGAGTTTTTATTAAACTTAGAAAAGTCAGCTAATGATAAAAAAGTAGTTGCAAGTGGTAATTTGTTACGAAATTCTAGGTTTGCAATAACAGGCAATGTATTGCAGATTATAGTACCCGATTATTTCGATTACCCTAATGAGGGTGTACGTGGTGTTAGAAGTTCTAAGAACGCACCTGGAAGCCCATATAAGTACAAAACTTATGGAATGAATAGTGAGGGTAGAGCAAAGATTAAGCAATACATTGAAAGTGGCAGGGCAAAAGTTTCTACCGTTGTAAAAACAAAAGATAAGGCTTTGGGTATTGGCTTGGAAAAGAAAAAATTAAGTTTAATAGATGCACAAACTAATCAGTTAGTTTACTTAATTAAAAGGTTTGGTATTAAGAAAACAAATTACTTTACCGATGCAGTTAATGCAACATTTGGTAAAGACTTAGAATTAAGAATGGCAGAGGCGTTTGGGAAAGATATTGTATTCACACTAGAAAAATTAAATAGAAAATAAATAATGGCAATAACAATAAACACTTCACCGTCTGGCAGCCCTTCAGCACACGATGCTTTATGGCACGTATGTAGTTCAACTGCTTCTGGCACTACGGATATGAAGTATGTATTTGATGTTTATGTAGGTGGTACACAATTAGTAAGGGTAAAGCAATTCCCCGAGCCGTCAAATGGTAAGGCTTATTTTGATGCTTCCCCTATTATAAGGAATGAATTTACCTTTGAATGGTTTGAGCCTATCAGTTCAAGTGCTTACGTAGCAGAGCCTAATATCAGTGGAGAGATAGCCGTTGTTTACAATTTAAGAGTAGGCGAAGAAGTTAGTGGGGTTACAACTTTAAATATGGCTAGTGGTAATGTAAGTGGGTTTAACTGGTCACCTAATCTTTTTAAACGCAGGGTAGATGGTTTAAATACTAAACTAAATAAGTGGTTAACAAATAGACCTTTATATGCTAATGCAGCTTTAGGCGAGAACTTGTTTGCAGGGTTTTATACCAATGCAAATCTTATACTACAATGCCAAAAGTTTGATGCAAGTAATAACGCAATAGGCTCAATATTAAGTGGTACAACTACCGTAGTAGAGAACGGCTTTTTGCAATTAAATATAGGCACTACGGCTTTATCCGCAACGCTATCAACAACCTTTAACGATAGTGTAAAGTATTACGATGTTTGGTTTAATAGCTTAGATAAATTAAGGGTGTATTTAACCTGCAACCCTAAGTACACAAATATACCGATACACTTTTTAAATAGGTGGGGCTTATTTGATAGCCACCGTTTTGACTTAGTTAGTAAGCTATCAATGGATATTGACCGCAAATCATTTACCGAACGAGATTATAAGTTTAACGGTAATTCAGTTGATTACATAAGCAGCAATAATGTTTATTATGGCGGCAAAATAAATTATAGCAATAGTGCAACTTGGACATACAAATTAAATTCAACACCACTTGATGACGCTGAATGGGTATGGATAGCAGACCTTATGCAATCGCCACAGATACTACTTGAATACGATGGTTACTTTTATCCTGTTACTATAAAGCGTACAACCTATGAATACAATAAGCACGTAGTAGATAGGCTTAAACCTTTAGAGATTGAATTTGAATTAAATACATCAAGATATACGCAACTACGATGACAAGAATATTTATAGAGGAATTTGAATTAGATATTGATAAAGGGCTTACTAACCGTATTACGTATGCCATTGATGACTTAAACAATTTAGATAGTAAGTCAACAGCGTTTACTAAAACTATTGTATTGCCAGGAACTGCAAATAACAATAAGTTGTTAGGCAATATCTTTGAGTTTAATAACAGCAACTTTACTTTTGATGCGGCTGCAAATGTTAGCTATAATTTTAATGCAGCAAAGTCTGCAAAGTGTAGGATAGAGGTTAACGGCTTATCTATTTTAAAAGGTGTATTTAGGTTATTAGAAATAGTTTACAATGGCAAAGAGGTTGAGTACGAGTGTAGTGTGTTTGGGGAGTTAGGTGGTTTTATTTCTAAGGTAGGCAATTTAAGATTAGAAGATTTAGATTTTTCTACTTACAATCAAAATTACACCATAGCAAATATAAATACAAGTTTTGATAATGCAAATAGTGGAACGGGTATTTATTACCCTTTAGTTGATATAGGTAAGGTAAGCGATGGCACTTATGGCACGGCTAAAAAAGACTATCAATACCAAGCCTTTAGACCAGCGTTGCACGTTAGGGAATATATTGATAAGATAATTACGAATGCAGGTTATACTTTTACTAGCGATTTTTTTAATACTGATTTTTTTAAAAGACTTATAGTTCCATACAATGCAAAGGCACTTACAAAATCAGGAACTTTGTTAGCTAATGTATTATTTGATTTTATAATAGTTAATACAAGTGGCGACCCTGGACCAATATCAGTAAGCGGAGTAGTGCCAATACTTACATCTTCACTTACCGATTTTATTTTAGTAGGTGATACATTGAAGTACACGGCAGCAGATACAAGAATATTAAATATTGATATTAATATAGATATTGAACTTACCCCTTATACTGAAGTTACTTTTAAATTATTGAAATTTAGCCCTAGTGCAGCAACGCTTACAACAGTAGTTGCAAATACAACAGGCACTTACAATATTACAGCTTCAAATATTTCATTTGCAACAAACGATATAGTGTATTTAACTTATGAAATGTATATTCTTAGTGGCGATGAAATGATAATTAATACGGGAACTATGCAAGTAAATACCTTAGCAGCCGTACCCATTAATATCAATATTGGTGATGCTATTACAGTAAACGATGTTATACCAAAAAACATTTATCAAAAAGACTTTTTTACATCTATATTAAAGATGTTTAATTTATTAGTAACAGAGGATAAGCTAATAGATAAGCACCTTAATATAAAGCCTTACGTTGACTTTTACAATACGGATAGAACTACATTTTTAGATTATAGTTCAAAGATAGATAGAAGTAAGCAAATAAGGGTTAAGCCTATGAGTGAAGTCAATGCACGTTTTTATGAATTAAAATATAAAAGCGATACTGATTTTTACAATGATGCTTATAAAAAACTTTACAACGAGGGGTATGGCGATAGACTATTTGACAACGGACTTGAATTTAGTAAAGAAAAGGAAAGCCTTGAAGTAATATTTGCTAATGCAGTTTTAGTTGGTTACTCAGGTGAGGATAAGATAGTGCCTACAATATTAAAAAAGAATAACGATGCAGAGGAGAGGATAGACCAAGTTATTAGAATTATGCAATGTAAAAAGATTACAGGTGTTGCAAGTTATAAGATTATGGATGGGGCTTCTACGCTTTATACAAATACTGTTTATGGTTACGCAGGTCATTTAGACGACCCCGATGTACCTAATGCAGATATTTGTTTTGGAGTGCCTAAGCAAATATATTTTACTTTAGTTAGCGGCAACCTTTCTAACAACTTATTTAATACTTATTACAGTTCTTATATGTCTGAGATTACGGATAAGGATAGTAGGCTATTAAGTGCTATGGTTAAATTGAATGATAATGAGATTTACAATTTAGATTTTTCTAAATTTATTTATATAGACGGTGGACTATATAGATTACAAAAGTTAATAGATTATGCACCTAATGAAAACGAAACAACAAAGGCGGAATTTTTAAGAGTAATTTATACAACGTATTAAAATGAAAACAACAGTAGCGTTAGAATTTAAAACAGAAGGCTTAGATGCAGCAGGGCAATCGGTAGGCAGCTTCAAAAAACAATTAAGAGAAGCACAAGCCGACCTTGTATCAATGGCTAACAAGTTTGGACTTGCATCTAAAGAGGCACAAACGGCTGCTATGAAAGTAGCAGGGTTAAAAGATAGTATTGGCGATGCTAAAGCGTTGGCTGATACATTTAACCCAGATAAAAAGTTTGTAGCGTTAGGCGGTGCTTTGCAAGGTGTTACGGCAGGTTTTTCTGCTTACTCTGGTGCTATGGGTTTGCTAGGAGTTAAGAGTGAAGAAACTGAAAAACTACTTTTAAAAGTTCAATCTGCAATGGCTTTACAGCAAGGTATTAGTGGAATTGCAGGTGCAGTTGATAGCTTTAAATTATTAGGTAAAGCAATACAAAGTAGTACGGCATTTCAAAAAATATTTTCTATTGGAACTGTTTTAGCTACAACCGTACAAAATGCCTTTGGCGTTGCAGTTACAACTACATCAACTGGTTTTAAAGTTTTAAGAACCGCAATAATATCAACAGGAATTGGAGCATTAGTAGTATTAATTACAACTGTAATTAGCAGTATTGTAGATTGGATAGGTGGCAATGAAGATTTGGAAAAATCACAAGAAAGGCTAAAAGCCGCTATTGATGAAACTAATAAAAGTATTGACCAAAGTATAAAAAGTAATAGTAGAGCAACTGAAGAAGCTATTGCACTAGCAAAATCTTTAGGGAAAAGCGAAAAGGAAATTTATAAAATTAGAGCAAATGGTTCTAGTGAAGATGAAAGGTTAACAGGTGTTAGGTTACGAAGTTTATATGCTTTTTACGAAACACAAGAGGCACTGTTTAAAAAAGGTAAAATTGATGAAAAAGATTTCCTTTCTGCAAAAAATGATTATACAGATGCATATAGCAATTATGAAGATTTAAAGTCTAAACAGCGTATAGATAAATTTAATGAAGAAGGTAGGATAAGGTCAGAGGGTATTACTGCTGCAGAAAAAGCACAGGATAAAGCAACAGCAAAAAGTGAAAAAAATGCAGCACTTGCACTACAATTAGCTAAACAAAAAGAAGAAATTAGAGTAGCACAAACAAAAAATACAGATGCTTTAATTTTAGAAAATAGAATATTAGCTATAAAGGATGAGTTTTCAAAAACATCATTTCAGTTAGCAATAAAAGAACAAGAAGAAATTGATGCACAGGTTGCCTTTTTAAATAAAAAAGAAATAACTCAAGAAGAATATGAAAAAAGGGCTTTATTAATTAATGATAGATATAAAGTTTTACAAGCTGATTTATTAACTGAAAAAGAGGCTAAAGATAAAGAAACTACAAAAGCAACAAGAGAAAAAGAGCTTGTTGATTTAAAGCTACATAACGATGCTAAACTTGTAGAGGTGCTACGGGTTAATGAAGCGTCAGGAGAGGACAGTCCAGAGGCAGCAATTATAAAAATACAAAATATTGCAGCGGCTAAACTTGAAGCCGAAAATGCAGCTTATTTAATTGAGAAAGAACAAAAAGCAGGACAGTTAGGAGAGTTAGCTTTACTTGAACAAAACCATAAAAACAGGTTAGTACAAATTATTGATGAGGGGGCGGCTGCGAAAAAGGCTATTTCTAAAAAAGAATTTGAAGATAGACAAGCAAACATTAGAGCAGTAGGTGATGCACTTGGAACTTTATCAGATATTATTGGAAAAGATACAGCAGCAGGTAAAGCAATGGCAGTAGCACAGGCTTTAATTAATACCTATTTAGGTGCGTCAGAAGTTATAAGAGCAAAGTCAGTATTGCCAGAGCCATTTGGTACAATACAAAAAATAGCAAGTGTTGCAGCAATAATAGCTACGGGAATAAAATCAGTAAAAGCAATTACAGCCGTAAAAGTTCCAGGCGGTGGCGGTGGTGGTGGTGCATCAATACCAAGTGTTTCGGCTATTGCACCATTAACGCCACAAGCACCACAAGCCCAAGTTACTAACCTAAGTCAAAGTAGTATTAACGCTGTTGGTAATGCAGCTAATAGAGCATACGTATTAGAAACGGATGTAAGCAATAATCAAGAACGGATAAGGAGGCTTAATCGTGCTAGTCGCATCAATTAAGGAATATAAAAAAGCCTTCCCAATTATGGTAACGGGAATGTATGGCTATTAATTTAGTTCCCGTATTAAGATAATATATATGCCAACGCTTTACAAATTTAGCCATAGACAAAAATAAACATTACTTTTTACTTTATATAATATAATGTATGGATTTTCCTATTTACGAATTACAGATTAACGAAAAACAACAAGACGATGCGGAAGTATCTTTTGTTGCTTTAGTAGATAGCCCTGCTATCAAAAGGAATTTTTTAGCCTTTAATGAGTTGGTAAAGTTTAAAGTATTATCGGAAAGCGACCACGTTTTAGTTGGACCGTTAATGATACCTAATCAACTTATATATAGACAATCGGATAAGTTTGGTGAACACTATGTTAAGTTTTCAGCACAAACTATTGAAAGCATTGCTATAAAGTTTGCAAAAAAAGGTTATCAAAATAATGTAAACGAAATGCACGACCCTAAAAAAAAGGTTGAAGGCGTTACAATGTTTGGTGCTTTTATTACAAATGAGAAGTGGGGTGTAAAGCCTATTGATGCTTATAGCGATTTACCAGACGGTACTTGGTTTGGTATGTACAAAATTGAAAACGCTGAGATATGGAATAAAGTTACAACAGGCGAATTTCAAGGTTTTAGTGTAGAGGGGTTGTTTGATTATGTAGAACCTACTAGTAATGCAGAAGCTATGTTGGCTCAATTATCTGCAATTTTAAACAAAGTAAAATAAAATATATAATATATTATGGATGCACAACAAATACTAGGAAAAATTAAACAAGTGTTTAATGATTTAACAGCACCAGTTGCAGCAGCAGCTCCAATGGATGTACCAACAGAACCAAAAGAATATGAAATTATGGGTGGTGGTACAGTATTGATTGATAAGTTAGAAGTTGGTGGTATTGTAATGATTGACGGTAACCCAGCTTTAGTTGGTGTACTTGAACTTGCAGACGGTCATAAATTAACTATTGGTGATAACGGTGTTATTTCTGCAATACAAATGCCAGAAATGGTTGACCCTACATTAGATGTTGTTGAAGAAGCAAAGAAAATGAAGCCTTCTTATGAAGATATGGGTGCTAAATTTACAGCGTTTGAAACTTCTACTAACGAAAAGTTTTCATCTTACGAAGCTAAGTTAAGTGCTTACGAGCAAAGATTTGCAGCAAATGAAAATCAATTAGGTGCTTACAAAACAGAATTAAGTAAGCATAAAGAAATGATTGAAAAATTATTACAGTTTGGGCAGTTAATGGTGGATGCACCTGCGGCTCAAGCAGACCCTGCGGCTAAAGTAGCTAATACTTTTAAGGCAGTTGATACAGAAAAAATAAAAGCAAGTACAATATTATTTAATTAAAAAATAAAACAAAAAAGAGATGGCATTATCATTAGGTAGTTTAACGGCGTATACTAGACAAAGCGTACAGCCCCTATTAACCTCTGCGGTTTTTGGTGCAAGAACTCAAGAGTTAATTATCAAAGGTGGTATTGTACTACCTAACGTAAAAAGTTCACAAGCTATTCCGTTAATGGATACGGATGCTGTGTTTGCAACTCAAAGTTGTTCGTTTGATGCAAGTGGTACAACTACTTTCACTCAACGTACAGTTACGGTTGGTAAGATTAAAGTTGAAGAGAAGATTTGCCCTAAAGACTTAGAGGCTTACTTTACTCAAGAGGCTTTAAAAGCAGGTAGCACAACAGAAGATTTTGGTAATGCAGATTTCCAAAAAGCATTCTTAGATAAGAAAAACATTCGTATTGCTTCTCAATTAGAAACTGCAATATGGCAGGGTGATACAGCTTCGGTTACTGCAAACCTTAATAAGTTTGACGGTTTAGTTAAATTGGTTGATGCTGGTTCACCAGTTGATGCTAACGTATCTGGTTACACAGGTGTAAGTGGTTCACCGATTGCAACTATTTCAGCAACAAACGTAATAGCAGCAACAGAAGGTATCTACAAAGCTATCCCAGTTGCAGTATTAAACAAAGGTGATGTTAAAATATTTGTAGGTGATGATTGGTTTAGATTGCTTATAATGGCTTACAGGGCGTTAAACCTATATGCTTACAACCCACAAGACAAAGAAGATAGAGTATTTACTTTGCCAGGAACTTCAATCGAAGTTGTACCTGTAAACGGTTTAAATTCAATAGGTGATGCTTATGCTATAAGCGTATCA
>Ga0209443_1001163_pt1 | contig 16932 bp, 21 predicted proteins | sample LauGreBMM110DCMD_2_FD_187571 | JGI IMG/M metagenome (GOLD analysis project Ga0209443, IMG submission 187571) | Freshwater lake microbial communities from Lake Michigan, USA - Su13.BD.MM110.DCMD (SPAdes) (version 2) | ecosystem: Environmental > Aquatic > Freshwater > Lake | place: Lake Michigan... | reverse complement strand
GTCAACTAAATCACTATCTTTAACAAATTTTAAATTATTTAAGTCACTAATTATTGTATCATAATCAACCGGTACTTTAACCTCACCACAATCCTCAAATTCTATAACACCGTTTTTAATGTTTGTAACTCTTTGGTCAATATTTCTTAAGTCAATATCTGTAAATTCAAAAAATGATTCGTCAACGCCATCTAGTTCAGCTAATTTAGCAATACCACTTACGTCAATTTCACTTCTATTATCAAAACATAATCCTAAAATTCTTTGAATAAGGATATCCAGTTTTGTTTGATTTTCAACTTCACCAACACCAGCATTAGCTTTCATTGAAACCGCACCACATAATGACTCCATTATGTTTGCCATCATATTTTCAGTTTCAACAACTTTAATAGTTTTATAATAATCAACCATAAATTGGCCAACTTTATTAGGTGTGTTAAGTCTATTTGTTAAATCAACTTTAAACCACGGACCGGTTTCACCTGTATCAATCCTAGTTTCAACATATTGAATATCAAATAAATCACGACCTGATTGACCAATGTATAACGCCCCATTATAATCTGCGGAATATGGGTTTCCTGATTGAATTCTTTGATATAACTCTCTATTCATTGAAAATGGATAATTCTGTACTTGAATTTGGTTTTTCTCGTATAAAACATTTCCAGGTTCTCCAGCTGGGTTTTTTTTAAGTAAACCTAATAAATCAATTGAACTAACTTTTACATAAACAGGTTTAGGTTGATATACTTGCTGTTGGTCACAACCTACAGCATTTAAGGATTCCTCAATTAATAAATCAGATAATTTAGGCTCTATATTTTTTATAGCCGTAATTAGAGTTCGTTTAACGTATTTTGTTGCGTTACTACCTTTATCTGAAGTGGTTTGATTAAGGTCTAAAAGTTGTTCAAATTGATTTTTAACATCTTTTTGATAACTTTTAATTTTGTCTTTAGTTTTATTTATTTGGTCTGTAACACCCTTTTTATTTTTTTCAAAAGAATCTCCCACTTGTTTTTTTGTATCATTATATTGAGATTTTAACTCTTTATAATTTTTAGTCGCTTCAATTTTTTCCTGAGCTTTTTTATAATCAGCTTTAATATCAATAGACGCCATAATTACTATCTTTTAGTTTTATAAATATCACTAGAGTTAGAGGTATCTTTATCTATTAAATTTTTAAGTGTTTCGTCATCAACACCCAAGTCTAAAATAGAAAAACTTTCTTGGTTAGAGTTAGTTTTCTCCCACATACTAGATTGTAGTTTAGATAATGTTAGTTTTTTTTCAACACAGTCATTAATAATTTTTTGTTGTTTTTCAATAACAGGACCAATCAGAGTCATATCTTCAGGGTCTTTCATCATTGTTAACATTTTATTCTGTATTCTAATAGCGGTATTTCTTTGTTCTACAAGTTCATTATAAATTTCTTGCATCAAAGATAACATTGATTCTTTCGTTAAATTAATTTCTTTTTTTTGAGGTCTTCCCATAATCTATAAATATTTATTATTTAATTAATTTTTTTTTATAATAGTTCTTATTGTATAATTACCTATCTATAGTTTTTTATAACCTCATATAAAAAACAATTAAATATGGTCAAATAATATAAAATTATTTGACCATATTTTGTATTAAACTATAATACATGTTTTTATATCGTTTCATTGACCCTCTAACTTCTTTGGTTGATAGATTTGTCATTTCTCTTAAGGATAAAAGAATGATATTTTTATTAAACTTATTATTATCATTACCAATAAAGATTTGTTCATAATCTCCAAAAAGGTCACATAATGCCTGACCTAATTTAACCTCATTTTCCGTTAAATTATCATTTAGTAATGTATGGTTTAATTCATTAAGAAATTTAGAAATAACATTGACTGAATCTAAACTATCGTTCTCAATACTATATGAAAACATTTCATCATTTTCTATACTAGCTGAAATATCTTCATAAGATATCTTTCTGTTAGTTTCCTTTTGGTCTTTAATGATTTGTCCCATTAAGTAATTTTTACAAATGGTTCCAAAATATGAATAAGCCTTTTTTTCTTTATCCGGTTTAAACTTATCAATTTTAGTCATTAAAAATGAGTGAGTATCTACATGGATATCATTAAAATCCATATCTTTTCTATATAATTTGTATCGTCTAATAATTGACGATATCATTTTATCTAAAGGTTTTTTCAAAAACTCGTTATAAATTTTATTTTTTTCTTCATACGTATCCGCATTTAAAAAATCTATAACAGCCAACTCTTCCCTGACATCAAAATAGTTAGTTTGAGTTGGCTTTCTACCTTTCTTTTTTAACTCAACAATTGTTTCTCCTGTTAAATTAATTTCAACATTCATTAAACTTCTTGTGGTTCATAACTCAATGACCTATCATTTTTAAAGAAATACTCTTTTTTTGCGGAATCAATCCAAAATTTAATCTCTTCATTTGTTAATGTAGTTTCACCATTTTTATAGTTCCAAAAAATAGAACCTTGTCGTAAGTTAACATGTTTGTATCCTATTCTTGGAATTGACATAACTTTAGTTGAGTTATGTGTTAATCTTAACAATAATTCATAACCAAAAGTTAACTTGAATGAAGGTTTAAATAAACCAAATTCTGTGAAAGTATCTTTTTTAATTACCATTCCAGATGTTTGGAAGTTTTGGTAATCGTGTAATGTTTCATTAGTTAAAATTCCCATTTCCGGAGTAAAATTAGCTGCAAAAGTAGCTTCATTTGTAAATCCAGCGAATAATCCTTTTTCGTCAGTATCAATAACGATAGGTAAAAATACGGATACATCAGGGTATGCGTTAGAATATGTTAATACATTTTTAAACCAAATACTTGAATATTCATCATCAAATTCAAATAAAGTAACCCATTCAGATTTAGCAACAGTAACGCCGTGATTTACTTGTTCAGTATAACTTGGTTCTTTAGTCCACTCTTCTTTAACAACAGTCAAGTCACCAAAATCAAAACCATTCAAGTAATCAACTAAATAAGTTTCATTAGTATGAACAATAACCAATTCATTAATTCCCACTTTTTGTGTTTTTAATGACTCAATACATTTTTCAAAATATTCAGTAAAACCTAAAGTTTTACCTGATTTTATTGGTAATATTACCGATACGTTAAAAGTATTTTTATTTTCCATATTATTCTTCAATTGTGTTTAGTTTAGGTAATTGTTCTTCAAATGAGTTTAACCTGGTTTTAATATAACCCTCAAATAAAGTAATTGTTTGTTTTTCAAAATTTTCAGTAGTTTGTAAATTCTCAACAGTTTTTAACATTTCAGTTTCCAACTCTTCATTTACATTATCTTCTAACCAATTTTGTAAGAAGTCCGCAACATAATCAACCATTTGAGTTTTATTATTAACCCATACTCCGTTAGTTTCAGTCATCCATTCAGGTGTTAAATTAGGAACCAACCCTAATACTGGAACATTTGATTTCATAGATTCTAATGGGTATGTACCATAACTACTTGTTTCGTCAATCCATACTGATAGAAAACATTCGTTTAACGCGTTAGCAAATTCTTTTTCAGATAAACCTCTCATATCTCTAAAAGTAATCCATCTGTATTGTGGAAACTTAATATAAAATGCTTTAATCAAATTGATAGAATCTCTTTGTTCTCTTGAATGAATCGCAATCATTGGTTTTGCTGGAAGAGTGTGAGGTTTAAAAGTTTCTGAAATAACAGGTTCTAAAATATCAAAAGATACATTTCTCATAATATTCTCAACAAATTCTTTTTGTTTTGCAGAAGTTGTAATACATTTGAAAAACCCTAATTGAGACCAAGTTTGTCCTGGTTGTAAAGTTTCTAAAACATGGTCATATGCTTGACATAAAACAATTTTACCACAAGGTAATTTTGAGATTTGTTCCATAACAAAACCATAAAGTTCTGGTAAAACAATAAAGTCTTCAGGTGATACTTCTAAGTTTTGACCTTCAATTGCGGTATGAGGTAACTCCATATACTCAGTTCCTAACCATTCACCAACACCTACATAATCAGGTTTTTCATGTAACATAATAGGGTTGTAACCGTTATTTTTTAATGTCATACCTAATTTATAGATATAAGTTAAGGATGCTTTTGCATTACCTTTAGTGTCTTGAACAAAAAGATAAATCCTTGATTTTTTGTTCTTCATGTTCTCAATTGACAATTCTAATTTTGAAATTTGTTCTTGGTTCATTTTAGTTAATATTTGTTTATTAATTTTTTATTTAATAGTGTGTTAAAGGCTAATTTAAATGATAGTGACATATCAGTACTTCTAACACCTAAATTCTCGTCTATTTCGCCACCATCATCCATTACAACGTCTAACATAAGTTTAACAATTTCATATTTAATAACACTAATATGATTTGAATCTGTTTCACCGGTTAGTGGTACTGTAGGTTTAATTTGTAAATATTCGTCAATTCTATCCAAATCAACATAATAATGTTCGCCTAAAATTTTTAACATTTTGTAATTTCTTTAAGTTTATCACTCAATTCATTAATTGTTTTAATAGTATGAGTTGTGTTTATTTCCTTATTATAATCAGTTTCAAATTTGATTATAGTTTTGGTTTCAGGATACTCTAATAATAAGATAGGATTTGATGTAAGTAAAACATCAATTTCATCCCACATTGAATTAATTGTTAAATTACTGTAAAATTTTACTTTTTCTAATTGACATCCAAATTTTGATAGGAAAAATAATGACGCCGGTTTTGATTTACCTATCTCATCAGATACTATTAAAAAATCGTGATTATCTCTAAATTCAGTGTAGATGTCGTTTAAACTATTAAAAGTTGTATATTCTGTTGATTGAGCGTGACCAAATATTTCCATCGGAAATTCTTCATATAAGAAAGAATATAACTCATTATCATCAATAAAAGTAAAATGGTTTTGTAATGTTAATGTATTAATAGGTTTAATTATTTCATATTTAAAAGTATCTTCAGTCTCAATACCTTCAGTTTTATCAATCATAAATTTTTGATAAGTCTGTTCTATTTTGTCCAATGTATTCCTTAAAACCCCATTAATTTCAATACCTATTCTCATATGTTTAAGATATAATAATATATTATATTAGAGTTAATATAATAAAAAAACCTCATAAATCAACACTTATGAGGTTTTTTGTAAAATAGGGTATTTTTTTATTATTGTTGTTCTTCGTATTTTGTTAAAATTTTACTAATTAATGGGTTTCTAACAATATCTTTTTTATCTTTAAATTCAAATACTGCAATATAATCACTATCTCTAAATTTCTCAATTGCGTCCCATAATCCACTTTGTTTTTTATCTCTATATTTATCTGATTGTTCAATATCTCCAGATATAAAAAATTTACTATTAAAACCAATTCTAGTTAATAATAACTTCATTTGACTTGGTGATGCGTTTTGACCTTCTTCAAATAATAATATTGAGTTATCAATATTCATACCTCTCATAAAGGCTAATGCAAAAACTTCAATAACTTCAATTTCTTTTAATTTTTCCCTAACTTCTTTTCCAATAATTTTATTTAATAAATAATAAGATGGGAAAATATAAGGGTCCAATTTTTCTTCAACATTACCAGGTAAACTTCCTAGTTTCTCTTCCGCTTCCACAGCTGGTCTAACGATAATAATTTTTTCATAAGGACTTGTTGGGTCTGAAATCAAATCAACTGCCGCCTTCATTGTTATATAACTCTTACCAACACCTGCAGGTCCGGAGCATACAGTTATTTCATTCTCAATTAACGTGTCGTAATAACGTCTTTGATTTTCAGTTAAAAACTTATCTTTAGTTTTTCTTTTAATAATTTGAGCAATCAATTCTTTTTTGTTAACAATTTTTTTAGGTTCATCATTTGATGGTCCTTGTTGAGTCAGCTTTTTAGCTCTTGTCATAATTTTTAGTTTAAGTTTTATAAACATTCAACCAATACTCTACCATTTCATCTAACATACTCTCAAAAGTATAATCGTGAGACCATCCGGTCGTATTGATTAATTTGGTTGAATCGCCTTTAAGATTATGAAGTTCTTCAGGTCTTAAAAACTTTTCATCTTGTTTAACATAAATAGTCCAATCTAAATTTAATTATTATAAACATGATTATATAAATTACCTAATTCTAAATTTTTATATTAAAATTTTGTTATTTTAATTTTGTTGACCACCCATCAATCATATCATCCATTAATGTTTCAAAAGTATATTCTGGTTTCCACCCTAATGTTTCTCTAATTTTAGTTGAATCCCCTTTTAAATATTTTAATTCTTCGGCTCTAAGAAACTTAGTATCTTGTGAAACATATTTTGTATAATCTAAATCTAATTTTTTAAACACATATTCAACCATTTCTCTAACTGAATGTGTTGTCATTGTAGATACTACAAAATCATCCGGAACATCATGATTAATAATCAAGTGCATAGCTTTAACATAGTCTTTAGAATGTCCCCAATCTCTATAAGAGTCCATATTACCTAAAACTAATTTATCAGTTAAACCTAATTTAATTTCAACAGCTGTTTTAACTACTTTATTTGTAACAAAATTAGATGCTCTTCTAGGTGATTCATGGTTGAATAAAATACCATTACAAGCATGTAATTTATAGGCATTTCTATAATTTCTAACGATATTATAACCAAATACTTTAGAACAACCATAAGGGCTAACTGGTGTCATTGGTGTTGTTTCTCTTTGGAAACCATCAGCATCAACTGAATTACCAAACATTTCTGAAGAACTAGCTTGATAAAATTTAGCTGTTGGACATGACCGTCTGTAAGCTTCTAATATATTCAAAATACCTATTGCATTAGTTTGTACAGTAAATTGTGGAATATCAAAACTAATTCTAACGTGACTTTGAGCCGCAAGATTATAAATTTCATCTGGTTGGATTTCATCTAATAATTTCTCCAAACCACCTTGGTCTAATAAATCACCATAATGCAAGTTTAATTTATTTCTAACTTCTTCACTGAATCTTGCTTGTTGTGATTCAACACTTGAATTTCTTCTGATAATACCATGTACTTCATAACCTAATTCCAATAAATATTCAGCTAAGTAACTACCATCCTGACCGTTAATCCCAGTTATGAAACATTTACGCCCTTCATAAACACCTTTTTCTTTTTTATCTTCCATATTATTTTTTTTTATTCTTTATTAAAAATTTTCATTTTTGTTAAATCTGGCCAATCAGTAACTAACCATTTTTTAGGTGTAGTATCAATTGCTTGTTTTAATTTTTCTAAACCTAACTTCGCAGTTTCTGGTGTCATATAGTAATGAAACCCAACTGTATCAATATCTTGGTCTCTCCATGGTATATTAGGTAATCTTCCATCGTAAGACATTTTTTTAAGTGCAATAAAGTCTTCTTCATTATCCAATAAAATAATACCACCTCTACCTAATGAAAGGTGTTTTTGATATTGAAAACTAACACACATGAAGGTATTTGGTATGTAGCTATCTTTTCTCCAAAGAACAGCTGCATCAATTATTCTTTTATCACCATAGTTAAGTGTGTAATAATCTTCCCATTCTTCATCTCTCCATTCTCTTTCTAAACCCATTTTTTCCGCTAAAAATGGTACTGACAAGTATGTTCTTTTGGGTACACTTATTTTAGTTTCTTTAGTATATCTTAAACACAATTCAATACCATGTGTACAACTATCTACCGCTACCGCATAGGGTGAACCAAAAAATTCAGCTATTGATTGTTCAAATTCACTAATAATTTCAAATGACATATTTTTTTATTTATTTATTTATTTATTTTAATAAAGTTTTTATAAAAATAATCTTCTGAAACTAATAAATCAATAGCCAATTGTAGGTTTTTTTTAACAGATTCAATTTTTGATTTATATAACTCAAATGATAAATCTTCTATTTTAAATTCATTATTTAAAATTATGATACCGTTTGTGTCAAAATAATCACCAATATTTGAAATACCATAGTAAATTGGTATAGTTCCAGTCATAAAACAATCTGTGATTTTTTCAGTAAACATATTAGGATATGTGGCATTTTCCATTACAATAGAAAAACAATAATCTTTCAGACCATTTTCTTTATTTACTATTTGTCTATAACCTCGTCCAAAATGGTCACATTTACTAGAAAATTTTTTAATCATTTGTTGCCTATAAACATGTTCACTACACATCATTTTATTTGAGGCAATCATTGACACTAATTTAGTTTTTGGATATATTTCACCATGTATAAAATAAGACTTTGCACTACATTGAGTAAGTTGGAAAATATCTGATAATTTCGCTAATTCAACATCGTGAGTAAAAACCTTTATAAACTTTTGTTTTAAAGTTTCAATATTTCTTTCACACCATTCATATTGTTCTGAAATAATAGTTTTAGATTCACACAACCAACCATAATTTTCAGTATTTGGATTTATTGGTGTATTAATTCCATTATCAATGTGTATTGATATTGTTCCTGAACCATCTTTAACCCATTCAATAAATTTAGGTTTCATATCATTTGTTGATATACTATGTTGAAAACCACCACCTATCATATTTATTTTAGTCTTCAATATAACCTAATTTTTTAGCGTTTTCAATTATTTTAGGTGGGTTAATTTTTTTAACCAATATAGCCGGATTACCCTTATAAACACCCCATTCCTCAGTATCACCTATCAGTAAACTACCAGCCGTTAACAGAACACCTTTTCTAAGTGTTGAACCTGGTAATACGATGGCGTTTGTCCCAATATTAGAAAATTCTTCCATAACAACAGGTTCTATTATTTGTGTCCCTTTTAATTCTTTTGGAATCATAGCACCAAATAATCCGCTGTCATCAAATCTATCAGAACCACATACTATTCTAGCTCCAGCCATTATGTTGTTAAAACCAACAGCTATGAAGCTACCTTCTTTACCTCCTATAATGGTAACATAAGGTCCAATATGTACATAGTTACCAATCATAGTGTTTGTTGTGCAGTAGAATCCTTTATCTATTGCAACATGTGACCCATTGATTACCAATTCTTGTTTTACAACTACATCATCATCAACGATTATATCACTACCTAACGCTTTTATCATATTGTTTTAATTTTTATCTAGTACCTAAGTATTTTGGTATTGAAACATAATCATATTTAGTCAATATATTATCGTTTAAATAAGGTACATTACCCCATTTAAGATGTCTAATAACTATGTTATTTGGGTGGTATAGACACATAAAGTTAAAATATATTTCATATTCAGCACATTTTAAATCGTTCTTATTCGTCACATCTATAACTTCTAAAAAAACATTAAAAAATGGTTTCCCATGAAAATCTTCAATTAACTTAAATAATTCACTTAAATATTGTTTATTAAACACCATATGATGTGATATACCAGAATATTCTTTGTGAACTCTAATTAAACTAAAGTGTAATCTTTTAGAATGTTCATGATACTCAATAGTATGTTCGTATCCAACAGTGAAAATTGGTTTATCGTTATCCATAAAAGATAACTCTTTCAATATAAAAACGTCTGAATCCAATATCAATATATTATCTAAACAATTTGGTATTACATTAATAGCGTATAGTTTTAATAATTGTTGATAAACCCAGCTAATTCTAGGTGATTCACCCAAAATCTTAATAATATCTTCTTTGGTAAAAGGGTAGATATTTTCATTTATTGTAATACAACCATCAACCTCTAAAGTCTCATCGTGTGTAACTAAATATATTTTACTAAAATCTTTTACATTTGATAATACTAACTTGACAACATCTTTTATTATTGGAATTTCATTAGGCCCTACCGGGATTAAAATATCTAATTTATTCATATATTTTATTTTTTAATATACACGAAATCAGCACCAAATGTTGCATTTGTATTACCATTTATTTGTATGAAATCTTTATTTACCAATAATTCATTAACTTCATTATAAAGACATTGATTTTCATACATAGGGTTCATTTCTAATTCAGTTTGAATCACATTTACTGTGTCTAAAATTTCACCTAAACCTTTAAGTGCTAACATTTCAGCACCTTGTAAGTCCATCCAAATCGCATCTATTTTTGTAATGTTGTTTTCTTTACAAAATGTTTCTAATCTTAAACATGGTATTTTTATTTCATCTTGAACATATTTTTCAATATGGTCAACAGCACCATTAGCTTTAAACATACTAGACGCACCTCTATTACCATCAAACCAAGTTGTTACAGTTTTTGCTGGGTTTATTGTGAAGAATGAACATTCACCATCATAGTCATTTATACATTTATTAATTACTGTTATGTTTTCAATGTCTTTTGTATTTTCTAAACATACTTTGTACGATTCTAAGTTAGCTTCGAAAGCATAAATTTTGGCGTTTTTATATTTTTTTGAAAATTCTACTGATTCTAAACAATGTAAAGAACCAATATCAAAAATAACTAAAACATCATTTAGATTTTTATATTTATTATCTATAGCGTTATAGAAATTAATAAGTGATTCTGGACTATAAGTTGTTACCATACTATAGTGGGTTTTTATGTAAATCTATTATTGTTGGATAGGTTGATTTGTTATCAAATTGAAAATGAGGGTGTTGGTTTAAGGTTTCACCATGAAAGTAGTTACCGTATTTATTTCCCCATGTTGATAGTTTTCCAAATTTCTCAATCATTTTTTTAGTACCTTCTTCGCCATACATATTGTCGGTAAAATTAACATCACCAATATAACCCCATTGTGATGGGTTACGATATGGAAATAACCCATATTTTTTACTAACCAAAGTAATAACTGTTTCATCATGTCGGTTCTCTATAAAACCGTCATAGTTTGGAACACCTAATTCGTTAGGTGAATCAGTTATAATTCTGTGGTCGCACCCGTATTCTATACATTTACCCATAAATTCTCGACTAAAATCATTCTTCTTTAATAAAAACCAACCGCCAACTCTAGCGCCAGTATGTGTGTATTTTGGAGAATCAGTATCAGTTAAGATAAAAGCATCTCGTTTGGTCCAAATATAACTTAAATGATTTTGTCTGAATGTCATAACTGATAAGTTATCTCTTTCAAAAACACTTATTAGTTCATTAATCGAATCCGTGAATTTAGAACCGGAATCAGCGTAAAAAATATAACTATCTTCTGGGATTGAATTGTTACTTAACAATCTGATTGCGAAATGAAATTTCCATAACCAATAACCAGCACCTCTAGGTCTGTCTAAGATATTTTTATGTTTTAAATAAAATTCTTGGTTTATATCTTCTTTCTTAAACTCAAATACCTTATCAAAACCACCAATACTTAAACCTGTTTCCGTGTTTATTTTTTGAGCGTTATAAAACTTTAAATCAGCATAGTTAAATAAAACTTTCATCTCTTATTGTTGTATAAATGTTTTATCTAACGTTTGTCCTTCATATGGACCAGTTTTATACTCATATACAATCGTATCGTCTTCTAATATTTCATATGTGTGACCACCGTAAAGTGTGAAACTAGCATCACCCACTTTTAATATTGGTGTTGCGATAATTGTATCGTCAATATCATAAAAAATACATTTAACACTCCCTTTAATAATAATCCAAGATTCTTGAGCTATTTGTTCTGAATAATGTCTATCTTTTGTTATATGTTTATGTGGTGGAAATGTTTTACCATTTTCCATTTTTAATGTTGCGCATTGAATGAAATTATTTTCTGGGACAACTTCAGTTCTGCCGGTTATTTCATCTAATCTATTTATTATATGTAATAACTTTCCTTCTTCTACTTTTGAATAAATTTTTTCCATATTTATATTTTAACCCAATTTTCTGGTAATACATCACCAATTTTATGTTTTATGGCGTCACCAAACCATCTTAATGGACCAATAACTTTTTTATTTTCATTTCTATTTAACCAAGCTCCCCACCATGAAAAAGATGAGTTAGAAATTATATGATTAGTACAAATAGACATCAAATATAATTCAATATAATCTTTTTCATTTTCAATGTAAATAATGTTGTCTAATTTTAAATTTTCTTTACACCAATTAATATCGTCACTAAAAACAACAAATAAATCAGTATCATCTTTTAACATATCTATACTATCTAAATAATAATTTAAAGTTTGTACAGGATGATGATTTGGTTGATTAATATAATCGCCACGTCTAACATGTATTGATGTTGTTTTTTTCTCTTCTAAAAAATCATATTTTTTATCTAACTTAAAGTCAAAAATAAACATATTTAAAATATGATTTCTGTTATGTTTAAAATATTTTTCACTTTGAAAAAATCCATCAATTAAGACATCTTCATTTATTTGGTCAACCTCGATAAACTCAAAAGGAAATGTTAAAACTTTAATTTTTGACTTAATTGGTGTGTGATTTAACCCCTTAAATAATTTTAGATACTCAAAACTATGTTTTAAATTAGGATTATGAATATTATCTGAATCTAAAAATTTTAAATGAGATATTAGATTATTTAACGAATAATCAGTATTATTATCAATCGCTAAAGATTTTGCCATAGCAATTTGAAATAAAATATTACCTAAACCCCCTTTTAAATCACAATATATCATTACTTTATTAACCAATTATAATTTATCTCATTCATTTCAATATCAGAAAATCCGTCTAATTGTAATGCGATTGCCGGGGTAAAAGAATAAACATTATGACTTTTTTGTAAATCAGAATAGATAACATCAATAGGTTTATTAAGGTTATTTAATGAATTCTCTATAATGTTAAACATTCTTTCATTTATTCCTACAAAATGAGTGGAATATGTATTATGTAATTTAACAATTTTATCGTTAACTTGTGTTGGTGGTTTATACCCCATATGTGTATTGTGATTACCACCCATATATAATAAATCCCAATCTGTAGGTAGTTTTTCAAAGTAACTATCAATATTAGATATTTCGTCATTAAATACACAATCATCCTCTAAAATAAGAATTGTTTTATATTTATTAATTTTTGATTTTATTATTATCTCTAAATTAGATAATAATAAACCAATAACTCCAGGGTTTAAAGATGTTGGATATTTAGATAAGTCTAATTTATCCCTATCATAAGCGGAAAACCTCTCAAACTCACCTAAATTATATTTACTAACTTGATTTTGGAAGTTTTCCAATCTATCAGGTCTTCTGTCTAAATTAATACAATATACTTTATCAAATCTATCAAATAATCTCATAATCTAAAAATTAACGTTATAATAAACTTCTGGTGTTGTTATGAAGTTTTTGCTTAATGATTTTAATTTAATTAAAAAATCAAAATCCTCACCATCTCTATTGGTATTAAATAATAAATTATTAAATTTATTTTTATAACAAAATGAAATCCCAACATCACCAAAAATAATATCATTATTATAATGGTTTGGTATAATTCTACCATCATTCAAAACCATTCTCCAAATTACAAAATCATAGTTAGAATACTTTTCATATAGAGTATTGACATAATCAGGGTGTAAGGTGTCGTCATCATCTAAAAATCCAATCCATTCAGTATTAACCTGTTTAATTCCTTCATTTCTAACTAAACCCGATTGTCCATGAACAGGACCTATAGTCCCTGTTTTTTTAATCTTAATTGTTTTCACTCTATCATCATCAAAAGTAAGTCCGTCAACACCATCATAAATAATTATACACTCCCAATTAGGATTTGTTTGGTCAATTAGTGACTGAATTGATTTTGTTAGAGAATTCCTATTTAATGACGGAATTATAAAAGTTATTTTATTTTTACTCATCTTACTGAACTATTATTTTTGATTTTAATTTTGGTAAATTTTCATTAATAAATGGTATTAATGTGTTTAAGTAATCAGAAGTTTCGTTCTTTTGATTAATTTCTGTTTTACCTCTTGTTTGACTTTCTAAATGATATGCAACCAAGTTACTATCAATAATATTATCATAATTTAATATAACACATTTTAAATTTAATTCAACATCTTCAAAACAAGTTGTATAATTTTCGTTAAAATACCCACATTGTTCAAACATATGTTTTTTAATCATTAATAACGCCGCTGTTGAACCGATAACTGATTTCTGACCTATTGAGTGGTTAAAATAATTTCCAAGTCCTATATGACCTAATAACAATTGAGTTTGTTTATTTACCACGGCAAAAACCCCATCGTGTTGTATGGTGTTATCCTCAAAATGTAATCTACAACCAACGGTTCCCACTTTAGGTGTTGTTTTGAATACTTTCAACATTCCGTAAACAACATTATTTAATAATTTAATATCGTTATTACAGAACAGTAAAAATTCATAATCATTAGTTATATGATTTTTAACAACATCATTATTAATTTTCGCGAAATTATAATAATCGTATTCAATTAGTTTAATATTATTTCTTGAGGAAATATGATTTTTTATTTGAATTTTTTCTTCATCTGAAGAACCGGTATCAGCAATAAAAATATCAAATAAATTAGGATTACAATGTTCATAAAACGAATCAATACAAGGTAATAATAATTGTAAATTTCCTTTTGTTGGGATTATAACGGCAACTTTACCAATATTTTTAATTGGTTTTTCTTTTATTTCCGGAATGTAAATTTTTTCAGGTTTTAATTCTAACGGTAATTTATCACCATATTTTTCTAAAAATTTATCTTTACTCTCCAAAAATTCTTGATTTGGTTGACCAACTGATTGGTGAGTTATTTCAAATGATGACGTAACCCCAATTTTAACACCGTCCAAATAATTTGGGATACAGAATAAATGGTCGTAAAAGTGAAATTTTCCTATTGTTTCGTCAAAGGTATGTTTTATTTTAGTCTTGTCAAACGCGATAAATAAACCATCAATTGTGACCACAGGAACTAAAAAAGGTAATTTAGGTGAATAAGTACTCAACCATTTTTTTTGACCATCAGGATGGTGATAAACTTGACCAACCATTGTTTGACCCATTCGTTCCCAATAAACGCCAGATTTAGGATAATAACAAGACCCGGCCTTACCTATAATGGCGAAGTCGGGATTGTTAGTAAAATCGTTTAATAATTTCTTACCCCAATCTTTTTCTAACTTAATATCATGATGACAACATACGACAATATCGTATGTTGCTTCAGATATACCTTTATTATAAATTTCGGCTAAAGTATATTGGTTATGATTAACATATTCCAATATTTGAATATCTTTAACACCTACTGTTTGTAACAAATGTTGTTTAAATTTGTTACAATAATCCTCATCTTTATGAGTTGAATATACTACTGTTATCATATACCTGTTGAGCCAAATCCGTTAGAATTACGGTCTTTATCTTTTATTGTTTTAACTTCATTTAGATTAACCCATTCACCATTTGCTACCGGACAATAAACACCTTGTGCCACTTTCATTCCTTTGGTTATTGTAAATTCGTGAGGGTTAGCGTTAAAGATAATCACTTTAATTTCACCTGTATAACCAAAATCTACTGTTCCTGGGGAATTCATAACCATTAACCCTTGATTGATGGCCAACCCACTTTTTGTTCTAACTTGAATTTCATGACCTGTTTCAATATCAAATGATAATCCTGTTGGAACCAGTGCTCTTCCGAACGCTGGGATTACGATTTCCTCAACGGAGTAAAAATCAAAACCTGAATCCGTTGGATAATTATAAAATGGTGTTACAGCATCAGGATGTGATTTTTTAAAATTTAATAATAATTGAGGTTTATAGTTCAACATATCATTTTCCAATCCTTTGACATCAACACCAAATTCACTCATGATATCGTCGTAGTTAATATCCTCAAAATCTTTATTTAACATTTTTTGTAATTCTTCCGATTTGTTTTTTAATAAATCTAAACTATCTCTATCCATTATTTAAGTTCTTTTAATTTTTTTATTACATCAATTAATACTAATACATCACGTTCACAATAAGCGGAAATTTCAGGTAACATATTTTGGTTCCAATAACAATCATGAACTTTATCACCTGTTACATCCCCCTCTTTTGGAGAAGGAACTTCTAAACTATTACACATTAAGTCTAATGACCCAATAGCGGTGTATGCTCCATATTGCCAAACATCTTTAGTATCAATTGCTTTTACTTCCCACGGTTTTGTATCATAAGAAGGTAAAAGGGTTGGTGGTAACAACCCATTAATAATCATTCGTTTTGCCATCATTGGGATATCAAAATTTTTAAGATTATGACCACATAAATGAAAGTCCAACCTACCACACTTATTAAGTAATGATTGACAATCTAATAAAACTTGTTTTTCATCATCACCTGAATATGTTGTTTTTTTAATAGAACCATCATCCATAACAAATGCAGCACTAATACAAACAATTTTAGCGAATTCCGGAACTAACGCTGTTCTTTTTGCAAATACTTGATTTTTTTGGTCTATTTCAATTTTTCCATCTTCAGGAAAACGCTTTAAGAACCAATCGTAGTATTTATCAAATTGATGAGCTAATGATGGTCTTTTCTCAAGACAGGTATCATAATCTTTCTCAATTCCGACAGTTTCAATATCAAGAAACAAAATTTTTGTGATAGGTATTCTTATCATTTTTTTATTTTTTTTTTTAATTAAACACTAAATACTTTTTCTACAACATGATTGTAAAAGTCTTTTCTCGTTTCAGTTACTTTTGTTAAGTCATAACGGTCTTTCACAGTTTCGTATAATCTTTCACCCATATCGGTAATTAATCCAGGGTTCTCAACTAATTTTTTAACACTTTTTGCCCAATCGCTATGGTTTCTTGTTTCCGGTACTAAGATAGCATTTC
>Ga0209443_1001162_pt1 | contig 16933 bp, 19 predicted proteins | sample LauGreBMM110DCMD_2_FD_187571 | JGI IMG/M metagenome (GOLD analysis project Ga0209443, IMG submission 187571) | Freshwater lake microbial communities from Lake Michigan, USA - Su13.BD.MM110.DCMD (SPAdes) (version 2) | ecosystem: Environmental > Aquatic > Freshwater > Lake | place: Lake Michigan... | reverse complement strand
TGCAAATAACCCTTTTGAAAAAAGGCTTTACCCAAAAGAAGCGCCCGCTGCAAAAGAAGAGCCCTCGCCCGCTGCAAAAGAAGAGCCCTCGCCCGCTGCAAGCGAAGATGCGCCCGCTGCAAGCGACTCTTTTGAAAAAATAATGGCATTAGTTGTTTCAATTTCACCAATTAATAAAGTATCAAAAAATAAAGTATCAAAAGATATAAAAAAATATAAACAATCTAAAAATATATTATCTCGTAAAGCTTCTGTTGACTCGAGTTTATTAAGTTTTCGATTTGATGCATCATCAAATATAATAAATTATGAATCACCATATGGATATAATATGCTTTATAATCCAAAATATAGCACGGCTAAAATTCCTATATTTTATTCAGATGACATTGAAACTGAGAGAGAAAAATATAGTACAAAATTTATTATAAATGATAAAAAAAGTAAATATATGGGATTTATATTGGATATAACAACAAAGGCAATATTATCGGCCCCACTTGCACCATTACTCAATAAATTAAATAAATCGGCAATAAAATTAGTAGATAGTCATTTAAAGAATAATTTATATGAAATCATTAAAATTGAAGATGGCACTATTATAACTTTATATAGCTGGATGCATCCACAAAATGGAATTATGTGGTCCATGGCGTCAAATCGCGGCTATGATGTTTCATCTTTCAAATGGATGGGAAAGATGACATATGCTGAAATTTTTTACGATTTAGTTGAGCGATTATATCCGGAATTTAAGGCGCTAACGGGTATGGGTATATTATATATTTCACTCAATGGCGAGGTAAAAACAATATTAACTTTTTCAAATTTAGATCCCACTAAATGTTATTCATTGGGGTTTAGGCATCATAATTTTCATCCATTAAAAATTGACCCTGAAAAAATATGGCAAGTACAATATTCGGATTTATCAACAAAAAATGAAATTATACAAGTATATTCTGGTGGGTTTTTTCCTCCGGAGATTTTGCCAGTTCAAGAGATTTGTCAGTATTCAAAATTTGTATCAACTGATTCGACCCAGGCAATATCATATTCTATAATAGAAAAAAAGGGAGAATCTTCTTTTATTAATGCATGCATTGAATGCGGCAAATATATTGAAAAAAGCAGTTTATTTGCCGATGATGATGATTGTATGGCCGCATCATCATATATTCCGCAATATGGATTTATTCTTAGGTCATTAGATATATCACAAACGGGCGACTTATCTAATATTATTATTGAATATCCATTATTTATAAATATTAAAAAATTAATATATGAGCATTTTAATAAAGATGCGCTAATTAATGAGACAAATAGAATGAAATATAATGCAATGAGGGCATTTTTAAATGATGGTAGAGGTGATATTTTTACTTCATATAAGAAAAAATTTATTGCATTATACCCTGAATGGTCTGCTAAGTTTTATGTATTTGAGCAATTTATCGCGCAATTAACAATACAAATTAGACTTAATATTATATATCAGCAAAAAAAAGAAAAGCATTCACATGTAGAGTCATTAACTATGGGGGATTTAAAAATAAATAAAGAAAAATTTGAAAAAATAGCAATTGATTTTGCAAATATGATAAAACAACATTTTAAAATTAATAAATACACAAATATACATAATCTTGAAAAAATTATAAGAGATTATATTCAAAATTGGCAATATGCATCCATATATTTGCACATTTTGAAAACTTAGGGGGTGTCTACACTTGTAGTAATACCATATTTTTTTTACAAATATAAATAAATATAAATAAATATAAATAAATATAAATAAATATAAATATATAAATAAAAATGGTTGAAACTAATAATGATAATCGAGATTATACAAATAATAATAGAAATACCAATGTGTTAAATTTTTCAAAAAAATCAAAACAATTGAATCAAATTGGTAGAAATAGAATACAAAATAAATATTTAACACAAAATGACGAATTAATGTCTGGCTCATTAATTAATTTATATTTTGATGAGCATAATACCATACCTATTCAAAATTTATTTAATATGTATATGTTGGCAAATAATTTAAGATTATTTACACCTAAAAATGTAACAATGCCGCAATTATTGCAACTTGTGCGCATAATAAATACATATGGGCCATATAAGGCAAACTATACAATGTATGCAGATTGTATTGTGCCATCATATTTAAGTATTCAGGAAAAATTTACATTGGCATCATATATTTAATAATACATTTGATAATATATTAATATAATATATTTGATAATAAATATTATTAGCAAACAACTATATATTTTTATAAAAATGCCTAATTATTATAGAACAACTTTATCCGATGATGAAAAAAAATTAACTACATCAGCGTCGGCTACATCAGCGTCGGTTACATCAGCGTCGGTTACATCAGCTACACCAATATTAGTAAATATGCTGGGATTAGAACTGCCAATTATTGAGTCGCCAGCATCAGAACTATCCGCATTATTAATAGCGGCCTTGGATCTACCAGCACGGGATCCACTATCATCAGAGCCACCAGCGCTCTCTCAAATGCTATCAAGAATGGAAGCATATGAGGCTGAAGCTCGCAGTGTATATGGCCCCGCAATCAATGTTAATACAACTGGGTGTATTATTGAGCTCGCATAAAGTTACTTGTAATTTTATAAAAAATAATTAATTATTTTTTTTATTTTTTTATTCATATTTATATACTAATTAATATATTATAAATAGACAAACATATTACTAATATAAAATGGAAGATTCTTCTAATAGTGGACATCTTAGATACCAATTAAAACCCGGAAAGAAGCGCCAAAACCTTGGTGAATCTTCAAATATGAGATTTACTGGATTTGATGATTTTCACTTTCCTAGCCAAGGAACACCTGCGTATCAACAAAATGGGTCTGAAAATAAAAGGTCATATAATATAGCGCAAAACCAAAATTACTCTACAAACCCAAATGCAAACTCTGGCATTTTAAGTGGCATTTCCAGAAGAATGGAATCTGCATAATTTTAATTATTTTATCCTATTTTTTTTTCTAAATGTCGAACAGATGCGGCTAATTGCTCAATATTTGCATTTAAGCCGCTAACTATAGTCTCTAATGATTTAATTACGGTTAGTACACCCGCATCTGGTTTTATATATATTTTTTCAATGTCATCATATGATACAATCCATTGATAATATCCTTTTAATTTTTCATTAAATCCATTTTGGATTTTTATATATTTTTTTTTATCTTTATTTAATTTCTCTGGTGGTGTTTTTGGGTTTTGAAGGCTGTCATTTGACATTATGACTTCAAATGGATTTTTTAAAACAAAGCCACCGGTTCTAAATTCCCCGGTTTTTAAATAATACCTAATATGGGTACCATATCTAATTTGCGCCCAAGTATCCTGATCAATTTCTAAATACCCAGTTAATTTATCCTCTTGTTCTCTTTGAGAAAATACTCGGGGGGCATACGTTGTGGGTGCGGTTGCAGTGGCTCTTTTAGAACTCGTGGCGGTTGCCGTGGCTCTTTTAGAACTTGTTGAAGATGCTCGTGTTGAACTCGTTGAAGATGCTCGTGTTGAACCTGTTGATGTCGCTCGTGTTGACCCAGTTGATGGCGCTCTTGTAGAGGTTTCATCTTTATATGATGACTTGGAACTTTTTTTACTACTTCTTTTCATACTTGTATTTATACTTGTATTTATACTTGTATTTATACTTGTATTTATACTTGTATTTATACTTGTATTTATACTTGTATTTATACTTGTATTTATACTTGTATTTATACTTGTATTTGTAATAAATTTGCAATAAATTTGCAATAAATTGTTACTATATATTATATGAAATATAACTATATTATATAAAATAAAACTAACTGTATGGCTTGTATACAACTGTATAATTGTATGCAATACAAATGTATGGCTTGTATGAAATACAAATGTATGGCTTATATACAACTGTATAATTGTATAAAATACAAATGTATGCCTTGTATGAAATACAAATGTATGGCTTGTATGAAATACAAATGTATGAAATACAACTGTATAAAAAAAAATGAAAAACATCGAGAAAATAAGCTCAATATATCTGATTATTATAATATTTATAGAAAACCCCCATTATATCCCACCGTTATTAATACAAAATTCTAAAGGCAAAATGAGCTTCCAATTATATCTCACATTTATTAATAACAAATTTTAAAGTCAAAATGATGAGAGCCCATCGTCGCAGGTCTGGTCAAAGACAAGATACTAATGATGTATCAGAACAACGCTGGCCAGAGAACCACCTTCGCCGGAAGGGATTTGTTATAAGTAAACAGACTACTAATAGTAAACTGCCTCCTAATGGTACAACATGCTATAACTCTATTACTAGTGTTGATGTTGTCAATCCTATTGCTAGTTTTGATATTGTGACAAGATAACACGATTACTTATAAAATTGATTAGTCTTTTTTTTTGTTGTGATTGCCCATGTTTGCATTTTTATGCTTTTTTATAATTAGTGACTTTATTGACGACCCCTCGTAATCTAACCGGCATAATAATTCTCCTTTTTGCAATATAAATATTATTATAAGATTGCATATAATTTACCAATACACTAATGTCACTTATATATAAATTATTTCCAATCGGCATTGAATTTGGAATATTGCTTACCGTATATGTATATTCGCCACTAAAAATACCAATATTAAATGTGTCCATAATAGTTTGAGTAGTAACTCCAGCCGATATATTATTACTAATAATGCATTTTCCAAATTGATAATTAATAGTTGCATTTATTTGTAATGCGCCATTAACATAAGCGCTATTAATTTGGGTTAATGACCCAACCCTAAAATTTTCTGTGAATGTAACAAATGGGTCTAAATAAAAAACATCATCATCAATAACGACGCCAGTTTCTATATTTGCACTATCTCCACTTGAGTCAGGAGGATATCCAACTAATAATCCATTTTGACTATTTAAATAAGAATCTAATTGATATATTCCACTATTAAAATTTTTAATATAAATTCTATCCTCTGTAAAAAGATTATGATTTTCATATATAATGGATAAAAAATATTTACTTGCCGCCCCCGGTGTAAAATTACAATAAATTTTACAATTAATAATATCAGGCTCAAATGAAATTGGAAAATCTGGATTTCTAAAAACCAATGATATTGAATTAAATTGAATAATTGGCTCTGTAAAAATAAATTTATTAGAGCTATAATATAATGGAACCACACTTGTAATATTTGGCGCAATGCTTGCTAATGCGCTCCGATATTGGATCTGAAATACAAAATGATGTAATGCAGAAGTGTGGCCCCCATTATATGCCTGCACACCCGCTTCTTTTATCTGTATGGTGATTAATCCGGCAAATGGCGTTTGAGATAATGGATTTGCTGTCCATGGTATTATATTTGGCGGCACTGTTGTTGGCAGTCGAGGTGGGGCTTCTATTGGAATTTGCTGGTTTTGTAATACAGGATTTAATTTTTTTGATGCGCTTGGGACACTATTATTTTGTTCTAATGAAATATTGGCTCCAAGATCAAGATCTAATTTTGGATAATCAACTTCTTTTAATATAGGCAATGTAAAAGAAGATAATTCAATTTCAATAATATTATCTAATAAATTCCTAGATCCTATAATACCTTGCTCTATATTGGTGGAGCCTTGCATCTGAATATTCCAATTTAATTCGCCGCGAGATAAATTACTCGAACCCGATTTAGTAAAAGAGTCCAATATTAAATAATTATCAGATATTCCAAAGGTTTGGGCGGAATATGGGCGATTCTGCTCAAAATACATATATTCATTAGAGCGATTTTTTCCGGTTGAATTTGAAGAGTTTCTACTATGAGGGGTAATTTCCTCACTAAATACTTGGCGTTTTAATAATTCATGCACATTTATTGGTTGATTTCTATCCATTTTTTTAGTTTTTCAGCTTAGGTTAAGCTTAGGTTTAATCTTAATTTTATAAAAAGTGTTATATATATAATATGAGATAGTATTTTACTATATATTTAATATGAAATTAGTATTTTAATATAAAAACCTCCCTTTTAGAGGCCTTTTAAGCGTTATATATTTGATAATTATTAATATGTATACAAATTTTAGCCATGGGAAACTGCCAAAATACGCCCGATAAAGAATCCCACAGGGATGAGCTCATTGACCAAGCTGAAGATCCAGCCCCATCTCCAGACCCAGCCCCATCTCCAGAACCAGCTCTAGATCCAGAACCAGCTCTAGATCCAAATACAGTATATTGTATTATCGAGGAGAATTATAATCTTGAAGAGCTTATTCGTAATTGCTGCGAAATAGTAAAGAAGTTAACGAGTATAGTTCTTTTTGGTAAAAAAAATACTGAAATGATTGGTTTTGCCAATAATACATTTATATATCTTCTGGAGGAAAATCATTGTTTTCATAAAAGTTTATTGATTACAATAAACAATCAAACTGACTATAGTGGCAAAAAATGGTCGGCAAGAATTGACATTCTTGGTTGCAAAATTTTACCTAGTTGCATTCTTGCTCTTGAACAACGAGACCATCTTCCCCAAGCAACCCGCTCTAATCAATTTATCTTTGAAAATAGACAGATAGTCCCTAGCTTCGATATGGTAAAGAATCGTCTTCCAGATGTAGTTTTACTTGCAGTGGGCTCACCTTTGGACCCTCCACACAATGGTGACACTACCATGGAAATTGATATATGCTCTTCTAACATCGCGAGGATTCCTAGAGTTGGCCTTTCTAATGCCGCGCATTTCTAATGCCGCGCATTTCTAATGCCGCGCATTTCTAATGCCGCGCATTTCTAATGCCGCTGATGTTATCATTATTGACCCACACTGCGTATTTCGACATTTGGTAAATGCTTTTTTATATATTCTATACAATTTTTTACCATTTTTTTTTCTTTTTCAGTTTTAAATTGTCGTGTAAATTCTATTGCAATTATGTATTTATTTATTTTTGCTTTATTTAATACGGCGATTAATTGAAATACTTGAAATGCGTTTCCATTTGGCAATAGCAATGATTTTGTATACAATGCCTGTAACACTTTATTTATATTTTTATAATAAGGTGGGTATTTTTTTGCCTGTTTTTTATTTGTATGGGGGCTTATTATATGCCGCTGTGCCGTATAAAATACTCTATTATTTAATAATTTAGAATCGAAATATAATATGACGCCGCCTAATATTCTTTTATCAAATATTTTATCTGTGCAGGAGAAATAAACACATTTATTGCTTGTATATAAACCGCTTCCTTGGCTATTTGATAAAATGTCATTTTTTTGAGTAATTTGTAAATTTGACTTTTTTATTAAAGAATATGATTTTAATTCGCCATCTTGTAATATTGATTGTAATGAAGTTAATTCAGTTACATGAAATAAAAAAAAAGACATTATATAAATATATATATACTTTTTTCTAAAAAGTATTTTTTGATATACTTTTTTCTAAAAAGTATTTTTTGATATACTTTTTTTTAAAAAGTATTTTTTGATATACTTTTTTCTAAAAAGTATTTTTTAAAAAGTATTTTTTATTAATATTCGCCTAATATTTCAAGTGATGCGGAATTAAGTGCGTCTAAACATGTATTAGGCTCAATGTTGTCTTTAATAAAACCTATATATAAAAATAATAAAATAATAAAACGTGGCTTGGCATCTAATATAAAAATATGGTCATATGAAATACCATTAGAATATTCATGTATGCTACTTTCAGAATATGAGCCAATTATTTTATAATAATATAAATAATAAATGCATTCTCTAATATTTAATTTAATGTTATGATTTTTTACTTTTTCTTTTGTTTTTGTTATAATTTTATATACAAATTGTTTTGATATATTTAGGGAAAGTAAAAATATATTAGAAATTGTGTATATTATTTCATTAATCAATGATTTATAATTTATTTCAGTATCGGCTGTGATATTGTTTAATTTATTTAATTTTATTCTATCAAATAAAGCACTTATATTACGCATATTTGTTGATATTGCATTCATATTTTTTTAATATACTTTTTTCTAAAAAGTATTTTTCTAAAAAGTATTTTTGATATACTTTATATGCTATATATATTTTTGATATACTTTTTTTGAAAAAGTATTTTTGATATACTTTTTTCTAAAAAGTATTTTTGATATACTTTTTTTGAAAAAGTATTTTTGATATACTTTATATGCTATATATATTTTTGATATACTTTTTTTGAAAAAGTATTTTTGATATACTTTTTTATAAAAAGTATTTTTGAAAAAGTATTTTTGATATACTTTTTTATAAAAAGTATTTTTGAAAAAGTATTTTTGATATACTTTTTTTGAAAAAGTATTTTTGATATACTTTTTTATAAAAAGTATTTTTCTAAAAAGTATTTAATCAAATTTGATTATATAAAATAATGTACAAAATTAAATAAAAAAATGGCAATTTTGCATAAACTTGTTAAAACGCCTATATATTATAGTATCCCTTATAAAAAGCCCAGGCGTACTTCATGCCATAAAAGAAAGATTGAAAAAAAGGCGCATGAAATAGTGTATGAAGGTATTTATAATTTAATTGCAAAGACTAAAATGACCTGGAATCCTTCTAGAATCAGAAAAATGGCTTGTAAATTAAAAGACACGCTATACTACTTGTCGCGCACATTAGAAGAGTATGCAAATATTAGCACATTACAAGCTAGAGTAATCAAACTAGTTAAAATGATTATTAATAGAGAAATCTTAAAAATGACCGAGGTTGCAGCACCATGTGATGATAGTCATATCGCAGGGCTTTTTTCTAAGTTATTGATTTGATTTAACTATATATATTTCGGTAATTTTGATTATTTCGGTAATTTTGATTATTTTGGTAATTTTGATTATTTTGGCAATTTTTATTATTTGTAGTAAAATAACAATATGAAATGCATATAATAATTAATAGTATTAATACTACAATTAATATTATAAATATATTTATATTGCTATTTCTATTTTTATTAGTATGGCCACCACTAAATAAACTAAATGGTGATTTCATTGTTGCCATATTCATACCGTTGCTCACCCATTCAGGATGCTTATCCAATAAATCCATTCCTTTTTCAACCAATTCAGGGTGTTTATCAGCAAACGCGGCAGCAAACATTGCCGCCATTATAATTTTTTTAAATTAATATTATTATAAAATAATAAATTTTATAATTTTTTTTTTAATTATATATTAATATTCCCCAGCACCCCACCATTCTTTGTTTTCCTCCGATTTAAGTTCCTCTCGCAAGAATGGGTCAATCCAAGATTCTCTATTCATTATGCCATTGATTGGCCTATATGGGTCATTTCGCATTAGACTTAAATTTGCATTTTTTTCATCAAAATCTAATGTATCGGCATTTAATTCTTTTGTTACCATAGTGGGCGTTGCATATGGTGCCGAAATATTTGTTCGATTAAATGGATTTCCTTTAGGGGCATTTGCATTTTCATTTTTTTTTAACTCTGGATGTCCGCTTTTTAAATTTATTGGCGGCGCAACATTATATTTATAATTTTTTACTAAATTATTATTTATCTCATTTATATCATTATCTATATTGCCACTATATGGCATATTTGTAAAGTGATTTTTATGCATATTGCCACTATATGGCATATTTGTAAAGTGATTTTTATGCATATTGCCACTATATGGCATATTGCCATTATATGGTGGCCGCATATGATTAAATTGATTTTTATTCCCATTTGATGAATTTGTATATAATAAATATGCAATAATGCATATTATTATAATGGTAATAATAATTATTAGACATACAATCATATTAATATATTTTATTGAGTATATTTATAAATTTTTAATAAAAAAAAATATATTTACTTAATTACACAAATTTAAAATCTATTAATTAGTACTGAAAATCCATTAATTTCCAATTCAATATGAGACATCTCATTTTTAGTATTAATGGTAGACCCAATACCAACTAACCAGGTGCTTTCCTGACTTGGTTGGAGAACTGGTTTGGTATCTCTCATACTCTGAAATGCTGCTCTTAAATCATGGTATTCAGAAGTCAAGTTATCAGAAAAGTATGGGGCACCACAGTACTGCGAATTCTTTCTAGGAATATTCTTGAAAATAAACATGATTTGTCGAATTCTTGAATATCCTGGAAGAATAAGAATACCTTCAATTGGGACACTATTATGGCTAGGATTAAATCCTAGGTCTGTAAATCGAGTGGGTGCATCTCTTGGGATTTTGAAGCAAAAGAAGGTGTTCAATGTTGCTTTTTCACTCATAGTGTGAGTAAATGCCGTCATTAGAGACCCACTATAATTAGAAAATTTCACTTTAATGTTCAATTGATTGCCATTCGCGTGCATGAGTGCAAACAGCTCCGTACATGACATCATACTAGGAATGCGGTTGGCATCGATTGGCGCCACAATCTGCTCTGCAGGAAAATATTGAACCCCCCCGATCATAAATAATACTATTTGCCAAATCCTCGGTGGTTGCAATGGTGATTGTAAAATCTCCTAATTTTTTTGTAGCGCTTTCTACTTTTTTGGCGCTTGGTGCCACAGTTGAAACTTTGTAATCCCCCGTTGTGGTTTTGCCATCTCCATATAATTTAATTAATACGGGCTTTAGCGTTTCTTCTGAGGTTGCCTCTGGCAATATTTTGTCAAGCAAAACATTATTTGCCGACTCAAATTGCCTGGCTACTTTTGTATTAGCATTTTTGGTTTCAATATCAGCAAATTCAAGAATTCTCACACCAAATTCAATTTTTTGCCTATAAGAACGAGACCCCCAAGGCTCTTCGCCTTTGTGCACTTCATCGATACAAAACCGTGACCAATAAAGAACAGACCTAAGGCGGTCTCCAGCGGTTGGCAGAGTACCGGCCACTTCCTCTACTAAATTCAATCTTTCATTGATATTTCCAATACTTGTGATATTTTTGACAAATGTATCAAATAGAAATTTATCTCCAAATCTCTCAAAATAGTTTCTCAAATCAAAGGGATATAAAGAAGATTCGGCTTGCCTTAATCTTGCCACATTTTCTTTGCCTTCTCTGTCAATTCTTTTATTATGCAAATAAATGCCCTTTTCTCTTTTTCTCCCCATTCTACGCTTGCCAGCTGTTAGATATGGAATAGTCGCCATTTTATATATGTATTTAAATATAATAGTATGTATTTTTATAGCTGATTTCTAAAAATGTGGACATATTTAATTATGTGTATAAATTCAAATATAGTTGCATTTTTGGTATAAAAAAAATACAGATTTTCAAAACTAATATGGATTTCCAAATTTTTTAATTCCATATTTTATTTCTAGATACGCAGATGGTAAAATTGTTTTTATTTTTAATAGCGATTGGCCAAATTTATTTAGATCGGCATTTTCTGGAGCGTCTTCTGCCCATAAATGAACTACTTTTAAATTTGGCGGGGGTATAAAACTGATGGTAACCCAAAAACTCATTCCGCCATTAGTTAATTTTTGTGGATATAAATACCCTAAAATTTCACCCTCTAATTCTTGAGAATAATTATTTTTTAATTCATGCAATTTGGTCTTTATTGCTGTATTTGTCTTAAGGATATAAAAATATTTATTAGTATTATCTTTTGGCGAAATAATATGTATTTTTTCTAATTGATCGGAGCAGCTCGGAGGGTGTATTCTATCTTTTGATGAATACCATAAATATGCGGGCCGTAGTCCTTTTTCTACAAGTAATAGATTATAATAATCAACGTCATTATTTATTAACTTATTACCACCCTTACTATTTTTTGGTTCAGGCGGCAAACTAATTGCCTTTGGTATATTATTTCCCATGTTTTTTAAATAAAATATGCAAATATATAATATATAAAAAATATAAAATATGCAAATCAAATATATAAAATATGCAAATATATTCAAATATATATAAAATATGCAAATATATTCAAATATATATAAAATATGCAAAATATGCAAAAAAAAAGAATGTAAAGTATTTTAATTTGTAGAATTGGCGTTATCCGCCGGAGTATCTACATCAGATGCAACTGCTATATTGGATGCCGTGGCGGTCTTTGCTGCCTTGGCTGCAGCCTTTGCTTTTGCGGCCTCTTCTGCCTTTGCCTTTTTCTCCGCGCGCATGACTGCTAATCGATTATTTTGATTTATTTTTTTTTGCTCAGCGGCTGTTAGCTTTTTTTCAACTGGGGGGGGTGGGGGTATTGGTGCCGATGCGGACTCTGCCACCGATGTGGACTCTGCCGCTGATGCATGCTCTGCCATGGGCGCATCGGCCGGAATGTCTTCAAAATTTTCAGTTAACTTTGCCAGCATTCCACTTAACATAGGATTTTTTTCCTTCATGTCTTCCATTGCCTTTGCAAGCCCATCTTCCATTTCTTTTTGCTCTTCTTCAGTCATGTCGGGACTTTCATCTGCGTCTGCGTCTGCGTCTTCGCCATCATCTTCACCATTATCGGCCTTTTTTCTTTGCTTCTCTAATTCTTGAAAATTTTTATCAACTTGCTGAAATAGTGTTTGTAATTTTGGGTTATTTGCCTGCTGCGACGCAATCTTTCTATAGTGTGCAATAATTTTTCTAAATTGTGCCGTTAATACGGGCGATGACCTAGTATTTTTACTAACGTCTAACACAAAATTCTCCATAATAATAGTTGGGTTATTTGATGATATATAATCCTTGTAATATGAATTAAAATTTCCCTTTAATAAACCAACGCTTTCTGAAATCTTATTAAATGCTTGGTCGCATCTTGGAATCTGCTTTTTAACATCATCAATTGAGCTCATAATAATGGTAACAAATTCATTTACGTCAATATCTGGGGATGATAGCGTATCATAAATTTCATGACTAATTGTATATAATTTATGCAATATTGTTAATATAAAATCTTTATTATCTTCAGATAATCGGTCATCAATATAGATTTTTTTAAAATTAAAAATTAGAAATGGCAATGGGGAAAAATTCATTCCTCCCTTTAATAAAAATTTGTCTTTTAAGTCATTTATGTCCTCAATTGATTTTTTATATTGAATCAAATTTTTGCATGTTTCAATAACAGTATTTATTAAATTACATTTTTTAATCTCGGCATAAATCTCATTGAAGGCATTAACTACATCAACGGGGATTTTTGTGTAATCCCTAGATACTGGGGATAATTTATGAACAATTTCATTACTTGCTGCAAAATATGGCTCAAGACTTGGTGCCTTAAATGCGTCAATAAATTGACGGCGAAGTGAAAATAAATACATATCTAAATTGTCTCTAAATGCTTCAAAATAACACATAAATTTAACATTGTGGAGAATATCTAATACTTGTAAAAATCTTTTTATATTTGTCTCAATTAACTCATATTTTGGGTGAATAATCGAGATAGATGCCCCATCGGTGCCAATAACACCATGAAACATATCTATTACATCTTTATTTTGTAATGTTGACTTAACAACTTTAGATTTAATTTTAATTTTGCTCATTTTTTTTATGAAAATAAATATATTAAATAGTAATATATTTATATAATATAAAAAATTATAAATATAAAATGAGTTATATTGAATATGTTAATGGGTTTTGCCATACAATAAAAGTGATCACCACTGATTTAATGCGCAGATTTCCTGAAGACCCTGTTGTTTATAGGGCCCATAAGAGAATAATCACAATTATTGGCATTGACCCAAAAATGGTAATAGATATATGTGGACCATATCTATATCAATATAGAGATAAAATTTATTCTGATGATGTTGATGAGTCATCAAGTTTTTTTATTGAAAATGAATATGACCGAGAAATTAAAGAATCATCTGGCGGCGAAAAGTTGGAATTGGCTCAATATATTATTCCAAAAATGAAAGAATGCGCGCTTACGCTCCCACTTGATGAAAAAAGACAATATAAAGAATTTGCTATTAATTTATTAGATGATTATATTGAATATGTGGCCGCAATTAAAAACATTTAATGGGTTTTGCCAAAACAATTTAATGATTTTGCCAAAATGATTTTTCCATTAATAAATCCTTTTCATCATCGGCATCATCATCGCCTAATGTAAATGCATTATTTCTAGCCGGCGCACTATAATTTATTTTTTTTAATGATTCTGTGATATTAGAATCATCTGAAATTGATAAATTATCATCTAAATCATCCAAGTCGCCTTCTTTAAATGGTGAATCCTCTAATAATTTTTTATCAATGGATGATTTTGGGCGGCGGGGTGTATTATTTGATGAATTGGATAACTTATCAGAATGAGGGGCGCGGTCTGAATGTGAAGAGCCTCCCTTTAGTGGAGAGCCTCCCTTTAGTGTAGATCTAAATTTAACCATCTCATCAAATTTAGATATTATATTTTTGCTATCATTTATTGGAATTTCTTCTTGATCATTATCGACATCATATAAGTTACTGGCCATATAATTCATAATATTTTCTTTATCATCATAATCTCTATCATCATATCCTTCTATATGATTTCTTGGCATATTATTACTTGGCATATTATTGCTTGGCATATTATTGCTTGGCATATTATTTATTGGCATATTATTTATTGGCATATTATTTATTGGCATATTATTTCTTGGCATATTATTACTTGGCATATTATTTCTCGGCATACTATTACTTGACATATTATTACTTGGCATATTATTACTTGGCATATTATTGCTTGGCATGGGTGAAATATTTAATTGATTGCCAAATTGAGAAAAATAATATTCTATAATGCTATTGGTTCCAACATATATATCCCCAGCTTTTTTTTTATATTTTATTTTTAGTGCCGGTAAATCATTTATATTATTTTTTTTTAATAATTGCACTAAATTTTGATTATTATTTTTTATATCATCATAGGATATATAAAAAATTTTAAAAAAACAATTATTTTTTAAAATATCAATATTTGTATTTATAAATATTAATAATTGTTTTGAAATTGCAGGAATATTTATTTTATCATTTATATACACATATATAAAGTGATGCGGTATTTTTATATCTGATTTTGATTTACTATTACCCATTTATTAAATTTGAAAATATATTATATATATATTATAATATACATTATAATTTGATTATAATTTAAGGATAAACAATGGATTTGCTAGCTAATCCTTTTGAAAAACATCCAAAAGATGATCTTGATGATGGGGCCTCTCTCGATGATGGGGCCTCTCTCGATGATGGGGCCTCTCTCGATGATGGGGCCTCTCTCGATGATGGGGACTCTCTCGATGATGGGGCCTCCCTCGACAATGGGAGCCAAAATATAATTAAATTAGAAAATGAAGAATATTTAGACGCAGCATCTGACTCCGATGAAGACGCCACCGAATTTATAAAAAATAGCATACATGCAAAATCTCTACAATCTAAAAAAATGGATAGCGCCGTAAGTGTCGTAATTTCCCCTATTATAGTAGAACCATGCTGTTCTCTAAAATACCAAGAAGACCCCATTTGTGTAGAATTTTTAAAAGATGAATATAATCTTGATAGTATAAATATTTTCTCAGTAAAAGTAATCATTCCTTGTATTGAGTTTAATAATTTAAAAAATCCGCATTTAGGCATTACAATAATAAATGGCATCCGTAGAATACTTACTGATGAATTAGAGCATTGTCATTTTACATTAGAAGATATTAATATAGATGATAGTAAGCCTGACTTAATTGATGATTATATTTCTAAAGAATATTTAGAATTGCAATTATCAAATATGCCATTAATTTATGGTGCAAAAAAAAAGATTGCATCAAATACATTTTCATTAAATATAACAAATACATCTATATCTCCAATAATTATTACTTGCAATCACTTAGACCAAGGAAGTAACATTATAATGGATCCAACTGGTGAAATTTGTAGATTAAATCCAGGAAAACGCCTATCGTTCACTAATTTAAAAATAAAAGATAATTATGGATATAAATTTGGAGGTGCCACTGTAACATCTAATGCCATATATAGGTATTTAGATATTAAAATGCGCTCATTGGAAGAAATGAATATGCCTGAAAATAGATTAAAATCATTTGCGCATGAAAGTGGCTATGCACAATCATCACTACTCGCCACTCCTTTACAATTTGAGTTATCATTTAATATAAAATCCGCAACAAAAAATTATAAAAATGAGGCTAAGCTTATATTGCATGATTCAATTAATACCATTATTGAGAGATTAAAAAATATATTAATTATATTATCTCAATATATTCCGGGTGAAAATAATATACATATATCAGAGTCTCCAAATTCCGATACAAAGACTTTATACACGATTAAATTATTAAATGAAACGCATACTATTGGAGGATTAATGGTTGCTTTATTATATAGTTATACATCAAGATGCAATATTTCGGATGAAAATGAATTAAGCATTTTTATTTATTTACCATCTGAAATTGATGGAATTGCGCATATATTGTCCTGCGTTAAATATGGCATTGATTTGTATAAAGAAATGAAAAATCAATTTAAATAATATATATTTTATATTATTTTTCAATAATTATATAAAATGTATAATTCTTATTCAAATAATGCAAATAAACAAAATAATTTTTTTGTATATATTATAATTATCATAATATTAATAATATTGATAATAGTTGGCATATATATTTATAATAAAAATAAAAATAAAAATACAACTTCAAGTAATGTAAATATATTCGCAAAGTCGCTCCCTAATACCGGCTCAAATTCGCATTTATGCGCACACTTGATTGATATTA